>ERZ1034917.1367-NODE-1367-length-15397-cov-4.501695_pt1 | contig 15397 bp, 21 predicted proteins | sample MGYA00520605_ERZ1034917 | MGnify/ENA primary metagenome ERZ1034917 (study PRJEB33766, sample SAMN09781784) | gut metagenome | biome: gut microbiome | host: Homo sapiens | place: Madagascar | study: EMG produced TPA metagenomics assembly of the PRJNA485056 data... | reverse complement strand
CTATGTATATTATACAGAACGTATTGACTTGATAGGTTAACTTATGCTATACTGTAATTACTGGGAGAGATATATTATTCGTTAGCATACTTGCTAAGCTAACATTGTCGGGCGTGATGAGCGTAGTTAGCCAAGATTGTTGTGACGACTATGCAGCGATGGTATCTTTCCCTTTCACAAGGGGCGTTAGCTTAACGGTAAAGCCGTGACCTCATAAGTCATTAACTAAAGGTTCGAGCCCTTTACGTCCCATCAAAGTGTTAATCTTAAGAAAGGAATATCGTTATGTTTGACGATGTAAAAGCAAAGAAGTTTAGACAACGCACTAAGAAGTACCTAAAGAAATGGGTTGCTCCCTGCGAGTTGCGTGATGGATTCGTATTTGTCGGCGAGCATCGAATATTCATAGACGCGAAACACTTCCTTGACGATTATAACGAATCCAAGACGATGTGGGAGTATGAACAGAAGTGCGACCTTAGAATTGCACGCACTCTACTTGGTAACATTCACGTTGCCCAAGACGTAGATGACTGTGTACAGTTAAGGATGGAGGGTTTTGATGTGGTATGACCCGCGAATAACTCTTTCGCATAACTGTCTGTTCAACTTCGTAGTTGGTGCACGTTCCGTTGGCAAGACCTTTAATACACTTACATATTGCTGTGACAAGTGGGCTAAGGCTTCTGATGACGAACCTTTTGAGTTTGCATACGTGCGAAGATATAAGCCAGAGATGAAGCAAACACAGGAACACCTGTTTGATGATTTGCTTGCTCACGGCTATCTTGAAGGGAGTAAGATTAACACTAGAATAAATCCGGGCACAATTGATAAGAAACGAATAGTCAATTTTTTCACACTTTCCACAACTGCTGGACAGGTAAAGTCAGTTCCCTACCCGAATGTAAAGCTTATCGTATTTGATGAGTTTCTGGTTAATAGGGGACAACGGTATCTATCTAACGAAGTGGATAGATTTTTGGAACTATATGTAACTATTGCCCGGGATAGAGACGTTCCAGTTTTGTTCCTTTCAAATGCGACGTCTCAATCTAATCCATACTTCTTGAAGTTTGGTATTAGACCGAACGGACAGGAATTTCAAAAGATAAAGAATCCAGACGGTTCAACGGACATTTTGCTTCACACTTGGAAAGATGCAGAAGTACAAGAAGCACGAAAGCAATCAAGGTTCGGTTCTATAATCGCCGGAACTACATACGAAGATTATTCCATTAATAATATGTATTGGTACGATGATTCTAGTTTCCTAGAGAAGCGTGACCCACAATCTACTCTAAAGTTCCTTATGTATTGGAACGGCAAGACATACAGTGTGTGGTGTAGTTTAAAGAAGGGTAAGATTTGGATTGATAGCACGCTTAATCCTCCATCCGCCTACACATATTGTTTCACTACAGAAGACCAAAAGCCTAATTACCTTTTGGCAAGAGCCTTTAAGTCAGGTGGGCATTTCAAACTAATGCAATCCGCGCAAGCTCAAGGTTGCTTATACTTTAATGATATTAACACGAAGAATGCTTGGTTTGAAATGTCTAGACTTGTAAATTTATCGTGAAAGGTGGTGAATAAATGGTGGAGTATGAACTTGCCTTGGCTTTTATGGGAATGGATGTTGTTACTGGTCTGTTGCAAGCGGTCAAAAATCGTGATGTAAACAGCACTAAGTTTAGGGACGGTTTGTTTAAGAAAACTGGAACGATTGCTGTTATGGCGTTCGGTTGGTTGATTGATTTTGCACAGAAATTTGTAGACCTTGGATTTAACGTACCTATTGCAATTACTTTGTGCATTGCAGTTATCGTTATGGAATCCATCTCCATTCTCGAAAACATTGGCAACCTTAACCCTGATTTGGTAAAAATTGTGACCCCGTTCTTAGAGAAACTTAACGGAAAGGATAATTAACAATGCGTGACGCGCAAGAGTTGAAAGACCTCACTGCACAGGTTCTTAGCAACTTGTCTGACCAAGGTGCAGCTTCTAATGCAATGGCAGATATTAATACCGACTATGCCGAAGCAATGAAGATGATTGACGATTATAAACAACAGGTTGATAATCTTACCCAAGCCAATGAAAAGCTAAAGAAAGATAATATGGCTTTGTTTCTCAAAGTTGACGTAGGGTCTGCTAGCACTCCTGCGTCTAAGCCAAAAGAGGAAGATTATTCTATTGATGCTCTTTATAACGATGAAGGCAGACTAATTTATTAAAGAAAGAGGTTCTATTATGAGTAACGTTCAGAAAATTGTAAACGCTACCATCCAGAACTCGCCTATGCTTGCGGGTGCTGTTCCTTTGATGGCACGAGCAACCGACTTGCAGGCTACTGGTGGTGCAATCCTTAACTATCAGCCGTTTATGAATGAATTTGTAGACACGCTGGTCAACCGTATTCTGTTCCAGGAGTGCCACAACAGCATTTTTCAGAATCCCTTGCAGATCCTGAAAGGTCGTCAGGTTCCGTTTGGTACTGACGTTCAGGACAGCATTGCTAACCCTGCCGTGGCTACCCCCTACGACCGTTCTGCTATGTCTGACGTTCTTACTGCGCATAAGCCTGATGTAAAGACCGTTTACTATCGCCGTAACCGTCAAGACAAATACCCCCTGACCGTTTACGACGAAACCCTTAAAGGTGCTTTCGTAAGTGAGGGTGATTTTAATGAATTTTTGCAGATGTTGCTGAACACCCTCACCAACGGCGATAATATCGATGAATACCGTTTGATGACTAATCTGATTGCAAGTGCAGTTGATGATGGTAATGTTCTGACTGAAACTGTTGCTGGTATTGATACAGAACAGCACAGTCGTGACCTGATTAAAGCTGCAAAGACCAAGTTCTTGCAGTTTCAGTTCCCTTCTTCCGCGTACAACAAGTACAAGACTATGGCAACTGCGGCAGGAATTGCCAACCCTACCGACCTTATCACTTGGACTACTCCGGAGCGTATGGCTATTGTTATGCGTGCTGATGTGGCTGCTGCTACTGATGTAGATGTTCTGGCTAAAGCGTTCAATATGGATAAGACCGAGTTTATGGGGCGTCAGATTGTTGTTGACAGCTTCGGTACCGGCGAGAAATCTAGCAAAACTCTGGCTATCCTTATGGATATTACCGCAGTCCGCACTCACGACAATATGTTCAAGATTGCGAACACGCCGTATAACGCCAGCACTTTGTCCCGCAACTATTTCCTGCACCATTGGGAAACTATGGCTTACAGCCCGTTTGCCAATGCTTGTGCTTTCGTAACTGCTTAACAGTTAATAACGTGGGTAGGCTCTAAACGGAGTTGTAAGTGGGTGGGGTTATTAACTAAAGGAGAATGTTATGTTTACACCAAGCACAAACCTTAGGTTGCTTAATGTTCCTTTGGAATCTGGGTACACGGATACCTTGTGGTTTCCAGACGTAGCAACGCAAACAAACTATTTCCTTGGAAAAGTAGTTCGACAGATTAACGACTTTAACTTTATTAAAAAGGACAATACAATAACTGTAAATGGTAACGTTGAATCGTTTTATAACTGTAACTACATTATGTATCAGAACGCTAACTTCACTAACAAGTGGTTTTATGCATTTATCAACAGAGTAGAATGGGCAAGCAATAGTAGTACTAGATTGTACTGTTCAACCGATGCAATCCAGAGTTGGTTCTTTGACATCACATATTACCAAAGCTTTATTGAACGGCAGCACAGTACGACAGACGTTGCAGGAGATAACATTGTTCCAGAACCGTTTGAACCGGCAAAACCGTGCATTTCGGTTACATCCACAAAAGACGATTCTGTTTCAGAATATAGTACATTGGCCACTTGTGACAATAATGGAAACGCTATAGGTGGTTCTACAGTACAGACAATATACTCTGGTGCATATCCAACAGTTCCAATTAGTGATGTAAGTGCTATAACGGCATCATTGAACAAGTACGTTCAAAATGGCTTAGCAACAGGCGTTGTCGGAATAAGGAACCTACCAACAGGAGGATTAAAAGAACCAGAAACTATAAGCATTAATAAGCACCCAAGTTCTATTGACGGCTATACTCCTGTAAACAAAAAGTTACTTTCAGGCGCATTTATAACTGGTTTTATAACCTCGTTTGGTCAAACCGTTAGTTTTAATCCAGAGTTTTGCGATGGTGAGCAAATTAAAATTAGCAGGGCAGTGGATGTGCTAAGTGGTACTTTGATGTACAATGTAATAAATTATGGATTCAACAAACGTTCGGTTCCGTATAAAAATACGGCGATTTCACTAACCGTTAAATACCCTGACGGTACTTGGGCGTATAATCAATACCAAAACGATTACAATCTGCATAGTACATCTAATGCAATGTATGTAGAACGCCAGCAGCAATATCAAAGTGTTGGAGCTGTTAGTAGTGTCGCCGATACTTTAAGCTCTGGTTTTAGCGTATTGACAAACCTGTTTGGTTTGAAACTAGGGGCAGCTGCCGGTGGCGTTTCAAGTACAGCAAAAAGTTTAGTTGAAGCACAGAGCTATCTTGGCGGATACGATGAAATCACGCAGCAACTTCAAGCAATTTCAGAAAGTTACAAGGCTCCTGCTACTGGCGGAGTTTCAACTAGCAATGGTTATATTGCAGGTAAGGCTACGACTACTATTATAGGGTATAATACACCGCCGCAACAGCTTGCTATTCTTTACGACAGATACCTTTCAATGTACGGTTATGCACAAAATACACTTGGCGTTCCTAATATTCACGCTAGAAAATGCTGGACTTACATTAGGGTTACATTGCTAAAGGCAAGCGGAAGTTTCCCGGATGATGATTTTGCAGACATTCGAAGAGCCTTTAAAAATGGTATTACATTCTGGGATTATACAAAAACCTTTGGTGACTATTCACAGGATAACTCGTTGTGAGGTTAAGTTATGGCAAACTGGAATGAAATAAAACAGTCAATTGCAGATGACAATACTGTATATACAGCTATCAATTGTTATCCTGCGTCAACGTGGTTTAGGCGACTTGAGTATATTTCAAAGCAAACTGGGGTGTCTGTTGATACTATAAAATCTCTGAACCCAGAATATTTTACCAACGGCATATTCCTTAATACCAACTTTGACCACGAATGTTTACCTTTGCTTTTGAACAAAGGAACAACACCAACGCCACCCACTCCCGGGGGGTCTACGGAGTTTAACCTTGCAAATAATATCTGCCCCTTGCCTGCTGGTTCTTATTATGTTTCACAGGAATTTGGAAATGGGCATCGTGGTATTGACCTTAGCACACGCAAGGTGGCTGGTGTTCCTGTATATGTAGTGCAGCAAGGGACGGTTAGCAAAGTTCAAGCTTGGGATGGGCATACAACTACAGGTAACCAAAGTTGGGGCAATATGATTCTTGTTGACCACGGTGTTACAAACGGGGTAACTTATACAACACGTTACGCACACCTTGCAGCAGTCCCTAGTTTTTCCGTGGGGCAGGTTATTCCTAAAGGAACACAGCTTGGAACAGCTGGTAAAACAGGAAACGTCACAGGAATACACTTACATTTGGAAGTAACGGCAAGCGGAACGCTTGTTAATCCTAGGAATTATGTTCCTATCTAGGGGGTGAATACTTGTATAATTACGATTCTGAATTACCTAGCTTACACAAAAACGACCAGTCTTATATGGACTACTGGTATCGTCTTAAAGGTTTAGCTACTACAATGTTTGAATGGAAAGGTTTGCCAGATACGGTTTCTGAGCGGTATTTAGAGGATTGCCTATTTTACTTTGGTTCAGCCGTATTCTTCTATGATGATTCTATGGGTTGGCTAGCCTTGCAGGGTATGCGAGAGGGTGTTAACGTTTACAACGACCCAACACGAATTAGACCTATTAGTCCTGTAAAGAACTTTGATGCTTATGACCTTAATGATTGCGTTCTAATTAAGAACACTTGGGATATGTTCCCCACTATCGTTACTACTTCACGTTACGCAGAATCTCTGTGGGATATTGACGTCAGTAGAAATGTAAACATTAAGGCTCAAAAGACACCTATTCTTGTACTTACCGACGATAAACAGCTTGTAACTATGCAAAACATTTACAAGAAATACAATGGTAATGACCCTGTTATCTTTGGCAACAAGAACACCCTTGACCCTAACAGCGTTAGGGTTCTTAGAACTGATGCACCTTTCGTTGCCGCACAGCTGCAAGATATGAAGTTAAGTATTTACAACGAATACTTGATGATGCTTGGAATTGCTAAGGCCAACCAAGACAAACGTGAACGGTTTGTGACCTCGGAAGTCGAACAGTACGAACGCGAAGCTAACAGTATGGCAAATATCTTGCTTACACCACGCAAAGAAGCTGCTAAGTTAATGAGTGAATTGTCTGGTTATGAAATCACCGTTGACCTTCGTGCTGACCTCGAAACTGCTTATCCGTTCTACGCAACGTCCGTTTCTGAATCCTCTGCTGTGCAGACCATTTCTAGTGGAACTGTGCGTAAGGGTACTGCGTCTGGCTCTGGTTCTCCGAGGAATCCCGATGCAACCAATGGTTAATATAGTTGAGGTGATTATATGGATATTAAGAATCTAGACGGTTTCGAGTTTATCGAGGGCGACATTAAATGTCATTTGGCTTATGGTATCGCTGACACAATCAACGAAACTATGGAAGTGCATTTGGCTGTGGAGTTTGATGAAAACAAAGTTATTGCAGGCGGCTCTGGAGTTACGCCGTTTAGGTTTTTCGCTCCAAACGTTTGCAACCCGCAGGTTAGCATTTGTCTTAATCAGGTTCCTGCTGCTTTGAAAATTATAGACACCCTTAGCATTGAAGATCACAACGGTACAAGCGCTGTGAAAACAGCAGTTCACCTTAGCAACCAAAGTTCTGGCTCTCCTAACTACAATATCGTAGACGGCGATGTATTCGTGTTTAGTTTCCTGTTTAAGCTTAAATAAGGTGGTGACAAGATGGCTAAATACACGATAGAGCTTAACGCACTGCTCAACACTAACTTCGATATTGGATTGAAATCCTATCCGATTCCATCCTTTGCAGATGAAACTTGGAGAGATAAACTTAACCAGAAAATCATCAATCATTATCGTTACAGGGAAATTTGCCACACGACACCTGATCGATGGAAACTTTTCCTTAACAATACGATGAATGAGATTATGCCTGTTAAGTGCCTTTTGTATGAAGCACTCGCAGACAACTGGAAGTTTAATACCGGTTCAGATTTCACCGAAGTAATAGCAGAGGAAAGCAAACTTAACACGACTAGTAACGGTACAACTAATTCTAACGCTGGTGGAAATAGCTACAGTTTGGGGGTGCAATCTGATACTCCCGGGCAGTTGCTTAACGTTGAAAACGAAATCGAAGCTAATACTTATGCAAGCAATGCAAGCAAGAGTAAAGGTAGCACGTCCAGCACTGCGACAATCGCAAGCAACTCTACTGGAGGTAGCTCTGGCGAACGTAACTTGACCAGAACGCACAAAGGCGTTGCTAGCCGTTCCAATGCTTCTTTATACAGGGAGTATCAAGAAGCTATTAACAATATTGATATGGAAGTCATAGACGCACTTGAAACGTGCTTTATGAGTATATTCTAAGGGGGCTATCTTATGATTATTGGTATTTTGAACACAAAAGTTTCCGTTAAGAAAGACACCAGCTTTACGTTGAACGATTCAGTTCACATTCAGGGTCTGATTAACTCTAGTGCAACCACGACGCCTACTGATTCTGTACTGGCGATCCTTGTCCCTCATAAGTATGGTGATACTTTCAAGGTAAGCATTGCAGGTACGCAGGTTGACGCAACTTGGGATTCCACTCAGGAAACTTATGTTATTAAAGCTGCGCTTACGGCCGAGGATGTGATTGTTTCTGCTGACGTTCAGCAGGTTTAAGAGGTGATAGTTTATGGCGAATAAACCTAGTCCAGCTGACTTTACTCCTGAAATACCAGATTTCCCTAATGTTCCTAGTTTTTTGCCTTGCTATGGTAAATTTGATCTTACTACTTACATACAAGGTGCATCCGATTATGAAATTATGTGTAAGTTGGTAAGTTTGTATAATACAATGGCAGACGGCTATGGTAAAGTAGAGAAACTTAGCACTGACACGCAAAAAGCCTACGTTCAGTTACAGGACTTTGTTAACACTTGGTTTAATAATCTTGATGTTACAAATGAAGTAAGCATCATTTTGCACAGAATGGTCGATGATGGTTCTCTTGAACAGGTAGTTGCGCAGACTGGGCAAGTAGCACCAGCAACCAAAGAATTTCTTGGCACCAGTGAAGGAATTGCACAAATTACACCACCTATCAATTCTTCTGTTAGACAATGGCTTGATGACCACCCAGAAGCTACTACAACTGTACAAAACAAAAGTTTAACCAAGGAAAAGTTTAGTGATAAACTTGTGCTTGAAACTGTAAAAGATTATGTTACTCCCGAAATGTTTGGCGCAAAAGGTGACGGCTTGACGGATGATACGCAAGCAATAATCAATGCATTAAAATCGTCTACTAACATCCTTTTCACTGGAAAATATAAATGTACGTCACAAATAGACATAAGTGGGCGTAACATCTATGGTTATAATTCTATCTTAGATTTTTCTGAGTATAGTGGTGAACATTGCGTTGTTTCCACTTCCAACTCAACTAGGATTCACGGCATTACCATTAGTAATGGGTCAAATATAAGCGGTTATGGCTTGAAACTATACTATATAGCGAATTATGGCATTGTAGAGGATGTACAAGTGCGAGGATGCACAAACGGTATTTACATTAGCGGAGCTTGGTACAACAAATTTTCAAATATATTTGTTTCGTGTCCCGATGGTGAAAGCAATGCTTGCCTTGCAATAGGAAATGAATACCACGGAAATGCTGCAAATGCCCTAGTATTTACGAATTTATTTTTATACGGAGGGGCATACGGTTTAAAAATTGAAGGCGTAACTGTTAACTCTCTTGCTTTCGATGGGATATCAGTCGAACATCAGTCAAAATGCGGAATCAAAGGAATAGGAGCACTTGGCAACATTTCATTTAACGGAATATATTTTGAAAATTGTGCATTAAATGCTGAATATCCACTATATGATATAGGCAGTATGTCAGTAGTTGTTTCAAATATGCTCATAAGAGGTAATTACACTAATGCAGTAAACGCATATAATGTTGGCAATAATATTACTTATATAGGTTCCGTTTATAATCCATCTGCCTTACCAAACACTCCAAAACTTGCTCTTAGTGCAAAAGGTTCAGCAGAAGCATACTATGTAAGGAAAACACTTTCTGACGATTCAGAATTATCCGGACTAAAAGCAAGTAAAAATGCTGGCGAATCTGCATTTACCTTTAAAATTAAAACAAGCGTAGAATCTGATTTACTTGTTAAGGTTACAGCTTTTGGGCATTTGGAGACAGACACCACAGCTAGTTTCTGTGATGAATTAACCATTTACATTAAACAAGTGAGCTCAAGCCCAATGGCATATGTAACGACTATTCATAACGGTGCCAGAGATTTGTCTGCTACATATTCAGTTACTTATACCTTTGCAAATAATACATACGCTATAACGATAACAAATGGCAACGGCTATTATAACCAGTATAAGATGAATATGATTGTCGACGCATATGCCGAGCTTGCTCGTATTTTAAACTTGTCCACATAATAATAACCCCTACGGTTAAACTCCGTAGGGGTTTCTTTTATTTGTACAAGTATTCTCTTATTACGTCCATATCGGAATATCTTAGCAATTTAAAGCTAATATTTTGATTCGTTTTGTATTGGTTTGTAAAACTTGCTTGATAATTTCTGTCTTTAAATCTATAAGCAAACCTGTCGGCTGTTAAAGTAGGCACATTCCTTAACAGGCATCGCTGACCAATCCACTTCACACTGTGTCCATAATTACCACCTCTGTGCGTTTTGAAAAGGTTAGCTCTGCAAGTGGCAGTTGCACAACTGTAGTCTGGACCGAGCCAAAGCAGGGGGTTCGTACGCCGATCATTCCAGATAACCTCCAAGTGAAGGTGGGAGCCGTAAACGTTACCCGTGTTACCAGAAATACCAATAACTGTTCCGTAGTTTACACTGTCGCCGCACTCAACGTTAATCCTATATAGGTGCGCATATCGCGTGACAAGCGTTTTTCCTTTATAATCTTCGTGTGTGATTTCAATCATATTACCATAAGATTGCATAGATTTGGTTGACTTGGTCTTACCATCCCAATACTGAACCCGACTAACGACACCGGGTTCGCACGGATATACAGGAACGTAATCAGCTCGTAAGTCAATGCCGTTATGGTTTCCACCACCAGAGTAAACCCAACCTTGGGTAATAGTAATATTGCCAGTCAGTGGCCAGAAAAGTAAACGTTCGTTATTTGATAGAAGCATTGCCCTTCACCCCGTGTTCTTTAACATATTTAAGCGTAATTAATAATTCCTTACAGATCGCTAAGTCTGTTAATGCCGCTCATAAAATTTTGATTTAATATGTTCGTTCATCATAGATTAGTAAGTCGTAAGGTGGTCGTGAATAAGATAAGTAATGTCTTCATTCGTTATTTTAATCACCTCAAGTAATTTGGAAAGTAGTGTCTTCCAACACTATACCTCCCTCAACGTGTTTAGGCACAAGTTTACCCGTGTAAACTGCACCTACCTTAAAATTATCAAACGTAACCTGACTATGGCAAGCCTTAGGCATACCTGCACAGGTTACTTTAAGCTCTAGTTCATCTTCTTTTATTTCCGTTCCATCGCAACCATATTCTATATATGTCTTTGCTCTAAGGAACTTAGCTTTTATAAATGTCGATTCGTGTTTCCAAGCGCCTAGTTCGTAAGGGTCTACCCATAGTCCCTCTGGTTCGATTAATCCTATTAAATGAAGTGAATCTGTATCAGCGTAAGCAAACCTGTCATAAACAGCCTGTGCTGACCTGATTGTAACGTTTCTAGCGTATGCAGTTACAAAACAAGCAACCGGAATGTAAACAGGATTGCGCAATGTTCTTTCTCCACGTCTGTAATGTACGATACCGTCCTCTAATACTGGGTACTTTCCTGTTCCGTCCGTGTTTGTACCGAACTTACCATACAAGTTGTTATTCATAAGCTTAGCTAAGGCACGTTTACTAGGGTTATGGTCTTTTGCAGCATCCATTTTCTCCTGATTCCAATGGTCGATATATTCATCAAATAATCCTATTCTTTGGTGAAATTTCATTCCGTCTATTGGTATATACGTTGTCACTTCGTAGTGGTCGAAAAATAGTTTAAGGTCAACACTTGTCAACGTTAGCTCTACCAACTCTCCCCTGCTTGATTCAAGATAGTCTGTTGGACTGAATCCCGAGAAGTTATTCTTTACCTGAATAGTAGGTAAGTAATCCTTCTTAACCTTAAACTCTGCAAAAAAGTGTTGAACATACAATGGCATTTCATCATCCTGCTTATAATCGCCTTTGTAGTATATCGGTCTACCAACTGGGTAGTGGTTTGTGTGCGCTCTCATTTGTGATGGGTACAAAGAGTTTACGTCTAACACTATACCATCTTTTACGGTTTTACCCTTAAACTTTGGTGAACAGTAGACAAATCCACCTTTGTAAGCTTTACGAATGAATGCGTCCTGCGTCTGTGACATAACTGGGAACAGTTTTTTAAAATCCGTCTTGTGCTTCAAGGTCGTTTTATAATTATATAAAGCGTTCGAGCCAATTGTTAGCTTACACATACCTCTCTTTAGCATATAGTTAAGAGCCATCGCCATAATTAAGGTATCGTATACAACATATTCCTTTTCATCGTCCGTTAAAACGTGACCATCCTCACGGTAAGCTTTGTAATCTATTTCTAGTTTACGAATCTTTTTACCATCAAGTTCTAGGTCAAAATCCTTGGCAATCTTTTCTACCTTGAATGGAAGCAACTTCAAACTGTCATTTATTTCAACTCTAACTGTTTTATGAAAGCAAATAATAATTTTGTAAAGTTGCCCCATATCAGACATAAGAATGTTAAACGTTTTTGGCTGCATCTTCTTTGAGCTTAGGACGTGCGTGAAACCATTCTTTAGCAGATAGCTAATTATAAACTCTCCGTCAAACTTTAGGTTGTGGAAGAAACCTTTACAGCTGTGTCGTGAAATTTCATTTATAAAACTATCTATGCTGTTTCCTGTTGTAATGTCAGAATAGTTAAACACGCCAACCTGTGACCAAGCCCACACACGAGTCGGGGACTGTGTTAATGTTTCAAAATCCCAACTGTATGTAGGTAACATAATGATTACTCCCTATAATTAAGCCCAAGCAGAATCCCAACTCAAACCTAAGGTTTCCATAAAATCCATAATTTCATCCTTCGTGCTTGGAGTTATGGTGCCATCATCTGAATAGCGTTGCTTAACTCTATCTTCATCGTTTGCAAAAGCTTGCAGTTGGTCGTGTGTCATTGCCAACAGCATTTTAGTGGTTCCTGAACTGTATGTATTATTTCGTTTGGCAGCTTTAACGTAATTATCAATATATACTCTGTCCAACTGTAGCTCTCTTCCTTTCGTGCCATACGATAGCTGCGTTGCCAGTGTTTCTCTAAATCTATCCTTATCCCTAGATTCCAAGGCATTTATCTCTTGTCTAACTTTCAGACTCTGTTCCTTGAGGTGCGCCGGTTGAATTGCTATGTCACTTTTACGAATTAACCCTGCTTGCGCTTGCATTACCTCTATTGCTTTATACGGTTCATTATTTGCTAGGTCAACGTTTACCTTTGCTTTAAATTCACCTCGAATGGTTTCGTAAAGCATAACGTCGCCTTTATTAACGTTGAAAGATTCCGCTGCTTGCGTGTCTTTACGAAAACTCTCCACATTGTAAGATTTGTAGTAGGATATTAGCGTGTTTAATTCTTCGGCAGAACCGGGCTTAAACTTAGCTATTCCTATACGTTCTTCGCCGTTTGAAATGTACTTCGGTGGCTTCAAGATTTCTCCAATTTTGCGAGGTAATACAGACGATGCAAATTCTTTTCCTAATAACTTACGCGCCCCGTTCTCCACTGTACGAAAATTAGAGAGAGCTTTGTTAAGCTCTCTCCGCTGTTCCTTCGACAATTTATAGTCAGCCATAATACGCACCAGCTTTCTAAAGGCGCGCTATCCATCTTATCCTGAATAGTATTGTTCATTTGCTATGGTTAATCAGACTAACCACGCGCCTGTATAAGTTAGATTATTTGTAGAACTTCTCGTCAATGGTCAGGGTCAGAATGCGGTTGCTGCCCTTGCTAACCTGACCAACCTTCAGAGGAATGGGGGTGTCCCAATGCTTCATACCGAACAGCCCATACAGGCGAGTAATGGCATTGTAAACACCCTTAGACACGGATACATAAGAATGACCGTCCTTATCAATCAGGATAACGCGGGGGGCTTTATCCATTTCACCGGTCAGTTCATTCTTAACCTCGACAATCTCGGCGTAGGAATCGCAAACCTCGATGGTCATATTAACAATGTCCTGCAAACGCTTTTCGGGATTACTTACAATGTTATAGAACTTAGCCATCTCAGCAGGGGTCTTGGCAGTGAAAGTGCAGATGGAATTAATGACGTTGTCATTAGGATTATAAAGAGCGATATCAGACATAATAAATTCTCCTTTTAAATGTTAAGTTGTGTTTGTTACGGTTCGATTAAGCTTTGGTTTTCTTCTGACTTGCAGGACGTTCAACGGGAACAGAGCCCTCATAGAAAGCCTTAACATTCATACCACGAACTTCCTCACTGGTTTCCATTTCAAGGATAACAGGGGTATAGCCCAGTTCCTTCGTCATTGCTTTGGTTGCCGTTTCCTTGGTGAAGTCACCAGTCAGAACAGTTTCCGCAACCTTGGCGTGAGGAGTCCCTGCTTTGTCTGCTTCGATAAACGAATACTTAACCTTGGTCGTGATGAACGTGCGAGTGATAAGTTTTTCCATTGTTGTTACTCCTTTCTAAGTAACCATTAAAATTATTAGTGCTATCTGCACTATGGTGATGGGATAATATCTTCCCTGCGCCCATCAACTCGCAGCATTATGTAATGGCTGTTGCCGTTACTTACCTTTCATCTTAACAATTGCAACTATCGCTGCTAAAACTAACACTATGTAAACCCCTAGAAATGTTCCCATAAATATGTGACCAATAACTTCAAGCACTGTAAATACCTCTCTCCCTATTGTATCGTTTCATTCGCTCTTGCCAACATTCCTTAAATGTGCCAACCTTAACAGGAATGGATCCAAATTCAGTGTCCACCCACAAAACCCAGATATTACCTTTATAATCGTGGCTTTCAAGGCTGATTCTACTAAGACTAAACATAATATTTCACTCCTACATATTCTTGGTAGTTTACAATCTTCTTAGTAATTTATAATCTTCATCACTAATACGAACAGTTATTGAAGCGAGTTTCTTACATTCATTACAATACACGCACTCGTGACACTCGTGTTTATTGCAATAATCCCTAATTATGCGATAACGTTCTCCAACCTGTATTAAACTTACTTCCATCATTATTTTGACCTCTTATCATAGTATTTCTTAACTAAAGTATTGTAAGCGTCAACGTGACTTTCCCCGTGTGCTGAACAGATGAACTTACTTCCTTTTTTATTAACTAGGAATAGTTCATAATAAGGTTCGTCACGCTTAGACCGGTAACGCTTTAAATCTCTAAATAAATCCCTTGGTGTAACGTCAATAGTAACCCCAATAGGGATTGCCCTATGTATGGAAGTCCTCTCATATAATATAAACATTTAACTTACCTCTACAAAATCTGCCAAGGGGATTCTAAAATCGATTCGGTGTTCGCCGTCCTGCTCTGTCCAATTACAACGAAGCCTTACAACTTCATCGTCAAACCTATCCTTAAATACCAAAAGGCTGTAAATTCGTTTCTTATGCTTAGCAAGCTTAACCTGCACTACAGCACGTTTGTGACCATTACTGTAATAGGTGGTAAGTAACGCAATCCTAGCATCTTTACTGTCAATTAACATTCTGTTTATTCCTCGAAATAAAATTCGTATACGCCATATTTGCTACTTTCACATAAACCTAACTTATCTAACCTTATTCTTATTTTGGTGTAGGGTGGCAAGGTCTGCTGCAATAATACAAAAGGCAAGTTGCGCTTTAGTGTGTTCCTGATTCCTAATTTGTGGTGGCGCATATTACCATTGACAATCTCCGTAACGTTCGCATAGTCGTCATAAGGCCTTACAGTGACCAATATTTT
>ERZ1034917.1363-NODE-1363-length-15446-cov-6.566045_pt1 | contig 15446 bp, 10 predicted proteins | sample MGYA00520605_ERZ1034917 | MGnify/ENA primary metagenome ERZ1034917 (study PRJEB33766, sample SAMN09781784) | gut metagenome | biome: gut microbiome | host: Homo sapiens | place: Madagascar | study: EMG produced TPA metagenomics assembly of the PRJNA485056 data... | reverse complement strand
ATGGAATCGGCGTGCCAACCAGCGTGTTTCTGCTGGTCAATGCCAAGCAGGCCATCGATTTCGTCAGCCATTGCCTCAAAGCTGGAGTCGTTCATAAAAGCAGCGTTCCTTTCGTTCACGGGTGCGGCCCTGCGCGCTGTAATCCCTAGCACGCTTGTAAGGTTACGTTTTCCGAAAGGGTAGTGTACCGGAGAACGCGCCCCGGTGGCCAAGAAATCAGATAGCCCAGATATACGATTTTCCGAACAGTTGTTATCGAGCCGAATGTCCCACCAGCTGGTGGCACATTGACCGGTGCGGCGAACCGCGCGCCGCCGTACAATCAGGGGCGTCAAATACACAAGGAGCGAACTATGGCCGTTATCGACGCACATGCACACATCTATCCCGACAAAATCGCCGCTGCCGCAGTGGATGCGGTCGGCGACTTCTACGAGGTGAACATGTTCGGCGACGGCACGGCCGCCGGACTGCTTTCCGCGAAGGACCGCTCCCCCATCACGCATTTCTTGGTGCACTCCGTTGCCACCAGCGTGCACGCGGTCACGGCCATCAACAACGCCATCGCACAGGCGTGCCAGGCCCACCCCGAGTTCATCGGCTTCGCTGCCATGCATCAGGATTTCGAAGACCCCGCCACCGAGCTGCAGCGTGCTGTTGACCTGGGACTTCATGGTGTGAAACTGCACCCCGACACGCAAAAGGTCAACATGGACGACCCGCGGCTGATGGAAGTTTACGCCATCTGCGAGGAAATGGGGCTGCCCGTGGTCATCCACACCGGCGACTACCGCTACGACTTCTCGCACCCGCGCCGCCTGGTGAACATCCTGAAAGCGTTCCCCGACTTGGTGGTGGACGCCGCGCACTTCGGCTACTGGCCGTGCTTCGACGTGGGCTACGACATCCTGCACGACATCGCGCGCCACGACCGCGTGTTCCTCGACCAGTCCAGCACGCAAAAGTTCCTTGGCCCGCGCCGTACCGTCGAGTTGGCGCGCATGTGGGGCACCGACCGCATCATGTTCGGCAGCGACTTCCCCATGTGGGACCCGGCCGATGAATGCAACAAGCTTATGGCCTGCGATTTTACCGACGACGAGCTGGAAAACATCCTGTGGCACAACGCGGAGCGCTTCAGCGGCGTGAAGGTGGAGTAGACGCAAAATCAGCTACTCTCCGCGCGTCATCATCTCCGACGAGGAATATCACGTGCTGCCCAGCTCGAGCAAAAGGACGTTCGTGGTGATTGCACAGTACCTCGGCCATACCGACCCGGCCAGCGACAGGCGTTTTCCAACCGCCAACGCCTGTCGCTCGTATGGCGCGCCACCCCCGATGGCCTGCGACTTTTCCATTATCACGTGCCGAATCCGCTGAAGGCCACCATCGGCGCCGAGCCCTTCCCCACGTCGTTTGCGAAGGAAACGTATCGCTATGCCATGGCGCTTTCACAACAGCACGGCCTTCGCTTACTCTTCGTCCTCCTGCTGCAGCTTGGGCGTCAGCACCAGCTTCACGGCATCGATGCGGTGGCGATCCATCTGCATCACCGTCAGCTTCGCCGTGGCTTCGCGGCCCTCAAGCGTCAGGCTGTCGCCTTCGGCCGGGATGCGATCAAGCACGTCCATGATCAGGCCGCCAAGCGTTTCGCAATCCTCCGCGTCCTCGGGCGTGAAGCCGATGAGCTCCTCGAAGTCGCCCACGGACATGCCGCCGTCGATCATCATGGTGTCGTCGGTCAGCTTCTTCACGGAGTCGTTATCGGCGTGGCGGTACTCATCGTCCACATGGCCCACGATCTGCTCCACGATATCGGTCATGGTAACGATGCCGGCCGTGCCTCCGTGCTCGTCCACCACCACGGCGATCTTCGTGTTGCCCTCCTGCAGCACCTGCAGCAGCTTCGCCACGGGGATGCTTTCCGGCACCGCTTCGATCGGGCGCACCGGCAGGTCTTTCATGCTGGAGCCGTGGCGCATAAGGTACAGGTCCTTCACGTGCACGAAGCCCACGATGCGGTCCTTCGACTCGCGGCACACGGGGTAACGCGTGTATTTGTACTGCGTGACCAGGGCCATGTTCTCCTCGAACGTGTCCTCAAGGTCGATGCACACCAGGTCGGTGCGCGGCGTCATGATGGCCTCGGCGTCCTTGTCGCCCAAGTCGAAGATGTTGTCCACGAACGTGTTTTGCTCGGGGTCGATCAGGCCGCTTTCCGTGGACTCGTCGATGAGCAGCTTGATTTCGTCGCCCGTGTACACCTCGTGCTCGTTGGCCGGGTCGTGACCGGCCAGTCGCACCACGCCGTTCGTGATGCCGTTGAACAGAATCATGATGGGATAGGTAATCTTATAGAACGCCATCAGCGGGCCGGCCGTGAACAGCGCATAGCGTTCGGTGGCGAAAATGGCGAATGACTTGGGGATAAGCTCGCCCACTACCACGTGCAGCGTCGTCATGATGAAGTAGCCGATGGCCACCGCCACAATGCTGATAAACGCTTCAGGCAGGTGCAGCAGCTCGAACAGCGGGCGAATGAGCGCGGAAAACGCCGGCTCGCCCAACCAGCCAAGGGCCAGCGACGCCAGCGTGATGCCCAGCTGGCAGGCGGAAAGGTATGCGTTGACGTTCTCGGCAATGTGCATGGCGCTTTTCGCACCCTTCTTGCCTTCCTCGACGGCCAGCTCAAGCTGGGATTTGCGCACGCGCACCAGCGCGAACTCCGCGATGACGAAAAACGCGTTCATCGCCAGGAACAAGACAACAAGTAGCAGGCTTAAGCCTATGTGCATAAAAGCGGGTCTCCTTATGTTGGGTACAAAACAAGGGCTGGCGAAGGCGCCGGCCCCAAGCGACAGCCGAAGCCGCCGCGCCACGCTCGCAACGGCAGCCGCCGCAAACGCAACATTTCTATTGTGACATGCGAATTCGCACGCAGACGCAATCCCAACGTATATCCAAAAGTCAAGCCACGATTTACCATTTCGTTACTTTCAAGAAAGCACCAAGCACGCCAACTTTCGGGTTTGGCGCGGTTTCATTTAACACATTTCAGGGTTTTGACTTAACAGGTTGTAAAAAAGATGCGGCCCGGGGCCGCATCTTTTTAGGGTTGCATGTTGTTGAGCGCTATTTCGCGCTGCGAGGCGCGCTAGCTTCGTTCGCATCCGCAAGGGCATCCTGCTTTGCGGGCTCGTCGGCTCGCGGCTTGATAACCTCATCGGCACCTGGGACCTCGCGGCTTGGAGCGGCAACGCGCAGCTCCATGTCCTTCGGCAACACCAGGTTCGCCACCACGGCCACCAGGAACACCACGGCCACGCAGTTCTGCGCGAACACGCTTTGTACCAGCTCGGGGAAGCAGACGAACAGCTCGCCGACCTGCGTGAACCCGATGCCGATGGCCAGCGACAGCGCCGCAATGACGATGTTGCGCTGCGAGAAACCGGCCGAAGCGATCATCTGGAAGCCCGTGACGATGATGTTACCGAACATCATGATGGTGCAGCCGCCCAGCACCGGCTCGGGCAAGCTGCTGAACACAGCGCTGATGACCGGGCAAAACGCCGCCAGAATCATGATGACAGCACCCGTGGCGATGGCCTTGCGGTTCACCACCTTCGTCATGGCAACCAGGCCGACGTTCTGCGAGAACGACGTGATGGGCATGCAGCCGAAGCAGCCGGACAGCGCGGACACGAAACCGTCGGCGGCAATGGAGCCGGACAGCTCGCGGTCGTTGACGTTGCGGCCAAGGCCCGCCTGCGCCAGCGCCGTGGTGTCGCCGAGCGTTTCGGTGGCCGACACCAGGAAAATCAACGTCACCGAAATGATGGCGCCCAGGTCGAACTCGGGCGTAAACGGCATGATGGCCGGTGCCGCGAACAGCTTGACATTCTGGAACGCGCTGAAGTCCACCACGCCCATGGGGATGGCCACAATGTAGCCAGCTACCAGGCCAAACAGCACCGACAGATGCTTCTGCTTGCCCTTGACCAAGCACTGGAACGCCAAGCACGCCACCAGCGAGATGGTACCCAGCGCCAGGTTACGCAGGCTGCCAAAATCGGCCGCACCGCTGCCGCCGCCGAACGACGTGGCGCCCACCGAAAGCAGCGAGAAGCCGATGGACGTGACCACCACAGCAGCCACAATCGGCGTGATGATCCGGCGCCAGTACTGCGCGAACAGGCCAAGCACGCCTTCGATGCAGCCGCCCACGATGATGGCGCCCGCGGCCGCGCCCATGCCGTACGTGGCCACCACGCCCGTCATAACGGTAACGAACGTGAAGCTGATGCCCATGACAATGGGCAGTCCGCTGCCCAAGCGCCCAATGGGGAACAGCTGGATAAGCGTGCCGATGCCTGCAATAAGCATGGCCGCTTGAATCATCCCGCCCGTTTCCGCATCGCCAAGACCGGCCACACCGGCAATGATCATGATCGGCGCCAGGTTCGCCACGAACATGGCCAGGATGTGCTGGATGCCATAGGGCACCGAGCGCAGAATAGGTACGTTGCCGTCGAGTTTCAGCAGCTCATCGTGGTCGAACGGCTTCAGATGCGCGCTCACCGACGAAACTCAATTTCGCCCGTTTCGGGGTCCATGGCCTGCACGATGGCCAGCGACTCCAGGTGATAGCCGCGGGCGCGCAAGTCGTCGCCGCCGGGCTGGAAGCCCTTCTCCACGGCAATGCCGATGCCCTCGACCGTGGCGCCGGCTTCCTCAACCAGCTCGATCAGGCCGTTGAGTGCGCAACCATTCGCCAGGAAGTCGTCGATCAGCAGCACGTGGTCGTCAGCGTTCAGGAACTTCTTCGACACGATTACGTCGTAGATGCGCTGATGCGTGAACGACTGGATCTTCGTGGAGTACATGTCGCCGTCAAGGTTGATGGACTGGCTTTTCTTCGCGAACACCACCGGCACGCCGAAATGCTGCGCGGCCACCGCCGCAATGCCGATGCCCGACGCCTCGATGGTCAGGATCTTGTTGATGGGCGCGTCTGCGAACAGGCGCTTCCACTCCTTGCCCATTTCGTTGAACAGGTTGATGTCCATCTGGTGGTTCAGAAAGTTATCCACCTTCAGGACGCCTTCCGACTTCACCACGCCGTCGCGCCTGATGCGCTGTTCAAGCAGTTCCACAGTCCGTTCTTTCTTCCCGGTTCCGACAGATACCTATATATGTAGCCCTAAACGCTAGATTTCGACCATGCCCGTGGCAAGCAGCACGATGGAAACCACGGCCGCAATCAAAATGATGGCCGTGACCATGCGATCGAGCGTGCTTTGCAGGAAGGGCTGGCTGCGTTCCTTCTTACCCTTGATATACACCAAGATGCCCGGAGCATACAGAATGGACATGAGCGTGACGCCCACCGCGCCCGATGCCCACGCCAAAAACACGCTGTAGATAACGCCCAGAACGGAGAACACGCGCCACGCGATCAGCGGGCCGCCCACTTTGCCCTTGAACGACTCGGGCTCGGTGAACGCCACCTTCGCGAAATACGCGGCCGAAAGCAGATAGGGAAGCAGAATCATGCCGGCGGACAGCGCGTAGAAGAACTGGTACGTGCTGTCGGAGAACAGCATGATGATGAGGAAGATCTCGATAATAACGTTCGTGACGACCAGCGTGACGATGGGCGCGCCCTTCTTGTTAACGCGCGCGAACGCCTTCACGAACGAGCCCTGGGCAGCCGCCTCGTACGGGCATTCGGAGGAGAGCACGGTGTAGCCGAGCATGGCGCCCACCAGGGACAACACAACGCCGGCGTTGATAAGCGTGGCACCCCACGGGCCCACGGCGTGCTCCATGACGCCGGCCAGCGCCGGGTTCGAAAGCTCGGCCAGGTCGGACAGCGGCATAACGCCCATGGAAAGCGTGGAAACCAGCAGGTAGATGGTCAGAACGCAGCAGAACGCGATGACGGTTGCCTTGCCGACGTCCTTGTCCTTCTTCGCGCGGCCGGAAATGGCCACAGCGCCTTCAATGCCCAGGAACACCCAGATGGTAACCATCATGGTGCCGCTGACCTGCTCGAAGAACGGCATGCCGTCCACGGCGCCGTGCGACATGTTCGCCATGAAAATGTCCACGTCGAACTTCTGGAAGAAGACGATGGCGGTGATGGCCACGAAAATGGGCACGAACTTGCTGATGGTGATGACCAGGTTCACGCCCGTGGCTTCCTTCACGCCGCGGCTCACCAGGAATGTGTAGAACCAGATGAGGCAGCTGGCACCGATGACGGACGCCAGGTTATTGCCCTCGCCGAAGATGGGGAAGAAATACGAAAGCGCGCCGAACAACAGGGCCGAGAAACTGACCGTGCACAGAAGCGCGCTGATCCAATAACCCCAGGCGCTGTTAAAGCCCAGGAAATCGCCGAAGCCGGCGGTTGCGTAGCTGTAGATGCCGCCCTTGAGTTGCGGTTTGATGCGCGAGAGGGCGAAAAACGTCATGACAAGGCACAGCACGCCAACGGCGGAAATGCCCCATGCGGTAAGGATGGCCGCGCCGCTTGCGCCATGCGCTGCTTGGTCGCCCGAAAGCGTGAACACACCCGCGCCGATGATGAGCGTGATGACGGACGCGACCAGGCGGAAAATGCCCAACTTGCCGTGGTGGTCGACCTCGGGAAGCATCCCGGAGCCGGTGACGACCATATCTGAAGCGGCACCTGCGGGTGCTGCCCCGTTTACATTGCTCATTGAAACCCCGATCGTTGAAAAAACAGTTGCCCATCATCATACCCCAGCTTATTGAACGCGGGGCATAATCGATGGCAACAAATTTCTATTCGAACGATTCCTGGTCGATGAGCACGTGCGACAGGGCCGCGCGGTCGAGTTCGCACCCGAGGCCGAATTCGTGGCCACGGCGCGTAAGCGTGACCTGGCCGCGCTCGACCGTGTACGGCGGGTTCGTGACGTCGGTGTCGAAATACCGCGACGTGGCGCCGATGTCGCCCGCGTCCGACACGCCGGAAAGCGTTTCGAACGCCGCGTGCATGCGACGCGACACGCCCGTGTCGTACATGCCGCCCATCCACACGCGCATGCCGCGCGCCTGAGCCATGTGCACGAATTGCAGCGCCGGCTCGATACCGCCGAACTTGCCGATTTTCAGCGCGAAACACTTCAGCTCCGGATGCTTGAGCACGCGCGCCAGGTCGCGGGCGCTGACGATGGACTCGTCCAGGCACACGGGCGTTTTGATGCGCCGCTGCAGCTGTGCCAAGCGCGCGAACAGGTCGTGCGGGCCCGACGCTACCGGGCGGCGCGGATCAAGCGGCTCTTCGATCCACGCGATGTCAAGCTCATCGAGGTTGCGAAGCTCTTCGATGTCGTGCTCGGTGAAGCTTTGGTTCGCATCAAGCGAAACCACCAGGTCAGGGAACGCTTTTCGCACAGCCTGCGCGCTGAAGTACGCCGTGCCGGGCGTCACCTTCAGCTTTACGCGCGTGTAGCCCGCGTCCACGCAGCGCTGCGCGGCGGCCACGGTTTCGGCCACGGGCCCCACGGGAATGGCGGCGCCGGCCGGCACGGCCACGGCGTCGGTGCCCTCGGGCGCCTGCCCGCCGATAAGCTGCCACAGCGGCTGTTCGACGACCTTGCCGTACAAGTCCCACAGCGCCGGCTCAAGCGCACCGCGCCCCATGGGCAGCTCGTTTGCACCAGGGCACGCCGCGAACAGGCCATCGGCCTCGGACGGATGCAGCAGCACCGTGTTGAGCACCAGCGGAATCAACTGCTCACGCAGAATGCGAATATCCTGGTCAAGCACCTCGGGCAGGTACCAGTCGGTTGGGAACGACACGCATTCGCCCAAGCCCGTGCGCCCGGCGTGGTCCACCACTTCCACCAGCAGCGACTCGCGGAACGACAGCGTGCCCTTCGCCGTGGCGAACGGTTTGCGGAACGGCAGGCGGATGCGGTACAAGTTCACGCGCTTGATCTCGATGCGCTGCTCGTACAGGCGACGCAGCGCATCGCGGTCGACCTTGCCGATGCCCGTGCGCGGGAAGCGGGGGAGCGCGAACAGGTGCTTCGGCTGGTACATGCGCGACAGCTGCGGCGCCGCGACCTGGGCAACCTCTTGCGCGAAGCGGCGGTCGGACAGCGTGCGAGCGCGCTGGCCTGCCACGCCGGCAGCAATGCCAGCCGGGCCGCCGGTTGCAGGCGCGGCAGCGTTTCCGCGCTCGATAAACCCAACGGGGCGGCGACCCCACGTGTCATCGGGCGCGCCGAAGATATACGCGTCGGCAACGCCGGGCACGCGCAGCAGCTTCTCGCGGATTTCGGCGGGGTAGACGTTCTCGCCGCCGGAGATGAACATGTCGTCGGTGCGTTCCTTGACGTACAGCTTGCCATCGGGCGCAATAGCGGCCGTATCGCCCGTCAGGAAAAAGCCGTCGGCCGTGTAGGCGGCGCGCGCGTTCAGGTAGCCGCCGAACAGGCCCGGCCCGCGCACGGCCAAGCGGCCGAACCCGTCGGGGCCCGCGTCCACAATGCGCGCCTCATAACCCTCAAGCAGGGACATACCACCCGTAAACCCAGGTGTGACCAGGGAGTTTGCAATTTGACTGGCCGTTTCGGTCATGCCATAGCTTGCGTACACGCGCGCCCGCATGGCCAGCGCACGCCCCAGCGTCTGCGCGTTCAGCGGCCCGCCGCCAAGCAGGATGCACTCGTAGCGACCCACGCCCGACGCATGCGAACTCGCCAACATGTCCTGCAGCATCTTGTCGACCACGGAAATGTGCGTGGCACCGCGGCGCGCGGCGTCCGCCAGCACGCGTTCGGCGTCGAAACGCTGATACAAAATGAAAGGATTCGCGTTCAGCAGGCTGCGCACCACCATCTGCAGGCCGCCCACGTGGTAAAGCGGCAGCGCGATCTGCCACAGCCCCTCGCCGTGACGATTGAGCGAAGCATTGGAAACCGCCGCCGAGCCACACAGATTTTCCCAAGTCAGCGGCACAGCTTTCGAACGCCCGGTGGTACCGGACGTGAACATGACCACCGCCGTGGCGCCGCGGTCGAATACATGCGCGCCGCGCTCGGCGAAATGGATGACGCTTTCAAGCGCGTCCTGGCGCGCTTCGTCCTCGCGACGGCGCGCAGCGGCCCCGCGACTGCGACCCGCGCGCCCGAGCGCCCGCGTCGAGCGCGCCTCGGCCGTGGCGATGTTCGTGCGCGCGTAAAACGACGTGCGCTGCGCATGCCCGGGGCCCGCAGCTTCCGCGGTTCCGGTAGCGTCATTCGCCACGGTCCTGATAAGGTTCGCCACATTGCTTTCGTCAACGGTGTACGCCACGTTGAACGCACGGCTGCGCTGCAGGTCAAGCAGGCGCGCCTGCTTTTCCGCATCCGTCAGCCGGTTGTTCAGCGTCACCAGCGTGAACCCGCCGTATGCCGCCGCCAGCAGCAAAAACACGCACGCTGGCTGGTTCGGCAGATCCACGGCAACCGCGTCGCCAAGCGCAACGCCGCGACGACGCAACAAGCTAGCAAGACCCGCCGCAATCATGCGGGTTTCCCGGTACGACAACGCTTCGATGTTGCCGTCTTTGTCGACATAAGAGAAGCACGTGCGCTGCGGATTGAGCCGCACCATGTTTTCGAACACGCCGATCATGTGGGTAATGCGCCTGCTTTCGCCTTGCTAGCCAATAGATCCTACGGGAACTTCGGGAACTTCGAGAAGTCGGGCTTGCGCTTCTCCTTGAACGCGTCGCGACCCTCTTTCGCCTCGTCGCTGGTGTAGTACAGCAGCGTGGCGTCGCCGGCGAACTGCTGCAAGCCGGCCAGGCCGTCGGTAGCCGCGTTGAACGACGCCTTCATGAAGCGCAGCGCCGTGGGGCTGAACTGCAGCATTTCCTTCGCCCACTGCACGGTTTCGGCCTCAAGCTGCTCGAAGGGCACCACCTTGTTGACCATGCCCATCTCCAGCGCCTCCTGCGCCGTGTACTGACGGCACAGGTACCAAATCTCGCGCGCCTTCTTCTGGCCCACCATGGCCGCCAGGTAACCCGCGCCGTAGCCGGCGTCGAAGCTGCCCACCTTCGGGCCCGTTTGGCCGAACTTCGCCGTTTCCGCGGCAATGGACAGGTCGCACAGGATGTGCAGCACGTGCCCGCCGCCGATGGCGTAGCCGTTGACCATGGCGATGACGGGCTTGGGCACCACGCGGATGAGTCGCTGCAGGTCAAGCACGTTCAGGCGCGGGATGTCGTCCTCGCCGACGTAGCCGCCGTTGCCGCGCACCATCTGGTCGCCGCCGCTGCAGAACGCCTCGTCCTCGTGCGCGCCACCGTGGTTGGCGCCCGTCAGGATGATGACGCCGATGCCCGCGTCGTCGCGCGCCTCGGAGAACGCATCGTACATCTCCATCACCGTGCGCGGCGTGAAGGCGTTGCGCCTAAACGGGCGGTTGATGGTGATCTTCGCGATGCCCTCGTACGTTTCGTAGATGATCTCGCGGTACTCTTTTCCAGGTTGCCACTGGATGTCGCTCATACACGGTCCTTTCGCTGTGCGCGTTGCTACGTGCACGCACATTTTTAACCTATTCGAAACAATGGTAGCGAATTCGCGCCAAACGCGCACGCTCCGCACGATAATCGCATCGTGCGGAGCGCGTTAGCGGTTGCTCGCGATTACAAACGACGCCTACAGGGCGGCGCGGATGGCCTCGGCCGTTTTGTTGTACTCGGCCTCCACCGCCGCGAACAGCTCTTCGGAGCCTGCTGCGGTTTCAGGGATGGGGCGCAGGAACTCGGTCAACGCGTTGGACGGCTCGAACAGGTTCGAGAAGCCCATGTTCTGCGCGATGCCCTTCAGCGTGTGCGACGCAAGGAACGCGCCGTTCACGTCGTTGTTCGCAAGCGCCGTGCGCAAGTTCTCGAAGCTGTTGTCCTGCAAAAACTTGCCGGCAAAACGCACCACGAGAGCTTCGCTGGTCAGACGGCGGACGACGTCGTTGTAATCGGCGCCGATTTTCTCGTATGCATCTTGAATCTCACTCATGTTCTCTTCTTAGTCTTGCTCGGTTGCGGTTGCGGTTTCGTTATTAGTTAGCCTAGAAAGAGGGGGGGGGTGTCCCTTCGTCATCCTTTTCCGCCAGAATGCGCTCTTGCAGGTCGATCAAACAGCTGATGAGCAGCGGGTTGAACGTGCCGCATTCGCCGTTCAGGATCATCTGCATGGCCTCTTCATGTGGAATGGCCTTCTTGTACACGCGGTCGCTGGTCAGCGCGTCGTACACGTCCACAATCGACACCACCTGCGCCGAAATGGGAATTTCATCGCCTTTCAGGCCGTCGGGGTAGCCGTTGCCGTCCCAACGCTCGTGGTGCCAACGGCAGATGTCGCGGGCGGCCTGCACCAGCGCGCTGTCGCGGTACTGCGTCATGCTTTCCAGCAGGTTCGCGCCGATGGTGGTGTGCGTCTTCATGACCTCGAACTCTTCGGGTGTCAGGCGGCCCGGCTTATTCAACACATAGTCGGGAATGGAGAGTTTGCCCAGGTCATGCAGCGTGGAAGCGGCGGAAATGGTGGCGCGCTCTCTTGAGCTGACGTGGTAGCGGTCCGTTTTGCGCACCAAGTGCTCCAGCATCATCTCGGTGAGCTTGCGCACGTGCTTCACGTGCGGTCCGCTTTCGCCGTTGCGCAGCTCCATGGCGCCGCCCATGATGTCGACGAGCAAGCGGCTGTCACGTTCGCGCTCGTAGAACTGCTGCGCCAGCATGGACGACAGGCGGCGCTGCTTGGCGTACAGGCGCATGATGTTGCCAACGCGCTGACGCACGATGCGCGCGTCAAATGGGCGGCTGATGTAGTCCGAAGCGCCCAGCTCGTAGGCGCGCAGCACCATGTCGTCGGATTCTTCGCTGGAAATCATGATGACGGGGATGTCGTCGATCCAGCCGCTGCGCGACATGCGCGACAGCACGTCGAAACCGTCGGCGCCGGGCATGACGATGTCAAGCAGCACGATGGAGACGCCGTCGCCGTAGCGCTCCAGACAGCTGATGCCCGCTTCGCCGCTGTCGGCTTCGATGATGTCGTACTGGTCTTTCAGCATTTCGCTTAAGATGACGCGGTTCATTTCCGAGTCGTCGACCACCAGCAGAAGCGGCTTGCGCACGGCTTCGGCTTCGATGTCGTCCGTTTCGGTGACCACGGCGTTTTTCAGGGTTTTCGCCTTGTACATAAGCGTGTCGGCCTGCCGCACCGTTTCCTCGACGGTGCGGCCTTCGGACAGCGCGCCGCCCACGCTGACGCTGAGGCCGAGCTTCTCGTAACCGGGCACGGCCGTTTCGGCAAGCTTGTCGGTAATGGCGCGCAGCTTGCGCGAGAAGTCGTCCTCGCCAATGCCGGGAAGCACCAGCACGAACTCGTCGCCGCCGTAGCGCACCAGCATGTCCGTACCGCGGATGCAGCTATTCACGGCCGCCACGGCCGCCTTCAGGGCAACGTCGCCGGCGTGGTGGCCCAGCATGTCGTTGACCAGCTTGAAGTCGTCCAGGTCAAGCAGGGCGATGCCGGCGTACATGTGCTGCGTGCGCAGGTTGTCCTCGTAGAAGCGGCGGTTGTACGCACCGGAAAGCGCGTCGCGGTACAGCAGCTCGTCGGAAAGGCCCGTGAGGCTTTCCGCGTCGATGGGCTGCGCGTACAGAAGCACGCTTTTCTTGCCGTCCACCTCAACGTAGCGCACGTTGGCAAGGTGCTGCTCGTCGCCCATGCGCAGCGAATGCGTTTGGTGGCCGCCGTCGTGCAGCACCTCTTCGCACACCTTGCGCATGCAGATGCATCCGTTGCCACACAGCAGGCAGAACTGCTCTTCGTCGATGTTGTCGGAATCAAGTAGGCGCACCACCGGGTAGATTTCCCGCAGACGGTCCATCTCGCGCCGGATCTGGTCGTGCGTCACGGCAACGGAAGCTTTATCTTCCGGGCCCGTTTCGTGAATGTTGATGTCTCCCATAGCCGTCACGCCTCTGCTCCTCAGCTGAAAGATGAAAGCGCACTCTATATAACGTAGTCATTGTAATAAAAGCGATACCCCAATGCGCGCGAACAGGGAAAAGGGGCAAGCTTGCGAAGAAAAACGCACAACCAGGGGAACAGGGTGCAGCGCAAGGCCGCCTGCGCAAGGGTACGGAGAGGAGCCGGTACCGCTCATGGCGGTCGGCGTTTCCTTTGCCGCGTCCTTGCTGGCATTGGCCCTGCGCCTGCTGCCGGAAAGACTGCACGAACGCTAGGCGACGCTGTGGACGCAGGCGGCGAATGCGGCAGGGTCTTCCAGGTGCACGTTGTGGCCGGCCTTCGGTGCCATGCGCGTTTGCACGATGCCCGCTGCGTGCAGATCGTTGGCGATGCGGCTGTACTTTTCGTCCTTCGCACCCGTGAGATACAGCGTTGAGCAACCGCGAAGCCCCAGATCACGAAGTGCTTCAGTTGTTTCGTGATACGAAGGCATGCGGTGCTGGCCTGCGCATTCCACGCAACGGGCCAGCGCCTCGGCGTCATTTGCCAGCCGACCCGCTTGGATAAGCGCACGCGTGCGCTTCGGCAGCGAGCGCTGCGATTCGAACAGGGGCAGGTTTTCCCAGTACGTCATGAAGTCGCGCAGGCTTGTCTCGCGCAGGCGGCGCACGGTGGCCGCGTCGCGCTCGGCAGCGGCGACGCGGTCGCTTTCCGTTTTCGGGCCCATGCCGGCGCTTTCAAGCAGCAGCCCGCGCGTTTTCTTCGCGAACGCGGCGGGGCCGGCCTCAAGCAGCGCGCTGAGCGCCACGCGGCCGCCCATGGAATAGCCCACCACAACCGGCTTGCCCGGCACCAGATCGATGAAGTCGAGCAGCGCTTCGCCCATGGAACGCAGGCTGTAGGGCGCCGGGCTTGCCGGCACGGCCGAGCCGCCGTGTCCTACCAGGTCAATAGCGTACACGTCGCGCTCCTGCACAATAAGACCCATCGCGCCGATCCACGATGACGAGCTTTGCGCGAACCCGTGCACCAGGATGGCCGGCGGACGGCGGCGCCCCGTTGCGCCCTGCGCCTTGCAATACAGGTAGCGGTAGCGGACGCCGTCGGAATCGAAGCAATCGGTCATCGGTGCCATAAGAGCCTCCCCAGTCTCTTGCAACATTCAAACATGAGCGGCGCGCCTTTCGGCGCTATCTCATGAGGCGCGCGCTTTCGCTCGCATCCACGAGGCCAACCTGTAAGCAACTTGGTACGTCGCAAATCGGCTCAAAACGTTTCATCGTCACTTCGTAGGGTTGAGCGAAAGCTCAACCCGCAATTGAGAGCGCGAAGCGCGACACTCCGCTCCTACCCGCAGGCGTACAAGCATTTCTGTACAACAACGGTATAGAGAAAGCCGATACGCCGCAGGTCGCCGTCTGCAGGAGCGGCTTTGTGCAGCCTACCAGAAGCGGCCGTAACGCTCGCGAATGCCCTCAAGCGGCACCGGCACCTCGATCAGGCTGATGCCCGGCACGTCAAGCGTTTCGCAATACGCCTGGTCAAACGCCTGCAACGTGTCAACTTTCGCATACGGAACGCCAAACGCCGCCGCGGCAGCCTGGAAGTTCACGTCTTGCGGCGTCAAGAACAGGCGCTCGAAATACGCTTCGCTCGACTTCTGCGGAAGCATGTCGAAAATGCCGCCGCCGTTGTTGTTTAACAACACGATGGTAATGCCCAAACGCTGCGCTTGCATTTCAACGTTGCTATCCGGCGTGGTTTCGCCCGGTGTGCGGCCGGCGGCAAGCTGGCGCTGCACGCGCAGCTCGCGCTGCAGGGCAAGCGCGTTGATGTCGTGCAGCATGGTCAGGTCGCCGACTACCAGCGTGGTGCGCTCGAACAGCTGCGCGGCGCCAAGCGCCGTCGACACCGTGCCGTCGATGCCGTTTAACCCGCGATTCGCCAGCACGCACAGGCGCTTGTCGCCCTTCAGGTAGAACGTGTCCACGGCGCGCACGCTCATAGAGTTGGCCGCGAACAGGCACGACCCCTCGGGGGCAAGCTGCAGCACGCGGCGCGCGTACGCACCCTCGAACGCATCGGCCTGCTGGTTTGCGGCGGTGTCGGCGGCGAAGATGCGGCCGGCGGCCTCGGCGTTGGCGCGCTGCCACGCGGCCGCGAACGCGTGCTCTTTCGCAGCTGCGGCGGCGGGGCCGCCCTCGGTGCGCTTGGCGCGGATCATGCTGCGCGCGAAATCGACGGGCATAGCGCGCACAAACGCCGTGGTGCCCGCGTTCGTGTCGCGCGTTTCCAGCGGGTCCACCACGATCTGCAGCGCGCCCGCTTCCTCAAGGCGGCGCACCCACTGCGTGGCTTTCTTCGAGATAGGATAGCGTCCGAATCGTACGATGACCTGCGGGTTCAGCTGTTCATCGGCAACTTCGCCGCCCGTTTCGA
>ERZ1034917.1361-NODE-1361-length-15451-cov-27.845025_pt1 | contig 15451 bp, 29 predicted proteins | sample MGYA00520605_ERZ1034917 | MGnify/ENA primary metagenome ERZ1034917 (study PRJEB33766, sample SAMN09781784) | gut metagenome | biome: gut microbiome | host: Homo sapiens | place: Madagascar | study: EMG produced TPA metagenomics assembly of the PRJNA485056 data... | reverse complement strand
CCAAGAAGGGTGAAGCGGTCATTCCGAACCCTGTTACGCTGGTTGCCTACCGTACCTTCATTGAGGTGGAGCAGCCGAAAAGTCTGTACATTTTCCGTATGCAGGACAGAAACGGCATTCAGTGTGCCCTTTATGAGGCGGACGGCGGCGCATGGAAGATCGATGCTATGCGCAGAATCAAGGCGTATCTGGAAGCGGCCCTTGATGGCGTGGACGGCTATATTGTGATTTCCTGATTCTTAACCCTTGGCGGTGGGAGGTCAAACCGCCAACTCCAAAAGGAGGAGAATCGTGGCAAAAGAAGTTTTCAGAATCGCCTACCCGAAGACTGGCACGGAAAAGAAGAAGTGGGCGAAGGAGTACGGCATGAATTCGTATTATGCCGGGAAACATTGGGCATTGCGAAAAAAAGACGCTGAGTTCTGGCACTGGCTTACGCTGGCGGCCATGAACGCGCAGGACATTCGCAGAACGCCATTTAAACTGCCCGTATCCGTTACATTCTACTGGAATGATAGGCTGGATATCGATAATCACGCGATCATGGGAAAGATGATCGTGGACGCAATGAAAGGACGTGTCATCGAGGATGATAATCGGCGCTGGCTGAAAAGCGTTTCCCACAATTTCCACGATGAGGATTACATACAGGTTGAAATACTGGAGGTAAGGCCGTGACACAGTGTGAGCGCATCCTGCGGCATATGCAGGACTATGGAAGCATTACCCAGGCCGAGGCTGTTACCGAGTACGGCTGTTACAGGCTCGGCGCAAGAATCTGGGACTTGAAAGCCCATGGCGTACCAATCAAGAGCGAAACCATCACTGGAAAGAACCGGTACGGGGAACGGACGAGTTTTGCGAGGTATTCCATGGCAGAGGGCGGTAACGATGGCTGAACGACGCATGTTTTCCAAAAAAGTCACGGATAGTGACCAGTTTATCGAGCTTTCCGCTTCTGCACAAGCCCTCTATTTCCACCTGAACCAAAGCGCTGACGATGATGGTTTTAACAACCAGATTCAGAATGCTCTATTCAAGGCACACGCAAGCCTTGACGATTTGAAGGTGCTTATGGTGAAGAAATTCATCATTCGATTTGAAAGCGGCGTGATTGTCATTCGGCACTGGAGAATGCACAATACGCTGCGAAAAGACAGATATAACCCCACAAACTTCCGTGAAGAGTTTGCAAAATTGGGTATTGCAGATGACGGCTCATATACGGACGGTTGCCAAATGGTTGCCGGACGGTTGCCAAATGGTTGCCAAATGGTTGCCCCAGGTAAGGATAGATTAGGTAAGGATAGTATAGGAGAGGTTAATAATACAATCCTAACGGATTGTATAGGGCACTCTGACGAGTGCAGCGACCCAAAATCCTTGCCGAAGAAGCCGAAAGCAAAGCGGTTTGTTCCACCAACCGTTGCCGAAGCAACGGCCTATTGCCAAGAACGAAGGAACAGTATAAACCCAGAGGCATTCGTAGACTTCTACGCCTCCAAAGGCTGGATGGTGGGTAAGAATCCCATGAAGGACTGGAAAGCCGCCGTGCGGACGTGGGAACGCTCAGAAGGGCGTGGTCACAACGGCTCCGGGGGCCGGGGGAACTACACCCCGCCGGATGACGATTTGGAGAAATATTTTTAGGGGTGGTGAGCACAGATGAACGCTGACGAGGCCAAGGAGCTGCTGGAATTGCAGAAAAGGATGCAACGGCTTCACGGGGTAACTCCCAAGCCAAAACCCCGGAACGAGTTTGCAGAGGCCATGATCGATACCCTGGCTGCCAAGGCGGAGCAAGCCGCCGAAACCGATACCGAGTATCTGGCCGAAGACGGGCTGCTCCACTGCAAAATCTGCGGAGGCAAACGGCAAACCGTTATCCAGCTCCCATTCGAGGGGGCAGTGCCCCGGAAGGTCCGCTGCTGGTGCCAATGCCCAACGGAGTTGGACAGGGCCAGGGAGCGGGAGAAGGACGTGGTCATCAGCCGGAACCGGAGCGTTTGCTTCCAGGGATTCGAGGAGCTGCGGAAATGCACATTCGATTCCGCTGACGCTGACACGCCCACAAAGCCGATTACAGCGGCAAAAAAATATGCCGATACTTTTCACGTCAGCTACAAGAAAGGGGCAGGAATCCTTTTCTACGGCCCTGTAGGAACAGGTAAAACGTTCCTTGCGGCTTGCATTGCCAATGAACTGCTGAAAAACGGCTACAAAGTGCGCATGACCAGTTTCTCCGCAATCTCTGATGAGCTGTGGAACGCACCCAGCAAAGACGAGTACATAGCCGACCTATGCAAATACCATTTGCTTATTTTAGACGATCTGGGGGCAGAACGCAAGACCGAGTATATGCAGGAAATGGTCTACAAGGTCGTCAACGCCCGATATGTGGCGGGCGTACCGATGATCGTCACCACGAACCTGACCAGGGACGAGTTGAGTAAGGCCCCCGACATTACCACAGCCCGGACATACGACCGGCTGATTGAGAAATGCGTCCCGGTTGAGGTAGCCGGGAAGAGCCGCCGGAGAGCCGCCGCTTCCGAAAACTGGGGTGAAATGCGGGAAATGCTTGGGCTAAAATGAATTTAGGAGGAACCAAAATGACAAATTCCGATAAAATCCGGGCGCTGCCGAATGAGGTACTGGCGGCGATTATCCGGGGCTGCTGCCGAGGCTGCGACTGCTTTAGCTGCCCGCTGGAAAGATTCTGCAACGAGGTTTTCCGAACAGAAACGGATTGGTTCGACTGGCTGGAAAGCGAGGCAGAGGATGGCGATGAATGATCTGGAGCAAATGGCCATCGAACGCCTGAAAGCCGCCTCTGATATGTCGCTCGTGGCGTATCAGCAGCCGTTGGTTATCTGCATTTCCGGCGGCAAAGATTCCGGGGTTATCACCGAGCTTGCGGTTCGCTCCGGTATCCCATGTGAGTTCCAGCACAACCATACCACAGCTGATGCCCCGGAAACGGTGCGATTCGTGCGAAGCGAGTTCAAACGGTTGGAAGAAAAAGGCTACAAATGCACCGTGAACATGCCGGTTTACAAGGGAAAGCGGGTGTCCATGTGGAGTTTGATTCCCCAAAAACTTATGCCACCTACCCGGCTTGTGCGGTACTGCTGTGCCGTTCTGAAAGAAACAGGGGGGGGCAGGACGGTTCATCTGCACCGGCGTTAGATGGGCTGAATCTGTATCCAGAAAAAACAACCGTGGAATCTACGAAAAGCTTGGCGCAACCAAGGATAAAAATATCATTCTTGCCAACGACAATGACGAAAAGCGAATGCTTTTTGAAAACTGCCGCCTGAAAGCAAAACGAGTTGTAAACCTGATTATCGACTGGGCGGACAAGGATGTGTACGGCTTCCTGGAAGATGCCAAATGCCCCATGAACCCGCTATACGCCGAGGGTCAATGCCGGGTTGGGTGTATCGGATGCCCCATGGCCGGCACGAAAGGGCGTGAAGCGGCGTCCGCCCGGTGGCCGAAGTACAAGCAGCTCTACCTGAACGCCTTTGAACGGATGCTTGATGCGCGAAAACAACGAAACAAGAAGTTCATGGGAAGGGTGGATTGGGCCACCGCAGAAGAAGTGTTCCGCTGGTGGATGGAGTACGATGTGCTGCCGGTGGCGGTCACGCCCCTGCGGGAGCTGCCGATTATGAATCCCGAAAAGGTCTGCCGTATCTGCGGCAAGCCCATTCCGCCGGAAAGCGGGCGGCGCACCCTGTGCAGCCTGGAATGCCAGGCGGAATTCAACCGGCAGTCGGCAAAAGCGGCCCACGCCAAAGCCAAGGCCCTCCGGGCAGAGCAGCCCAAGCCGCCCCGCTATTGCGCCCTCTGCGGCGAAGCCATCACCCGCCCGAACGCCAAAGTATGCCCCGCCTGTAAGGGCGAATTCCGCCGCACCTACGACCGGGAATACAAACGCACCCACCAAAAGAAAGGAAATGCAAAGTGAAAGGTTACAAAGGATTCAACCCCGGCCTTGTCTGTAAAGACAAGCAGTATCAGGAAAACACCGTCTTTGAGGAACCGGAGGCCGAAATCTGCAAAAAAGGGATGCACTTCTGCGAAAACCCCTTTGACGTGCTGGATTATTACGATCTCATCCGCCCTGACGGAAGCTTTAACGACTTCGCCGAGGTCGAAGCCCTGGACGAAACAAAGACGGATGATGCTAAGAAATTCTGCACGAAAAAATTGAAAATCGGCGTAAAGCTGAGCTTTGCCGGATTTGTGAAGGCTTGTGTGGATTTTGTGCTTGAAAAGACCACCTGCGAGATGCCCAGCGCCCAAATCGGCAGCTCCGGGTACTCCGCCCAGATCGGCAGCTCCGGGGACTACGCCCAGATCGGCAGCTCCGGGGACTACGCCAAGATCGGCAGCTCCGGGTACTACGCCAAGATCGGCAGCTCCGGGTACTCCGCCCAGATCGGCAGCTCCGGGGACTACGCCCAGATCGGCAGCTCCGGGGACTACGCCAAGATCGGCAGCTCCGGGTACTACGCCAAGATCGGCAGCTCCGGGTACTCCGCCCAGATCGGCAGCTCCGGGGACTACGCCAAGATCGGCAGCTCCGGGTACTCCGCCAAGATCGGCAGCTCCGGGTACTCCGCCCAGATCAATTGCACCGGCAGCGATTCTGTCATTTGCTGCGCAGGGAACGGCTCCGTAGTTAAGGCTCCCGCTGGCTGCTGGATCACTCTTTCCGAGTGGGAATATGACATCAAAAAGGGCCGCAGCGTTCCGGTGTGCGTCAAGACCGAGTATGTGGACGGCGAGCGGATCAAGGCCAATACGTCATACATCCTGAAAAACGGCGAATTTGTGGAGGTGTCGACTGATGGAGACTAAGACCAACGGCGACAGAATCCGGGCAGACGGACAAGGAGTGGCGGAAATTCCAGCGCGAATGGGCCAATGCGGTGATCGTAGGCCGGAAGTTTGCGGACTTCTGGGCTGGGAAAGTTTAACCGCCTCGAAATCGAGGCAATTGATAGCCCGGGGCAACCCGGGCGGGAAGGAGATAACAATGGCTAAAGCGGTGCTTATCAGCATCCGCCCGAAGTGGGCGGAGAAAATCCTGAGCGGGGAAAAGACGCTGGAAGTCAGAAAGGCCCGCCCGAAGCTGGATACGCCGTTCAAGTGCTATATCTATTGCACAAAAGCAAGTGTTAAGTATCAGACAATCTGTGGTTGTCATGTGCTGAACAGCGATGAATTGTATCGTCACCCAGAGCAGGGAATTAAACACGGCGACAGCATAGAACTAATGCTGTGTGAAAACTACACGAAAGACAATTTCTTAAACGGCAAGGTCGTCGGCGAGTTCACCTGTGACCGGATTTATGAGCTTGCTCCCATCAACCATGCACCGGATGACGTAGAAAAGCAAGCCTGCCTAACACGGGGAGAAATTGTGAACTACATAAAGGGAACCGGCTACGGCTGGCATATTTCCAATCTGGAAATATACGATACGCCGAAGGAACTGCCCCAGTTCCGGAAATGTTGCGGTACTCAGGATTGCGATAAATGCCAGTTTTGGGAAAATACCGGTGAATACGCTGGTTGCCTGACAAGCGAAGAACGCCGTTTGAATCGTGCGCCCCAGAGCTGGTGCTATGTGGAGGAGGAATTGAAATGAGTTCTTACATCAGCCGGGAGGCGGCAATTGAGGAACTTCGCAAGGCTGCGGATTGTGCTAATTGCAACGCAGGCGCTGGCGGCATTTGCGCTTTCTGCGATATCGACAACGCTGCTCGCTTGATTAACGGACTCCCCGCCGCCGACGTGGAGCCGGTGGTGCGGTGCGGAGAGTGTATCTATTTTGACCCAGAGGGATATGGTGGGGCTTCTTGTGCCGAGACGGGAGCGATGATATGACCCAACGAGGACGACTATTGCAGCCGGGGCCAGCGCAAAAACCAATCTGCGGACGTGCGCAATATGGATGGAGGAAACGAACATGAGTGAGCGAGATAACCTGATTCGGATTTTGCGAACAAGAATCTGGCCGAAGGAGGGCGCAGACCCGGCGGAGGTCGTGGCGGACTTGCTTCTGGACAACGGGGTACGCTTCGCAACCGTTGATGCTGTCCCCCTCTCCGAGCTGACCGCCCTCCGTGACACCCTGTACGATATGGACGCGATTACATTCCGCGGTCTGTCCAAACTAAACCAGCTGATCTCCAAGTACGGCGGCAATGGTATGAGCAACACAATTCCCAATGAAAGGCGGTGGCTGGAAACCGTATGAGCAACGATATCACCTTCATGGACTGCTGGCTCTTTATCGCCCCGCTGATTCCGGTAGACACCAGTTACGGCAGAATCGTTTACTGCATGTTGTATCAAGCACTGAAAGAAGCGGAGGATAGGCAGCGTGAAACAGAAAGGAGAAAAAATGACCATTGACCGAGCAATAGAAATCCTTGACCCGGAACACCGGGAGAACTACGACGGCATGGACGAGGTAAACGAAGCCTGCCGGATGGGCATGGAGGCGTTGAAACGGCAACGGTGGATTCCGGTAAGTGAGAGGCTGCCGGAGGACGGGCAAGATGTTTTGTGTTGGTACCAGTATTTCCGGTACGGTAACTACGACAGACTGTGGCAGACATATGGTATCGGGTTCCAGTACAACGGGAATTGGGGCGGTGAGGTATCCACTGGCAGAGATACCAAAGTTCTTTTCTGGATGCCGCTCCCGGAACCGCCGGAGGAGGTATTACCTTGATAACCTTGCAAACCAAAATGGACGGATTTCCACAGGAAATCACCGAGGAGCCAGAACCGGCTGTGATTCCATTTCCGCATACCGGGAATATAAGTACCGGTCAGGCCGTTGGTATTTTCAAATATCGGCTGGCCGATGAAACTGTCCCAATCTGGGCAAAAGTCATTGCCATTGAAAAGATTGTAGCCTTTGAAACGCTGAACGGCATTACAAAAGATGAACTGCAACACGCCCTACAATGGCTTTTTAAACATTTTGACTTTAATGTATAGGAGGGTGAGAAAATGCGGCTGATTGATGCGGACAACGCACTGGAATTGTTCCGGGCAGAGTATCAGAAAACGGAAAATCTGATAAAGCAAGGCGAAAAGCAGCTTGATAGCCTTGCAGAGGGGTACACGGAAGCGGCGCACATAATCAAGTACATTTCGCTTACCGTGGATGCCGTGCCGGTGGTGCGGTGCCGGGACTGTGAGTACATCTATACTGATGCTTACGGAGATCTTATTTGCGTTAAATCCGGGCTTTACTCCGACGAGAATGATTATTGCAGCCGAGGCCAGCGCAAAAACCAATCTGCGGACGTGCGCAATATGGATGGAGGTGGAGCCGATGCCCCGTGACCGCCGCCGTGCCCTTGCTGACGGGCTGTTAATCCTTCTGGCCGTAATCATGCTCCTGATGGTCTTCTGCGCCGCCTGGAGCTACTATGACCGCCTGGGGTGGGTTCGCTTCGTAAGCGCCCTACCCTTCCCCGGCTGGGTAAAATCAATCCTATGGGGGTGGACGTAGTGTACGACTACAGGCTGCAATATTTCAAGTGCTGTGAGAACTGCAAAAACCGCCACCCTTGTTGCTCAGACAAGTGCCTGGATTATTTTATGGCAAAATCCATAAAGGGAGCCGCTGAGCAACTGGAACGGGAACGGTTCATAGAACACAGCAGATGGGTAAACGGAAGAAAACAGAGGTGACAACAAGTGAGCATAAAGCAAATTGAAGAAATCGTTGATAAATTCGATGGGAAACTGACGGACGAGGATGCGTTCTATCTGTGGGAGCGATGGAGAAGGTTTGTTCGATACAAATCAATCCCGGAGTGGCAGGAATCCGTCTGGCCGTTTCTGGAACACGCTGTAGCAAACGGTTTCCATTTAGGAATGTCTGTTCTAAGATTCGACAGCGCACTCCCCTTCTCACCAAGCAATTGTTTCTTCGGCAAAGGAAGGGCTGACAATAAGTCGAGGGCTGCGAAAGAGAAAGACGACCGTGCGGAATTTCAACGCATGGCCGAACGATGGGACAAGACGGTCTACGAGCCGAACCGAGCGCTTGTGCAAGACTACAAGCGCAAGCACGGAATCCTGGATACGCCAAAGCCGATTGCGGGAAACCATAGCACTGATAGCACTGGCTGCAAGTGGTGTTACGAGGAGGTCTGCACAAACGCATCATGCCCCGTATGCGCCGACTTTTGCCCCGTAGCAGATTTTCCCGGCGTGTGCAGATTCGAGGAAAGTGAAAGCGACCAGGAGCCAACGTAGGCGCTTCCGTGCAGGTTATCTATCAAGTACAATCCCTGTATAGAGTATAAATATATATAATATTATTCCTGTGTGTATGTATTATATTCCTATACGGGGATTTATCTAAGAAAGTAAAAGGAGGAACAAATGAACTGTCCAAATTGCGGTGCCCCCATAGAGGGAGACAAATGCGGATACTGCGGCTATACGCTGCTGAACATCATCGACTTTGAGCCTGGGAAGGTTTGCTACGTGAAAATGAGATACCTCGGCAAGGAACTCGCGGCCAAGATGTGCGCGAAAAACATCAACGTTGGCGCATCATGTGAGACAATCGAAGTAACGACCTTGGGAGACAGAAGCATTCGCTTCCTTCCATCAGAGCCGACGCTGCGGGTGAATCTGGAATTGGTGCAAGTGTGAGGACAGAACGATGGAATATGTAGACGGGAAGCAAGCCTCAGAAATCTATAGCTTTGTTTGCCCTCGTTGCGGATGCAGGTTTAAGGGCGGCTGGGAGGATGTCATCGGACCACATATCATAGAAATAACTCAGAGAAAAGCAATCGTGGAATACAGGAAAGATTGTCCGCTGTGTGCAGCGAGGACAGCGGACACGAGGTTTGTGTATTTCTGATGGGGGCCATATTTATATAATAATATAATTAAATAATCTTACTATCTTGTGAGGTGTATGTGTTATATGAGAAATAAAGTAGATTCTACTAAGAAAGAAAAGGAAACGACTTTGGCGGAAAGCAAAGCGGTGACAAAAACCGCTTCCAACAAACCCAAAAGAGGAAGAGGTGGGACAGACAACTTCCCTTGTAGAAGGTTCACGCCGGAAACAGACGAGGACAGGGCACTTGTTTCGCAGCTACTGTCGGAAGCACTTACCGAGTATAGGCAGCCCAAAGTGAAAAGCAACGAAGAACTTATGAAACGCATTGATGACTATTTCTGCCGTTGCGCACAGAACGGGCAAGTACCGACTGTTGAGGAAATGAGCCTGTCTACGGGGTATTCTATCAGCACGGTCATGGATTGGGAGATTGGGAGAAATAAAGGATTTAGCCCCGAAACGTCCATGATAATTAAAAAAGCCAAGGGATATTTGCAAACTTTTGATGCAAAATTGGTAATAGCCGGAAAGATGAATTTCCTTGCCTACTGCTTCCGGGCGAAGAACTACTACGGCATGAGAGACCAGCAAGAGGTTATGATTACACCGAACAATCCCCTTGGAGAAGCGACTTCACCGGAGGAGCTGCGCCGGAAGTACCTGGAGGATGTGTACGGAGCCGAGGCCGACAAGATCATTGATGCAGAGGAAGCGAAATAGGCCAGAGACTTTGACACAGCGACTATAGCGACTATGAAAATGCCCCCGGATGTCTTGCGACTTTCGGGGGATTTCTCTGCGACTATGGATGCGGCTTTTGCGACTATGCCGCGACTATGAAACCCTGCTGGCCTCCCCTCTTCGGAGCCTGGCGGGGTTTCACAAAAAACGGGAGAAAAACGGCTGGAAATCCTGCGAGAAATCTGGAGCCAGCTTCGGGGCGGGGCCAGCCCTGGGGAGCCGCAGAAAGCCCGCCACTGGGCGGAAAAACCGGGAAGGATGCAGCACGGCGGGCACCTGGAAAGCGGCGCAAATGGGCGCTATAGCCGCCTGGGCGTGGAAATACACTCAGGTGTATGTTTATAAAGGCGCTAGGAAGACGGTACCCGGCTATTTTATGCCTAGATGATAATTTATACCACTGAAAAATAAACCGCTTAGAAATCCACTAGAGCCGCTACACGGGCAGGACATAAAAAAGCCCGCCACGATGGGCGGGCGGTAGGAAGGCAAGGAAAAGCCCCTGGGAAATCCGGGGGGCCTATGCTTATTTGCTATTTTTAAGGATTTCCGCCAAAACCATGACCGGGAAAAACAGGATCAAAAGCAGTGCCACTGTTACATCCCCCCTTACAGTCCTAGGACCACATAGCTGCCGCTTGTCCGTAGATCCAGCGGGTGACAGTAACGCACGGCCTCCGGGGCACCGTAGGGCCATACCCAGGTATCGGCATAGCCGGAAAAAGCCTGATCGTATCTACGGCGGTCCCGCTCTTGCTTGCAAAGGTCAAACGCCTTTTTGCGGGTTATCCGTTCAAGTCCAGCCGGGGCGGGCTCACCGTCCGGGAGCCAATAGAGATTATAAGTGTTTCCAAAGTTCGCGTAATACTTAACATAATATGCTTTTTCCATATTTTTGCTCCTTATGCAAATGTAAATCTACGGGTTTCCGTGGTTTTTGTGTACCTGGCTGCAACGTCCGGTAAATCCTTTTTTAGGGCGGTTGTGTCCACCCTGGAACTTGTAACAGCCTTGTATGTCGCCTTGTGCTCCGCCCCTACCAGGGTATCCACCCCGGCGGCGGCCATTTTGGCCTTGATTTGATCCTTTAGGGCCTCCACTGTGGCGGCGGCCTCCTCCTGTAGCCGGATATACTGGGCCAGTTCTGCCATTGTTGCGTTGATGTCCATTATTTGTACCTCCATCAAATAAGCCAGCTTTTCACGCCTTCCCGGGTGGACGCTCTGACGATATTCCCGCGGGTTAGGCTGTTATAAGCGGATACGGCAGCGGAAAAAGCCGATTCTGCTTCTCTGGCCTTTTCGTGGGCCGCCCTGATCGCCTCCACCTGAGCGGGCACATCGTCAACGTAGCCGCCACAGCAATACGGCCGGAAACAATCGGGGTTTAATGCCTGCACTTTGTTGTCAACAAGGGCCGGGACGTTTTCGCCAGCTTTGCGGCTTGCGTAAAATTCCAGTTGCCGAAACGGGGCATTTCGGCCCAAATCATAGCAAGTTATACAAGCTTCATCATATTTGTTTGCGATATACACCCTAACACCCAGGGCCCCAAAAAGTTCCTTCCGGATTTTTTCAGCGGTCTTTTCGCCGTGCGGCTTCCCGGCGTATTTATTCCAGATTGTGCAAATAGTGCCGATGGATTCCACAAAAAAGGCGTTTGCAGCATTGTCTTTCAGGATTTCAAGGGCTATTTTTAAGTCCTCGTTGTGCTTACACTCAGCAGCATACTTTTCTTCGGCGGCCTCATAGGCGGCCTCTGCTGCGGCTAGTTCGGCATCCGTGCCGGTCTTGTAAGCGATTTTTACCGCATTTCTGGCAAATTCTTTCTCGCTCTTTTCGGGGTCTACCATAGCGGCCCGGGTGTCGGCAATAGCGGCAAGAATATCAACATATTTTTCCATTTTCGAATCCCCCTTACATTATCCGCAAATAGAGCCGGTGACGAGGTCCACAGCGAATCCGTTGCTGTACCCGTCTTCCTGGACTGCTTTTTCCGTTACATAGACAACCTTGTGCTCGCTGTTCCACGTTTCTCCCCGGGTTATTTCGTGGGAATTGGTAATAATTTCTCTTTCCCGGTAACCCCCGCATTTTCTGACTATTTCCCGAATTTTATAGGCGTATTCCGTGACGGGTTCGGAGGCCTGTTTTTCGGTCTGGGCATTTTCCAACCAATCGGGCACATATTCAGCATCAATTCCCCGGATAGCTTCTAGGCCGTCTTGACACACTATTTCGTCTAAAATCGCATAGTATACCGCTAAAAGGTTTTCTCTCGTGGCCCTGCTTTTGGGGGCAATGTGGGCGTGGCGGGTGCCATACATCCCAGACCATTCCACCCACACATTATTTCGGGTGAATACGGTGACCGGGTTTGCGCTTTCGATGGTGTAAACGGCGTTAGTTAAGGCCTGCTTATCAATGTTGTTAATGCGGTCAATAATTTCTTGCTTCGTCATTTTTATATCCCCCTTGTTTTTTGTGTGGGGGCCTGTTATAATAATTAGGCCCCTATTTGTTGTTCTGTTCGGGCTGCCCTGGTACGGTCTGATTCACCGTGCCGGGGCTTTTTGTTTGGTTGGTTGTTATCAAGTTTTTTCTTGATGTACACATTGTATCAAGATATAACTTGATTGTCAATAGGTTTTCAAAAAATATTTCGAGTTTTTTCTTGATAGTGCAAATAGTCCGCTATATCAAGAGATTTTGGACGGACCCGGCACGATCTCCCCGGCATTTAGCAAGCCGCACCGGGGGCGGGGGATATGGCTGGAGGCGGACCGGCGGGGGTAGTGCCACAAGTAGCCGCAAAAATAAAAAGTCATTCTGGGTACCTGATTCTGAAATTTCCCCAAAAAAGAAAAAGAATCAAGATTTTACTTGACAAGTCAAAACTTTAGTGATATGCTGATTCCAGAGGTGAACGACATGACTTCAAAGGAAATCGTATCAAAGATTATGAAAGACCAAGGCGTTACGAATGCGGAGCTTGCCGCAAAGCTCGACTTGACGCAAGCGACGCTTTGGGATAGACTGAACCCAAAGAAAACAAACAACATGACAGTAAAAAAGCTGGGAGAAATGCTAAAGATGCTGGATTACAAGGTTGTCGTGGTTCCGAGGAAAAGCCGTATACCGGAGGGAGGATATGAGGTAGAATGAGATGGGGCTATGGTCGTGTAAGCTCAAAAGGCCAGAAGATGTATGGTATGTCATTGGAGGACCAGGTTCAAAAACTGATGGATTCCGGAATCGACAGAGACCACATTCTGTTGGATGCTTGCACAGGGACGAAAATGGACAGGCCGGAGTTCACAAAACTGATTAACCGGCTGCTTCCAGGCGACGAAATCGTTGTGTGCAAACTCGACCGTTTTGCCCGAACTGCCCCGGAGGGCGCTATCACTGTTAGAGAGCTTGTCGGGCGTGGCGTCAAAGTGAACATCCTGAACATGGGCGTTGCGGACAACACACCTATGGGGAAGGTCATGGTTAGCGTTATGTTGGCCTTTGCTGAGTACGAGCGTGACATGATCATGGAAAGAACAGCAATGGGGAAAGCCATGAAACGTGAGCATGACCCAAATTGGCATGAGGGAAGAAGCCGGAAGCAAATCGACGAGGCATTATTCCAAAATCTGGCGGAAAAACAAAAAAACGGCCTTATGACCGTGAAGGAGTGCTGCCAGCAGTTGGGAATTGGGCGTTCGACATGGTATGAACGAGTTGAGAGGGCCAAAGCTGTATGATATGGATTATTTTGATTGCAGCTTTTATATATCTGGCCGTTGAATTCGGACAATACTTGCTTATATTTCTTGTTATAACCGCAGTGGTCACTACGATTGCGCTGATGATAAAAGCGGAGAGCGATAGCAACGATGTAAAAGAAATAGAGTATACAATCTTTCTTGGAAGAACACGGATAATGGAAACAAGGACAAGACCATCCGGATTCTCTATAAGTAGTCGCGGGAATGTAAGGGGTTATTGGAAGTTCAAAGATGAAGTGGCTCGTATTGATGCTGATTTTGAGGTACATTATAAAAATGGGAATGTTCGGAGAATCACAGCCGTTGAAGGGTCAAATAAGTGCAATACTTTGTATGCCTATATTGGCAAGCCAAAGAAAAAGCAGGCCGAGGAGAAAAAGATAATCAAGGAAGAACAGCCAAAAATCGCAGAATCCACGAAACTGGTAGAAGTTCCAAGGGCAGAAGCTCCGGAAGAATTGAAGCAGGAGAGGAAGGATGACGCGAAAAAGCAAAAGAAATATTATCTAGATGTTCCGTTTCAAATTGCGCCTAATGAATATGGTCTTACGGTTTCCTACCCATCGTGTCAGGTTGAAAATATGGACGATGGAGAAAGAAGAATATACGTTATGTTTACTGCTACATATGATTCAACCGTGAAGGGCTTAAAAAACAGGGTTATTTCTTGCTCAATTATCAATAGAGACGGTAGGACAATGGATGTATCAAGATATAGAAAAGTGTTGGATTCTTCTGGCAGTATGATGATTGATATAACATACTGGCATAAGATTGATGAAGACCCAGCGAAAGTTGTTGTTGGAATCGATAGATATAATTGATGCGTAGCTGATTGAGCTGTTGAAACACAAGTAACCGAGGTGATTCTATGAAGCGGATATGTAAATACTGCGGTAAGGAGTACGACGGAGACCCTGGCTCCACCGCTTGCCCGGAGTGTGCGGAGCGGGTGAAGAAATCCGTTGTCAGAATTCGGGTATGCACGGTGTGCGGGAGAGAGTTCCCGGGGTATCCGAGTTCCAGATATTGCCCGGAATGCGGGGCGGCGCGGAAACGCGAAGTTAACGCAAAGTGCAAGCGTATGGGGCCTCGACGCCCGCTTGGCAGCATGGACAAATGTGCTGTGTGCGGCAAGGAATACGTTGTAAAATCCGGGTTGCAGAAGTATTGCCCTGAGTGTGCGCACGAAGCAATTCGAGCTGCTGACCGAAAGAAGTCAATCGAATGGAATCGAAAGAATACAACACCGGAACGCCGGAAAGCAGAAAGGAAAATAGCCGCCGCAGAGATCGAGTGTGTTGTATGCGGGAAGAAGTTCGTTCCCACATCGAGGACTACAACGTGCTCTGACGCTTGCAGGGGTCTGCTTGCAAAAAGAAATTATGCTGAGTGGGAAAACCAAAATCGTGATCGGAGGAATCAATATCAGCGCGAACGGATAAAGGCCAAAGAGGCAGCCATGTCTCCGGAGGAATACCGGGCATACCGTGAGAAAATAAATAAAAGATGGCTAGAAAATGAAAAGAAGCGCAAGCTTCGCCAAAACGAAAACGGAGGAACAGACAATGACTAAAGAAGAAATCGTAGCATCCGCCAATATCTTTGCGGAACTGCAAAAAGTATTGAAGAAGGACAAGGCAGCGGACGTGCAGAATGCCGCCATCTTCCCTATCAAGATGATGATTCTCTACAACAAGGAGGCGTTCGCAAGACACGTCCTCACGGAGGAAACGCAGACCTACCTTGCATCGCAGTATGATGCATTCACCCTTGATGATTTTAACGAGTGGATGGACAAGCCGCTGAGCTTGCCGGAGCAAGGCATCTGGCAGCTGGCGTACAGCAAGGCAAAACATAAATAAAACGCCTCCCGCAAGGGCGGGAGGACAGCCGAAGGGCTATTCGTGTGGAAACGCACGGGTAGCCCTTATTTTTGTATCAGGAGGGAATTTATGAAAATCGATGTTTTGGGAGCAGAATATACGCTTACAGTATGTCAGGGCAGCAAAGAGCCAAGGCTCAAGGATTGT
>ERZ1034917.1360-NODE-1360-length-15454-cov-28.574778_pt1 | contig 15454 bp, 22 predicted proteins | sample MGYA00520605_ERZ1034917 | MGnify/ENA primary metagenome ERZ1034917 (study PRJEB33766, sample SAMN09781784) | gut metagenome | biome: gut microbiome | host: Homo sapiens | place: Madagascar | study: EMG produced TPA metagenomics assembly of the PRJNA485056 data... | reverse complement strand
CCGCCATGCCGAGACCGATCGCTCCGACCGGCGACAGCACTCCTTTCAGCGCGCCGGTCAGATTTTTCACGAGCCCTTCGCCGTCAGACAACTCTTTCCAGACATTTTTAAATGCCGCTGATGCGCGCGTCCGGAACGTCTCTGCGGGAATCGTCATGTTCTTCAGCTCTTTGCCAGTCTTGGCAATCGCGGCTGTCGCGGATTTTGTCTCAACCTTTACACTGATTGTTTTTTCAGCCGGCAGTGTCTGCACTTTTTCTGCAAGCTTCTGCGCTTCCGCCGCTCCGGTCCGCGCCGCACCCGCAGGAGCTCCTCCGGCTTTCGCCGCAGGCTGACTCTCCAGCGTTTTCAGCGCCTCAACTTTTGCCCGGAATTGCGCCAGATCCTGCTCCGCTTTCGACGCGTCTAGCTCTATTTTCAACACCGTCGGCATGATAACTTGACTTTCCGTTTTTTTGTGATAATGTAAGGCAAGGAGGTTTCAAATGAATCTGAAACTGCAGAAAACAATTTTTGACTGTCTTTGGCTGATTGCGATTTTGCTGATCGCTCCCGGCGTGATCCTTGCCGGATTGCTGCTCTGCACCGGCGGCTTCGCAACTCTGCTGTTCAGCGGTCCGCTCCTCGCTCTGCTCATCGCCTCCGCGGAAAAGTTCGACACTTTGTCCGGAGACGCCGGACGGGAACTCAAAGAGCGGAACGCTCCGTACCGCCTGCTCTGATTTTTTTCTCCGCGAGGAACTGCTCTTCCAGCTCCTCCATCCGCCGTTCGATCATCTCTTCGACCTCCGCAGTCGGTCTGCGCCGGATCTCCTGCGGCTTGCAGCTCTCACGTCGCAGCCGGTTCACGTACAGACAGCACGCGCACGAGAGGCTCATCCCATGCAGGCAGTCGTCAAAGCTGATCCCCGATTCCTGCGCGGCGAGTCCGGCGATGCGGGAAACCCACATGCCGTCGAAGCGCGACGCGTCTTCATCGGGGCTGACGACCGGCGGCAGCATCCGCAGCGGCAGAAACGCCGTGTCGATCATCGTCCGGACGCCGGCGCAAATCTCTTCCGGAGACAGCCCCGTCGCGGCTGCATAACCGGACGCCGCGGCCGGCAGCTCCTCGACGGCGCACGGCAGCTTGTGCAGATCCTGCACACTCAAAATGTACAGCGCCGTATCCAGCGACGCCTGATCAACCGTCCCGCCAATGACGAACGGACTTCCCAGCAGCCACAGAAACGCCCAGCGCGCGGCCGTCAGCGCACAGACAGGCAGCGACCCGATGTAATACCGGCTCACCCCCAGAACCTCCAGCAGCACGCGCGTCTCCGCGGCTTTGTCGTACTTGAGACCGTCAAGCCGTTTGAGCTCCTCGTCCGCCGCAAGAACCGCATTGAATTCCCTGCCGGCCAGAAGCCGCAGCTCCTCAACGCCGTACTTCTTCATCCCTCGGAACTCTTGACCGGCGAGGTCCCGTTGATCTGCGCCGTCTTGTGACCGTTGACCGATTCGGTCAATGTGATGCTCTCAATCGTGAACGTGTCTTCGCCGACCGTCAGCTCGCCGCCGACGCTCAGCGCGAACGCATTGTCCGCGGTCACGTTACCCTGACACTGGATCGTTTTTTTCTTCGCGTAGTAGTCGATCTGCTCAATATTGCCGTCTTCCGCGGTTGCTTCCGCCGGAGACGCCGTCTCGGTGTACGTGACCGACTGCAGATGCACACCCGCAACGATCCCCTTGTATGTCGCAAGCCCGAATACAATCGTTTTCTCCGCCATATTCTCCTCCGCTTGTTTTTGTGTTATCCGTTACTCTGTCTCATGCTCACGCCGAGCGCGAGCGCCGCAAAATCCCTGTCCGGGCTTGCGATCTGACAGTCCCGCGGGAATGTCCATACCCCGCCGAGATCCTGTCCGTCCGCCGGAAACAGCGACAGCAGGTTTTCCGTCGCCTCGAGCACAGACAGCGCGCGGTCGTCGCTGTCCGCCCGGAAACGGTCGACCAGCACCAGCGTCACCTGATCCTCCCGGACGCCGTCCGCAATCGTCGTGCCGTCGTAAACCACGAGCACGCCCGGCAGACGCTCCCGTCCGATCGCCCGGACTTCGACGAGGAACTGCTCCGGCGTCTGCACGGTCGTAAAACGCACCGTCGCGAACTTCCGTAAAATCAGTTTGCGCAACTCCGCAAAACTTTCCTGCAGTCCTTTCATCAGAACCCCTCCATGTTCCCGCGTCCGAAAACTTCCGGATCACTCTTATGGAGCGTGAATACTCCATAATCGTTTTCACTTTCTCCGGAAAGCAGGAACTGTCCGGTCCGGATGTCCTCCAGATATTTGCGCACCTGCGCCGCGCGCTCCTTGATTTTGTCCGAAAAACTCCCGCCCGCGGCACGTGCATACGCACGTTCTTCCGCAAGCGTCAATGTCCAGTCTTTCAGGAGCTGGAGCGTGCGCCGCTGCTGGAGCGGCAGGCGGTAACGGAGTGCAAGCACTCCGTCAATTTCCACCTCCGCAGATTCCAGATCGCCGGACCACTCATCGCCGTCCGCTCCGCCGGATGCGTAAATCTCATCGAACACGCTCGCCCCAAGACGCTTTCTCAGGTCTTCCGCGCTCGCATACATCATCAGCCTCCGGTCTGCTGGACCGTGACACTGCTGGCGGAAATCGTCATCGCTCCGCCATTGATGTTGACATTGTGCTGATCGTTTTCGATCTCGCGCAGCGCCGCATCCGGATCCATCAGATTCTTGATCCGGCAAACCCGCTGATTGGCGTTGTGGAACTCCATCGTAAACTCTCCGATTATCTTCCGGCTGATTCCATCCGCGTCCGGAGCCGTCGAATCGGTATCTCCGACCGGACGCATCCAGCTGAGAGCGAAGCAGTCGTCATCCGCAACAAAGACATCCTCGTCACGGAAGTCCGGGTCGCCGACAAGCTCAATGTTCTGACCGTTCGATTCATTCACCACAACCGCAACATAAACGCCGCGGGCTTTGTCGTCGCGCATCACGGTAACGTTGTTTTTGTATTCGTTGCCGAGCACGCGCATCTGTTTCGGCGTGCCGTAAACAGTCGACGCGTGACCGCCTTCATCCAGAATTTTCATCACAGCGTCATTGACCAGCTTGCTCGTCAGACGATTGCCGTCTGCGTCGATTGCCAGAGCGTTTGCAAACGCGTAAAGTCCGCCCGCTTCTCCGAAGACGTCGCTGGCTTCGTTCTTTTCCGTCCGCACACCCCAGATTGCCGCGCGGTTCATGTCGCGGTCAATTTCCTGCAGCGCGTATTCGGTCTGACGCGCGATCGAGTTCTCCACCTGATCAATCGTCTTCGTTGCAAGCGCCGTGTTGCTCAAACCGAGATCCTTGCGGATGATCTGCGTGTAGTTGTATGCGCTTCCGATCGAGCGGCGAGTGTATTCGCCGTCTCCTTCGCGCGAGTTTTCCCGCACCGGCACACCGACGATCCGGCACACGTCGTTCGCAGCCAGCGCGGTCTTGGTCGTATCTCCGTTCGCCGCAAGCACTTCCGCCGTAATCTTTTTCGCAGCCGTATCCAGCGCCGTCACCTTGAACACCGCCGGGCTGCCCTTCACGATAAAGCGTGTGCCGACTTTGACCTTGCGGAAGTCCGCATCCGACAACGTCGCCTTCCCGGACGCGTAAGCGGTAACGCTGAAACCGCGTCCCTTGATCTGATCTTCCAGCCACTCGTGCTTGTGATTCGTCGCGGCCGCCGCGCTTTTGAACCGGGAAAGGAACGTCCCCTTCTCGGCAATTACGGTGTTCATCGCGCTCGAAAGATCGCGTTCCTTGTTCGTCAGCGAGTATTCCTTGATAATCTCAGGCATCTTGTCACCCTTTCATGTTTTTTGCATTTTGCGTGGATGCGTAGATCGCTTTCTGCACATCCGTAAGATGCGCCCGTTCCAGTCCCCTCTGCGGACCTTCAGTCTCCGAAAGCTCCAGAGTTTTCACCGGAACCTTGCACCCGTCCGGAAGACTGCTGCAATATTCCGAAAGCTCCGCCGCGCTCATGTTTTTGATGTACGGCTTCTCCAGATCCGCCGGAGTCAGCACTCCGCGCCGAAATCCGTTCTCTTCCGCCTCTTTGCGGAAATGACGCTCTTCGCGTTCCCGGCGCGCTTTCTCCGAAAGCTCCAGAGCACGGACCTTTTCCGACAGCTCTTCCGTCGCCTCCGCTTTTGTCTTCAGCGCTGCAAGCGTCACTTTCAGATTCTCCGGCGTCACATCGTCGCCGAGCACTTCCTTGAGAATTGCCAGCAGCTCTTCATCCGCCTTCTTTTCCGGTTCGGGCGCTGCGGGCGCGGCAACCGCCGCTTCCGTCTTCAACTCTTCGGGCATATCTGCCTCCTTGTGTTTGATTATGTTTTCCTGTGCCGCCCGAACCTCTTCGGGTGTCACCTCTTCGTCTTCGCTCGCCGCAAGATCCGCGCAGTGCTGCAGACACGGATTGTTCGTCAGAGCCACGCTCATCACGCGCAGCGGACTCTTTCCGTCAAGCCCGCGGATCGTCGGCGAAAAGTAGCGGTACTGTCCCGCTTTCATCACCTCTGCTCCGATAGGCAGCCATTCCGCATCCGTCAGATACAGCGCACCATCGCGCGCTTCCAGATTCCCGAATCCGGCGACTCCGCTGTAACGCGGCAGCCGCTTCAGAAGTTCAGGTTCATCAAGTCCCAGCTTCCCTGCAAGATTGCTGACCACATGCTGACAGTCGATCGGAATCTTCGTCCCTTTCGCCCGCTGATACGCCGCTATGCTCTGCAGGTCCTTCTGCGACAATTCCAGATTGACCGGCATGGAATCACGCCGTGTCACAATATTTTCGCCCGCCCGGAAGATCGGCCATGCCTTCGGCAGACCGTCCGCCGTTCGTTCCACTTCCGACATTTCCATGACGGAAAATTCAGTTATCTTCATCTGCGCAAACCTCTTCTTTCTCTCCTCTTCGTCTGACCCGTCCGACCCGTCAGACTTGTCCGACAAAAAAACGCTTGACTTTTGAAAAAACAGTGCTATTATAATTCCAAAGCGGATTCTCCCGAGTGTGTGTAGAAACCTCACGATTGAGGCGGCCTGCGGGAAATAAGAATCCGCTTTATTATTTCAGCACCCATTCTGAATTGCCGTAATCGTCGCCAGCGTTGTTCCAGCTTACCAGCTTCAGCTCTTTGCCGTCCCACACTAGGACGCAGTAAGCCTGCATCTCCGGATTGTGCAGCACGATCCGCTTCAGGCAAATTGGAACTTTTACTCTCTGATTCTTTTTTAAGACGGTCGCAACCGCCCGTTTCAGGCTTACTACAACCCTGCAGTTCTGATTGCCGAGCGTTTCCTGCAGCAGTCTGATTGCCGCATCCGGATCCACAAACAGCTCTTTGTGGTTTCGCCAAAGATGCTCTATCCCATTGTGCGAATTGCCGCGTCCCAGCAGAACCGGAACATCTTCCGGCAATCCGGCAGACACTGCTGCCCGCCGATTCAGTTTTGCCACCTCAAACGGTTCCTTCAGAAACTTGTCTGCAACTGCCCCCGGAATGTTTTTCCCTTGTTTTCCGGCATCTTCAAATGCCTTGTTTACAGTCAAATAATCGGGCAGATTGTCCGGATCCAGGTCGACAGCTTTTATCTCCTGCCGTGCGGCTTCTTTCATTGCTTCAAATCCAGATTTGACCCGGTTCAAATTAGGCAAATCAACCAGACGTTCTCCGCTGATGGGTGGAGCTGTAATCAATCCGACGCTTCCAAGACGTTTGTCTTTTACCGCCTCTTCCGCTTGTTTTACGATATTGGCACGGCTCATCGGTTCCAATCGTCCGAGGTCAAACTCCTCGAACACGGTCGCCGGATCGAACACAAATCCGCTCCGGCTGTCCACCCGTACTTTGTTTTCCGGCGTCGGCTTCTGAATCAGCTCCGGAGTTTTTCCGGCTGCTTTCGCAGTGATCTCCTCCAGCCAGCAGCGGCAGTTGAACTCCCACGGAGGCGTGTGCGTCCGCAGAAACGGATCGTCCTTCCGGAAAATCCTGCCGTCCAGATGCGCATGTTCGCTGCGCGTCCGGCGGTCGCTGCGCGCGTGGTAACGCACATACGGAAACACCGCCATCGCGTCCGGATCATGCATCCGCGCCCATTCTCCCGCGGCATGCGCCATCGACGCGTTCTGACGCAGAATCAGATTCAACCGCGCCGTGCCGGCAAGATTGCGCAAACCTCCTTCATGAGGATTGAAACCTTCCGCCCGAAGCGATTCCTTCAGAATGTTCCGCGCCTCGCCGAGACTCATCTCGCCCCGCGAATACGCATCGGAAATTTTCCGGATGTTCTCCAGACGCCGCGCATCCGCAACCCGCGCGGAAAAGAACGACCGGGCTTTCACCCCCGCATCGACATCCCGCACAAGTTCCGCATGGCTCTTCTCCGTCGGCATGCTCACCCGGCGGGATATGAACTGGTTTTGCGCTCCGTCACGCAGCATCTTGCTCTCCGGTTAAAAATTCTCTTCAAAAAAACGTTTGCTTTCCGTCTCGGCTTCCGCTTCCGTCGGCCACCACGGACGCGCCCTCTGCGTCACCGAGCGTTTCAGAACAAACAACGGCTTGATTTTCGTTTTCATCGGACGCGCCAGATAGCAGCGTCCGTTCGGTCCCTCGTTCTTTTTGCGCAGGAACACCAGCCCCGGGACCTCGCGGGCAAACAACCCCTTGACCGAACGGTCGATCGGAATCGCCAGATACTTCGCCCGTTTCGGACGGATCACGCCGCCCGTGTGGATGTGTTCCGCGATATAACCGTTTTCGCCGCCGGTGTAAATCGAATGCCGCAGCGGATCGCTTGTGTCGGTCTGAATCGCTCCGCGGGCAATCACATCACCGAAGTCGCCGCCGATCCGCTCGCGCGCCCGGCGCTCGACCAGCTGACGGATTGCCGTCGTCCATGCAATCATGAACTGACGCGGACTCAAACTGTCGAGCTCCCGCGCATCATTCCCGATTTCGAATTTGATTTCCATCGTCGAAGCTCCTGCGCATATTCGCCGCATCGAGCTTCTCGAATCCGCTCGAATCGGCGTTGAGAATACTGTTCACGATCATCGGCGCGCCGTTCCGGAGTTCCCGGTCGAGCTCTTCGTCCGACAGCTCCGCCGTCGCCGCCCGTGCGTCCGCTTCAGGCCCCAGCCACGCTTCCAGCGCATCGGCCAGCTCCGTGCGCGGAGTTTCCGGTTTGACCGGTTCCGCAAGCTCCATCGACTGACCGGACCAGCCCGCCGGGTTCTGCTGCGGCTCGCGGTACGTCACCGCATAGCCGAAAACCTTCCGCACCTCGTCTTCCGGGACAACATATCCCGCAGCGGCAAGCGTCTGTATCGCCTGCGCTTTCACAAGAGCGGTATCGGCTTCCGCTTTGCCGTCTTCCGGAGGCTCCGTCTCAATACGGAGCTTCGGCACCGGCGTTCCGGCTGGATAATTGAATTCCATCCACACCGCAAAAAGATCGCGGTTGACGGTGTCTTCCATCGCCCGCGCATCAGCGCAGAGGATGTCGTCGCGCACTTGACTCTGGGCGTCGCCGCCGGACAGCCCGGCGCTGTCGCCGCTGCTTGCGGTCTGACCGAGCAGCACCTTTGTAATCGCATCGTCCAGATACTGCGCAAGCGCGGCATAGACGTCTCCGTTCGAGTTTGCCGCTTGGAGCAAATCCACTTCAACGCCCCGCGAAAACACACCGCCTCCGCGCGGACCGAAGTTGCTGATCAAATCGTTCAGCGTCACTTTCTCCTTGTCCCATGTCGCCTGATCAACCGTCGCCCGCACGAACGGCATTCCGTACCGTTCGATAAAGGAGAGACGGTCTTTCATGTTCAGCTGGGAAAAACAGTGCAGCCAGCACAGCGGACGGATCAAACCGCCGCGCACCGGATCGCCGCCGTCGCAAAGCTCATGAAAAATAATCTTGCCGTGCGCAATCTCTTCGCCGTCGTAAAGATGCCCCGTCGTGCGCAGTCGCGGCGTGTAACTTTTTGCAAAACTGAAAAACCGCTGCTCAATCGGACGGAACCCGTAGAATCCGCGTCCGCCCGGACGCCAGACGATTTCCGCCGCCGAAAAGCCCGGCAGAATGGCGTCGCTCAAATTCCGCAGCAGTCCGGGAAAGGATTCGATCCGCCCGAGCTCCGGATGCAGCATTCCCGTTGCGTCAAGGTCGCTTTTAAGACGTTGCACGGCCTCCTGTGCAAGCGCCGAGCCGTCGCCCGGCTCCAGATGCCACCCGCACCCCGAAAGCGCATTGCGGCGCGTCCGGAGCGCATGAGCAACGGCAAAATTCTTTTCCGGCAGTTCCCGGCTCAACCGGCTCTGCGCTTCGGCGTCTCCACCGTTCGCCTGCTGAAGGATGCGGTCCAGATACTGCGGCGTGAGCCCGCGTGACACATCACGGCTCTCCCGGTCCGTCAGCGGTTCCAGCACAATCTGCGCTCCGCTCACCGGAACATGTCTGTCCCTCTCCGGAATCAGACGTCCGAACTGGTCAAAAATCATAACCTCTCCTCCGGTTCATAAATTCCCATTCCGACTCCAGTCTCTGCGGCTTCCGCTCAACCGGAGCCATGAAGCACGGACCCGCATTGCCGATCGTCTCTCCCGCCCAGACCGCCAGCGCATTGGCCGTCATCAGGTCGCAGTGACTGTCCGGCAAAAGTTCATTCCGTCCGGCTGTAAAAATCAGACGCTCCGCCATGCTCGCAGATTTGCGCATCGCCGCAACGTCCGCGGCAATCTCCGGTCGTCCAGCCGGCAACAGCTGACGCCGCGCCTCGTAGACTCCCTGCAGAGTCGTGTACATCGTCAGCTTGAACGGCGCGGTAAACTTTGCGCCTGCAAACCTTCCGTAGAACAGCGCCTCCAGTTTTGCACAGTCCGACGTGCCGAGACCGGACGCATCGCCCGCGCCTACCGCATACGGCAGAGCTTCAAAAATCGCTTCCATGACACGGCGCTGGCTTTCCACTTTGCACCCCTTGAACGTAAGGCACACCGCCAGCCGGTAAACATCATCAGCGGTGCGTGTGTTTATCCAGATGCACGCAAGGTCCCCGGTCACTGCAATATCCCAACCGACCGCCGGCCGCTCCAGTTTCCAGAGCTCCGCAAGGTCGCGCCAATATTCCCGGTGTGTATACGCTTCCGCGCACGGATCAACCAGATCCAGCACCGTGCCGTCTCCGGTCAGATGCACACGCAAAATCTCAAAATCTTTTTTCGCAGCGGCCAGATCACCCGGCGCAACCGCCTGCTGTCCGCTCGCCTGATTCGGGATGCACAGATACTGACTCGCAAACGCATCCTGATTGATGCAGCCGCGGCGGATCATCTCCCGGAACTCCTCCCGGCTCTGTTCCGCCCGTCCCTTCCTGCGCTTGCTTTCATTGATTTTCTTGACAAAACCTTCGGCGATCGCATCATCCAGTGTGGTCCGGTGGAACGAGAAACCTTTCGGATTTTCCCCTTTCGCCTCTTTGCAGAGCTGCGCAAACTGTGTGTTTTCCGATCCGTCCGCGCTGTATGCCGATACGATTTCCAGCTGACCGCCCCACGTGATGCAGGGATAGGCCATCGCGTACAGAGTCTCCTGATCCTCGTGCAGATCCATCTCGTCGATCAGAACATCGCCGCCCTTTCCGGCAAACGCCATCGGATTGCTCGACAGCGAGCAGATCCGCGCGCCATTCTTGAACCTCACGACAAATGCAGTGATGCCGTGCTGCTCGTCGACAACTTCGACGTTGTCCCCTTGCAGACCTCGCGCGACGGCATTCGCCTCGCGGCACCACATCGCGACATAGTCAGTCACAAACTCTTTGGCTGTCAAGGTGTCGCGTGAACTCACCCACTGCACAAAACTGCTCTTCTCCGGCTCGCGCAGACACTTCCGGACAGCCCGGTAGCTCGTCGCGTAAGTGATGCCCGTTCGACGGGATTTCTCATACAGCTTGAGCGGCGCATCATCATTGATCCACCTCTGCTGATACGGCAGAAAATATCCCATTGTCAAACTCCGAATTTTGCATCCATTGCATCCGCGACTTTGCCGGAATCGACGCCCGGCACCTGCTTCTCCAGCTCCGCAATCCGGCGGTCTTTCTCCGCAAGCTGATACTCCAGCTCCGCTTCCCGCGCTTTCCATTCCTCTTCCGAGGCACGCAGTTGCGCTTCCTTCGATTCCAGCTTGCGATGCAGTTCCGCGATCTTCCGGTCCTTCTCCTGACTGCTCAGAGCGGTCACGCTCTGCGTCAGACTCCGCAGCGCTTTCACGCGCGCCTCATCCGACATCTCCGGCAAATCCGCAATATCCGAAACAGCTTGCAGCAGAACAACTTTCGCCTGCTCCGCGATCGTTTCCGCGCACCGCGTATCCCGCAGAATCGCCGTCGCCAGACGGTCGTTCTCTTCCTTGAGTCGACCCGCCTCCAGCTTCGCGCAGATGTGCTTGTATTCCGCACACCGCTTGATCCGCATCACCGCACTGCGGTTGAGTTTGATCCCCAGACGCTCATACGCCGCAGCCACCTCCGGTTCACGCGCAACCGCTTCCGCGGTCGCTCCATCGTGCAGCAGCGTGCAGATTTTGAACCTGACGTCAAACGGCATCAGGGAGTAATTCGAGCGGTTGCCCGCATTCTTTTTTTTCATGCCGACCTCCTCACCGGAGAGCGTCCGGTCCGCAAATCAGCTCATCTTCCGCAAACGGATTGCTCCCCGTCAGCGGATCGACCGCATCCAGTCTGCTCCGGACGTCGCCCGAAAGACGCGCGTAATCGTCCCAGCCGCGGATCCTCTGCAGATATCCCTGCTCGATCAGGAAGTTCCATTCGCGCCGGAAAATGCGGACGTCGTCGTTGGTAAATGTGATTTTCCCCGCCGCGAGGATCAGCTCCCGCGCGCCGAGAATCGTTTCGAAATTTTGTGGATTGGCAAACCGGTGCATCGCCCGGATGATCGCCTGTCGTATTGCGTAAATGTTCATCGCTTGGCTCCCGGATGGTATTGTTGTTTATGCTCCCGGAGCGACGCGTCAACGCCCTTGATGTACCGGTCCAGACTGTCGAGCTTCTCGCTCTGTTTCCCGTCCGACACCAGCAGCTGTTTCACTTCACCGGACATCCCGGTTATGATTGCGTTCTGACTCGCCTGTGCTCCGGATATGTTTTTCAATTGATTCAGTATGACTTCCGCTTTGTCTTCCCGCACATGATCGTCAATTTTCTTTGCGAGCTCATGGATCGTATGCTCCAGCGTCGTCTGACGCTGATCGCGCATCTTCTCCAGTTCCTCGTACGCCTGTTTGCGCTCCTCCTCGTCGCGTTTGTCAAGACGCTTCTGGTGGCTGACGATGATCCAGCCGGACATCCCGCCTCCGAGCAGCGACAGCAAAGCCTGATAAAGCGAATCCATGTGCGCAATTTCTTTCATAGTTAGTCGCCCGGATATGCCGCCGGGCTCGGCTTGTCCCTCACAACAAACAAAAGGTATCTCCCGCCGCGTCAGCGGAAAACATGGTCCTCATAGATAAGCAAAAACGCGCAGACTTTACACCCATTTAGCTGTATTTTGAATCTAAAACGCTCTGAAAAATCCGCCAAAATCCCCGTCTGACTCGTCCGACTTTGTCCGACCCGTCCGACAAAAATTTATGTAGTCACTTGAAATTTCTAAAAACAAACTACATATTACCGCCAAAGGAAGGAATCATCAAAAAAATGCACATCACATCATTGGAAAAACAAACCGTCCGCATCGGCGCAAAACTGCTCGCCGACCTCCAGATCTTGGAAAAACAAACCCCGTTTTCGTACTCCGAAATCGCCCGTAAAGCCGTCCGCAAGTTCCGCCGTCTTCGCCCCGACCTCTCCGGCATAGAAGTCGACTCCACCTACACCGGCACCGTCATCCGTTTTGAGTTGGAACAAAAACTCGACCCCGAGGACCTCCGGCGCATCCTCACATGGTACATCAGCCTCCACGATTTGAGCAAACCATTTGTGCAACTGCCGTCTACTCATCTCCGTGAAGGCGTCGATTATTTCGTCCGCTGAGTTTATTCTTGTTTCTGTTCCGGTTCGTATTTGCGAATGGTCGCTAAAATACGATCCTTATAGAAGAAAATGTCATCAACTTTATTTATATTGAGTTTCTCTTCTCGATCACCATCAAAGAATGAAATAGCCAGACGTTCCTCATTATTGAAATAAAGCCGAACCAATGGTTTACGGTTATTATCATCAAAAAGGATTGCACAGTAGCTCTTAGCGTCTCGCATTGCAACTCGTTCCACACTAATAAGTTCAGCCGAAATAGCCTTTACAATATTGAAAGCATCTGTCTCTTTTTGAGTTGTAACGATTCCGGTGTTAGCACCAAGAACAGTTTCATGTATCTCATTAACAGCATCCTGTGCATCTGTGGTTGTTTTTAACGCTGCATCCAAACTTGCTTTTACCTTCTCATTTATGATAGAATCCAACGCAGATTTTACCAAAGGAGTAAGTTTTTCTTTTTGCGTTGCGGTAAACATAGCACCTGGAGCGATTTGTCTAAATACAACACGGACAAAATCTTCAGAAGGCATAGACAACTCTGAAAGTAAAACTTGCCGAATGGCACTTGTACATTTCAACATTTCAGCTGTTCTGCGGATATTCTCTGCATCAAATGTTTCTTTGCGGAATTTATCGAGTTCGGCATAATTGACTTTGTCCAAATCTCCGGCAAAATCAACAGTTAAAAACGGAGTCAGATCCATCTTGTTTGGTTCAGCCAAATCACTATAGAACTTATAGACAATACCATTTGTAAGGATTCCGAACTTAGCTTTAGTTGCATGAAAGTATCTCAAAAGTTGACTTTCATTTGCTGCGTTAAGTTCACTTGAACAACATTTACACTCTATCAGCATTGCAGGAGCACCATTCAAAACAATGGCATAATCCACTCGCTCTCCCTCTTTCAGTCCCACATCTGCGGTAAATTCGGGAACAACTTCTAACGGATTAAAAACATCATACCCCAAGATTTGCAAAAAAGGCATGATGAAAGCGTTTTTTGTAGCTTCTTCTGTTTGAATCATTTGACGAGTTTGTGCAATTCTCGCAGATAAATTTTTTATTGCGTCTTTCATTTGAAGCTCTCCTTATCATTTGGTTTTATCTTTTAAAAAAAGCAGGAATTTGATCCGCTCGTCGTTATTAAAATCCTCGGCTCTAAGTATTTGTTCTTCTAACCAATCTTTATTAATAAGCTTGGGTGAACAATCAGGCAATTGAGGCAGATCACCTTTAGCTTGAGCATGAATTGCGACATTCATATCTCCACTGGCAATCTGTCCTAAATTGGTACCATTCACAGAAACCGAATGTTCTCCAGATGGATAATTTTCTCGACAAAAATATATTCGCATATCTGGGAACAGTTTCGTTAATGTTCCGACAGTCATTCGTAGAAAGCCAGTTTTCCCATTGTGTAAATTATGGATAACGGTATAGGGGACCTTTGTTTTTAGAGCTAATTGACGCAAGTTCCCCGATTCTTTATGTACAGAATACTCAAAAGCCTCTTTTATGCATTTTTCTGTAACCATGCGCAATCTCCCTAAAAATTAACAATTCAACATATAAAATATAACACTAGAAGTTTTTTTTTCAATTTTTTTGGCGAAAAACACTTGATTTTTACCCTATGTATGATATTTTATCCTAGCAAAGATAATTAAGGAGCATGCTATGAGCCAAATGCTTATACGGAACAGTACATACAAAAAACTTCAATCGCTGATAAAAAGCGAAGCTGACTTTGCAAAAAGCTTATTCTTGCGCAGATTTATCCTATCTAAAACAAATTGTAACGGAGGTGAGATAAAATGAGACGTGGCAAGAAAAGCATTATTCGTAAAAAACGAATGGCGCTTGGCATGTATCAGTATGAGCTTGCTGAATTGATGCATGTACAGCCGGCAGCAGTAAGTCGATGGGAAACGCGCGGGGTAACGATGCCCCGTACAGCTAAAAGATTAGCCGCAATTTTCAAGTGTGATTGGCGAGATCTTATTGATGACGGTAATCTTTCAAAATCCACGGAAGCCCCCCAATGACAACCCGACTCTCCCGCATCCGTCACCAGCTGCGCCTGACGCAGACCGCCGCCGCGCGTCTGCTGGGCATTACTCAGCAGACTTATCAGCGCCGTGAGCGCCGCGGCATTTGCGACACCCGCATGGCCGCCCGCTACGCCGCCGTCCTCGGCTGCGACCCCCGCGACCTGCTCGAATTTGCAAACCACAAACAACATTCAAACTAAGGAGCCACCACCATGTCACATCAAGTCACAGTAGAACACGAGCTAGGCTGCGGCACGGCAGTTCTGCTGATTGCCCTCATCCTCGTCGCCGCGGCCTATTGCAAGGGCTGCACCATAAACATTGACGCGCGCAACAAGACCATCCCCACCGTCCACGCGGCAAACTAAGGAGCCTCTCATGAAAATTACAGATAAAGGTATCAACTTGGAAAGCGGCTGTTGTTTAGTGGCATTTCTCGGTTGCGCAATTATCATCGCAATCCCAATCCTCGCTCTTGCGGCACTCATATGGGCATTACGATAACCCAAAAAGGAGCCCCTTCAAATGAGCACAGCCAACACTTCCCCAAAGACCAACTATGACGCCATCCGCGAACTGCCCATCGAGCAGCTTGTAGATATACTCCTCGTCGCCAACGGCACCTTCTGCCCGCCGGGAAGCGTCTGCCGTAATTTCCCTACATGCTGCGACTGCGTCTTGCATTGGCTTCACTCTCCGGTAGACCTGTACAAATACATTAACAAAAAACATTCAAACTAAGAAAGAGATCAAAATGACAAAGCTGCAAGATCGTTTACAGGCATCAGGAATGTCCCAGACGGACTTTGCAAAACTTGTCAACGGGAAAGTTTCGAACATAAACCGCGCTTGCAAAGAAGGTGTGAGAACCGGGCGCATTGCCGCCCGCTACGCCGCCATCCTCGGCTGCTCTCCGGCAGACCTGCTCGAATTCGCAAGCAACAAACAACATTCAACTAAGGACCTCCTCACCATGCCACAAGAAAACACCCAGTTCCCGCGTCAGCAAATGACCGATGCGCAGTGGCGCGATTTTTCGAGCGTCTACCTCCGCGCGTTTGAAACGATGCCGCGCAAAGAAGCGTACGCCGCGGCGGTGCGAGAAATGCGCACAGAAGGCAAAATGTATCCCACATGGGGCGCGTTGCTCAAACGTCTGCGCGGCGTCAGCTCCGTAACAAACCCGGAACCCGATGCGTCCGAACCGTCCGAATCGTCCGACCAGTCCGAAGCTCCCTCCGACAAATCCGCGCTCGCGCTGGATCTGCTCCGGTGCTAC
>ERZ1034917.1358-NODE-1358-length-15473-cov-11.521922_pt1 | contig 15473 bp, 10 predicted proteins | sample MGYA00520605_ERZ1034917 | MGnify/ENA primary metagenome ERZ1034917 (study PRJEB33766, sample SAMN09781784) | gut metagenome | biome: gut microbiome | host: Homo sapiens | place: Madagascar | study: EMG produced TPA metagenomics assembly of the PRJNA485056 data... | reverse complement strand
TCCTTTTTTCTTTTCACTTACCTCGTTGTAATCTCTCAGTATTGTCAATGAACTTATTTTTGTACCGCTTCTTCCGAAACGGGCTGCAAAGATACGCACTTTTTCTTTACCTCCAAATTTTTTTTGACATTTTTTTATAAAAATTTTCGATGAGTGGGGATTTTCACCTTAATATAGTATATTTGTTTTTTGTCGGTGCGCTTCGACAGGCTCAGCGACCGACACCGGACCCTGAGCCTATCGAGGGGGCCGGACGGAATGACAAGAAAGAAATGAAAACAAAATAACGATCAATGGAAGAAAAAAGAAATGCTTTACCGGAGAACGCTCAAAGGGAGCTGGCACCGGGCGAGGAGTACAAGCCGCTCTTGGGGGCGGAGAGGAAATGGGCGGAAGTCACGCCATATTCAGTGACCCTTGGATTGCTGATGGTGGTCATCTTCTCCGCGGCGGCGGCCTATCTGGGGCTGCGCGTGGGACAGGTGTTCGAGGCGGCGATCCCGATCGCGATCATCGCGGTGGGTCTGACAAGCGCACTCGGCAAGAAGGAAGGTCTGGGACAGAACGTCATCATCCAGTCGATCGGAGGCTGCTCCGGAGCTGTGGTGGCGGGCGCTATATTCACACTTCCTGCCATCTACATTCTTGGAGTTGATGTCAACTTTATGCAGATGTTCCTCTCGTCGCTGCTCGGCGGTGTTTTAGGAATATTGTTCCTCATCCCTTTCCGGAAATATTTCGTGAAAGAGATGCACGGGAAATATCCTTTCCCTGAGGCCACGGCCACGACACAGATCCTCGTTAGCGGCGAAGGCGGCGGCAAGGGAGCTGGAACGCTTCTGGTGAGCGGTCTCATCGGAGGTCTTTATGACTTCATTGTCAGCACTTTCGGTGCGTGGGCGGATACGGTCAGCACCACCGTGATGGGATTCGGACAGACAATCGCTGACAAGGCGAAGGTCGTTCTGAAACTGAACACCGGAGCGGCTGTGCTGGGCCTCGGCTACATCGTGGGCCTGAAATATGCCTTCATCATCTGCTGCGGCAGTTTCCTGGTGTGGCTGGTGATCATCCCGCTGATGAACCTCATCTGGGGCGGACAGGTGATTGATCTGATGAACACCGGAGTGACAATGACAATCGGAGAGATGAGCCCTGACCAGATATTCAAGGATTATGCAAGGCACATCGGCATCGGTGGCATCGCGACCGCCGGAATCATCGGCATCATCAAGTCGTTCGGTGTGATCAAGTCGGCTGTGGGACTGGCTGTCGGCGAGTTCGGCAAGAAGGGAGGAAAGGTTGAGAACACCGAGAGGACACAGGAGGATATTCCTATGAAAACCATTGTGTTCGGCATTGTGCTGACGCTGTTGGCTGTGTTCGCTTTCTTCGCGTTCGGAGGAGTTGTGAACAACATCTGGCAGGCAGTTGTCGGGCTGCTGATCGTGGCGATCATCTCGTTCCTGTTCACTACCGTGGCGGCCAACGCCATCGCCATCGTGGGAACAAACCCAGTGAGCGGAATGACACTTATGACGCTTATCATCGCCGCGCTTATCCTTGTGGCTGTGGGACTTAAGGGCAACGCCGGTATGGCAGCGGCCTTGATCATCGGTGGAGTTGTCTGCACGGCGCTTTCGGTTGCAGGTTCATTCATCACCGACCTCAAAATCGGTTACTGGATCGGAAGCACGCCAAAGAAGCAGGAAGGCTGGAAGTTCGTGGGTGTGGCTGTCGCGGCGGCGACAGTCTGCGGTGTGATGCTCGTGCTGAACAAGACCTACGGATTCGTCGGCGACCAGGCTCTCGTGGCTCCTCAGGCCAACGCCATGGCGGCGGTGATCCAGCCGATGATGAACGGCGGAGGCGCTCCGTGGCTGCTTTACGGAATCGGTGCGGTGCTGGCCATCGTGCTGACTTTCTTCAAGATACCGGCATTGGCGTTTGCGCTTGGAATGTTCATTCCTATCGATCTTAACCTGCCGTTGCTGGTCGGCGGCGCGATCTCCTGGTACGTGAGCACACGCTCGAAGAACAAGGCTCTGAACGAGGCGCGTCTGAACAAGGGTACGCTGATCGCTTCGGGATTCATCGCCGGCGGCGCGTTGATGGGTGTCGTGAGCGCGCTGCTGAAGTTCTTCAACGTGGATTGGTTCATGGCGGATTGGAACGCGCAGTATGGCGAGGCCATAGCGATCATTCCGTTCATCGGAATCATCGCCTACACGGTGATCGCTTCTTTGAGGGCTAAGGAATAAACAAACGGCCACCGAGCCTGCCGAAGTGCCGTTATGGAAGTCGCTTCGACAGGCTCGGCGACCAGAAAATAACAAGAACGATGGAAAAAGTTTTGGACAGGTTCCTGAGGTACGTCAGCGTTGACACTCAGTCGAACGAGGAATCAGAGAGCCAGCCTTCGGCGGAAAAAGAGCTCAATCTGCTGCGGATGCTGCGCGACGAGCTTCAGGCTCTCGGAGTGGAAGCCACTCTGGATGAATATGGTTACGTGATGGGGTCGATCCCTTCGAACATCGAGGCGAAAGTGCCGGCGATCGGCTTCATCGCCCACGTGGACACCGCTCCGGACGCATCAGGCGCGGACATCAAACCTCAGATAATCAATGAATATGACGGCCGGGATATTCCTTTAAAAGGTGTGCCGGGCCTGGCGCTGAAGCCTTCGGAGTTCCCGGAGATGCTTCACTACGTGGGTCAGACGCTGATCACCACGGACGGAACCACGCTGCTTGGCGCGGACGACAAGGCCGGTGTGGCGGAGATTATGGACGCGGTGCAGTACATCGTGGAGCATCCTGAGTTCAAACACGGTGAGATCAAGATCGGGTTCACGCCAGACGAGGAGATCGGACGCGGAGTCGTTAAGTTCGATGTCAAGAAGTTCGGGGCTGAATATGCCTACACGATGGATGGCGGCGAGATCGGAGAGCTGGAGTTCGAGAATTTCAACGCGGCTTCGGCGAAGATACATATTCAAGGAAGGAATGTGCATCCTGGCTACGCCAAGGGCAAGATGAAGAACGCCATTCTGATCGCGACTGAACTGAACGGACTGCTGCCGGTCCAGCAGAGACCTGAATATACCGAAGGGTACGAAGGGTTCTTCCATATCGTCGGGTTCAACGGAACGGTCGAGGAGGCTGACATCACCTACATCATCCGTGACCACGACCGCAAGGAGTTCGAGAGCAAGAAGGCTATTATGCAGAAGTGCGTGGACTTCATCAATGTAAAGTACGGTGAGGGCACGGCGACGACTGTGATCAAGGATCAGTACTACAATATGCGCGAGCAGGTTGAGCCGCACTATCACGTTGTCGAGAAAGCCGTGAAGGCTATGGAGATGGCCGGAATCAAGCCTAAGATCCAGCCGATCCGTGGCGGTACCGACGGGGCTAACCTCAGTTTCAAGGGCTTGCCTTGCCCGAACATCTTCGCCGGCGGCCTGAACTTCCACGGCAAGATGGAGTTCGTTCCTCTCCAGAGCATCGAGAAGGCCTCTCAGGTCATCCTAAACATCATCTCGCTCTACGCGGAGTAATATTTCGTTATATCAAAGCCCCGGGCGCTTCGACTGGCTCAGCGTCCGGGGCTTTGGTTCCAGCTGGTCGCTGAGCCTGTCGAAGCGACGAGGGAGGCTCAGGGAAACCGTCGGGATATTCAAAGAAAGATTATTTGATGACACCGAGTTCCTTGCCGACTTTGATGAAGGCGGCGATGGCTTTGTCGAGGTGCTCGCGCTTGTGGGCGGCTGAGAGCTGGACGCGGATGCGGGCCTGGCCCTTAGGGACAACCGGATAGTAGAAGCCGGTCACGAATATTCCTTCCTCGGCCATCTTGGCGGCGAACTTCTGGGACAGAGGAGCATCGTAGAGCATCACGGCGCAGATGGCGCTCTGGGTCGGCTTGATGTCGAAGCCGGCGGCCAACATCTTGTCACGGAAGTAGTTCACGTTCTCCTGCTGGCGGTCGTGAAGCTCGTTGCTTTCCTTGAGCATCTTGAACATCTCGATGCCGGCGGCCACGATCATAGGCGGCAGAGAGTTGGAGAAGAGATACGGACGGGAGCGCTGGCGGAGCATATCGATGATCTCCTTGCGGCCTGTGGTGAATCCGCCGACGGTGCCACCGAACGCCTTGCCGAGGGTGCCTGTGAATATGTCAATGCGGCCATAGCAGTCATATTGCTCCGCGACTCCGTGGCCGGTCTTGCCGACAACGCCGGCGGAATGGCTCTCATCAACCATCACGAGGGCGTCATACTTCTCGGCCAGCTCGCAAATCTTGTCCATCGGAGCGACGTTGCCATCCATTGAGAAGACTCCATCGGTGCAGATGATGCGGAACCTCTGGGCCTGAGCCTCCTGGAGACAACGCTCAAGGTCGGCCATATCAGCGTTGGCGTAACGGTAACGGACAGCCTTGCAAAGACGCACTCCGTCGATGATGGAGGCGTGGTTCAGGGAATCTGAGATGATGGCGTCGTCAGCCGTGAGCAGAGGCTCGAACACCCCACCGTTGGCATCGAAGCATGATGCGTAGAGGATGGTGTCCTCTGTGTGGAAGAAGTCGGAGATGGCAGCCTCAAGCTCCTTGTGAAGATCCTGGGTTCCGCAGATGAAACGGACAGAGGACATTCCGAATCCCCTCTCGTCCATAGCCTTCTTGGCTGCCTCGATGAGCCTCGGGGAATCAGCCAAACCTAAATAGTTGTTGGCGCAGAAGTTAAGAGCCTTGCTGCCGTCCTGGAGAGTGATCTCGGCGGATTGGGCGGAGGCGATGTTTCTCTCGTTCTTGTAGAGTCCGGCTTCCTTGATGGAGGCAAGCTCTGCCTGTAGATGTTCCTGGAATTTTCCGTACATATTGATAAAATTTTAAAACGTTTCGATTTCGCACTGACAAATATATTAATTTTTGACAAAATCGATAATATTTTATTATAAATAAGGGCTCTTGTCAGAAAATAATGTAAATTTGCACTTGCTAATTTAGCAATAAACAAGCGATCCGCAATGAAAAATGTACTAGTGATAGGTTCGACCGGACAGATCGGTTCGGAGCTGACAATGAAAATCAGGAATATGTACCCGGATGGCAACGTTGTCGCCGGCTACATCAAAGGCGCTGAGCCAAAGGGTGTTCTGCTTGAGAGCGGTCCCGCCGAGGAGGCTGATGTCTGCAACGGTGAGCAACTTCTGGGCATCGTGAAGAAGTACAACATCGACACAATCTACAATCTCGCCGCCCTGCTCTCGGCTGTCGCGGAAAGGAAGCCGCAGCTGGCATGGCACATCCAGATAGACGGACTCATGAATATTCTTGAGATCGCGAGGGAGAACAATGTCGCTGTGTTCACACCATCCTCGATCGGTTCGTTCGGCCCTGAGACTCCGCATCAGAACACTCCTCAGGACACGCTCCAGAGGCCTCGTTCGATGTACGGCGTGACCAAGGTGGCCACCGAGTTGCTGAGTGACTATTATCACACCAAATACGGTGTGGACACCCGTTCGGTAAGGTTCCCTGGACTTATCTCCAATGTGACACTTCCTGGAGGCGGCACGACAGACTATGCCGTTGAGATCTACTATGCGGCAGTAAAAGGCGAAGAGTTTGTCTGCCCTATCGCGGCCGGGACATTCATGGACATGATGTACATGCCTGATGCCCTGAAAGCGGCGGTGGACATCATGAATGCGGATCCTTCCAGGCTGAAACACCGCAACTCGTTCAACATCGCCTCCATGAGCTTTGATCCGGAGATTATCTACCACAAGATTCAGGAACATATTCCTGGATTCAAGATGCGCTATGAGGTGGATCCGGTACGTCAGGCGATCGCTGACTCTTGGCCGGACAAGATGGATGATTCCTGCGCCCGCGAGGAGTGGGGATGGACACCGTCCTATGATCTGGAGACCATGACCGTGGACATGATCGACGCCCTCAAGAAGAAACTTCTCTAAAAAAGGATTCTATTATAAAGGATCAAGGACTGGCCTTCAGGTCAGTCCTTATTTTTTACCGGCTTTCCGTGCGGCTTTTCTGGCTTTCTGTTTTTCGTAACGAGCCTTGTAGCGTTCAAGCATCCTCTCTTCCTTAGCACGACGTTTCTCCATCGCCTTCAATGTCTTGAGGGTCCTCTGACGCTTCTTCTTCAACGCTTTCTCCTCCTTGGCCTTAGCCTTGGCGGCATCACGGGCGTCAAGTTCAGCCCATCTGGCCTCCTTGGCCGCCTGACGATCTTTTCGCGCCTTCTCTCTCTCAGCCTTTTTGCGTTCTTGCTCAGCCTTCTTTATGGCCGAAGGATCATTGGCCAATGAATCGGCCTTGCTGACCGACAACGAATCTGAAACCACAAGGCTGTCCTTCACGGCAAGACTGTCCTGTCGCGCCAAAGAATCACGGCTGGCAAGGCTGTCTCTCAGAGCCAGACTGTCGGCACGGGCAAGGCTGTCCGCCAAAGCAAGGCTGTCGGCGGCGGCAACGATCCTAAGGCTGTCGGCAATCCTGGCAGCCTCAGCCTTGCGCTCGGCCTCAAGCCTTCTGCGCTCAGCGTTACGGACCCGTTTCAAGGAATCCTGTCTGGCCAGCATCTTATAGACGCTGTTCATGTGGCCCGGGAAGTAGATGTCCGTCTGCGCGAATTCGGCTCTCGGCACATTCTCATAGACTTTCCTCTGGGACTTTCGCGGCTTATATGGCGTGATGTCCTCCGGTCCCTTGGGACGTTTGTCCGGCTGCCAGTCGAATCCCTTCAGAATCTTCTCGTCCTTTTTCATCTGGACGACCGGGTAGGCATCTGTCTTCACGGCATCGAAGTAGTTCAAGTCCTGAATATTACCGTCCTTCAATGTCGCGGTCAACATCTTTGACTCGAACTTGTTGACGGTGGCCAGACTTCCGTTCTCCTCGATGTAGAAGACTCCGGACGCGCCACCCATCGAGTCGAACCGCCTCAACGCACCGGTACTGTCAAAGTATGCCATCATCTCTGTTCCACGGATCTGGTCATAGGACAGGGTGTCCTCCTGTACTATTATAAAGGCATTGGACATCAAGCTGGCGCGGTCAATGGACCGGTTCTTGACAATGACGGTTATACTGTCGGCACTGTACTGCCGCTTGATCTCATTCCAGACAATCGGGTTTTCATACAACCTTATCAAAGAGTCAAGATCCGTGTAGGCAAGAGAGTCGCATGCGACCTGCATGTCGTTACGGAACACCTTGACGTTACGTATGCCATAGATGAAACTGATCTTCGTGGAATCCTTGGGGGCCAAAGACAAAGAGTCAGTGGGAACATGCAGGGAATCACCCGGCACGGTCAGGGAATCCGTAGGGACGGTAAAGGAATCACCCGGCACGGTCAGGGAATCCGTAGGGACGGTCAGGGAATCCGGTGATTGCGGATCGGTCACTTCGGCAGGTTCAGTGACCGAAACAGGTTCAGTGACCGCGGAAAGGGTCTTCGCCGCCAGACTGTCGCTTGGAACACGTACAGTGTCGGGCGACGTTTTCAGGGTGTCCGGCAATTGGAACCGTGGAGGAGCATATTCAATGACATCATCCCATGGAGCGGGAAGGCCTTGACGGCCTTTCGTCACAGGATCGCCGATCATCGCGTCACCTGACAGTTTTCCGGATTTCGAGATCGCCTTTCCTCCTGAATTATCACCTGTCTTTCCAGCCGTTGTTCCCGCCGTCTTTCCTGTAGCCGTTCCAGTTGCCTTGCCAGCCGGTTTCCCGGTCGGTTTTCCACCTGGCTTGCCAGCGGAGGCGCCTCTGTCGGAGGCTCCGGCGGCGTTAGGGTCTTCCTCTTCCCGCTTCTTGCGGGCCTCTTCGGCCGCGGCCTTGGCTGCCTCGTAGGCCTTGCGACGGTACTCCGTGACAGGATCCACGTTTATCTCTTTCAGACGGCTTGCCGAATTGGAAATCTCCGATGAATCCACATCACATTTCGGTATGGAGCGCAGAATCAATGTGTCCGCACCGATGTAAGCTGTATCTCTCTTTTCCCCTTGCTCGCTGATCGCTATCACAGCCGGCTCACGGGTCAACTTTATGAATGACAAGGAATCTATATACTGCACATAACCGGCCACCGCGGCCACATTGCGAGTCGTGTCAAGCAGTTCCACATGGCCAAACATCTCCACATTGTTCGGAACCCGGTAATATACCAAGGTGTCAGCCCATGCCTCCTGGTTCTCGGTAAGAATATGCACGTTCCTGAAGAACGTGAACTTTTCCAAAGTCCGCTCGTAAAAACCGGCCTGAGAAGAAAGCATGTTGTTGTCCCTCCATGCGTTGGTGCCGGTTCCGAAAGTGGCTACGTTCGTGCCTGTGTTGTAGTCCAGATCATCAGTCTTCACGAATATCGAGTCGGTGTACATGTTGACGTTGTTCGTGAAACTGAACGTCTTGAGCTTGGAATAGTAATGGCCGTCATCGCTCTCGATGATCTGGCCGTCCTTGTCGCGCAAGGCACCGCCGTTCCTGAACACGGCCACACTGTCCTTGGTGTTATAGTCCAGGTCAGTGGTACGCAGGGTGTTCCCGTCCTTGTCCCTAAGCTGGACCAGCGCGCCTCTGAACTGAGCGAGGTTCTGGTCGATGAGATAGTCGAGGCTCTCGCTGCTGAGCACTGTGTTGTTCTGAATGATCTGGACGTTGCCGAAAGCGTTTATAACATTCTGGTTGACATTCCACAAGGCGGTGTCGCAGATCAGAAGAGTTGAATTGTGCTCGAATCTGGCATGTCCCAAAGCCTTCCTGTAGCTCTGGCCATATTCCTCGACCTGCTGAAGCTCATCACATCCCAGCAGGCGCACAAGACTGTCCTTCTGCTCGGTGTTCTGGGCGAAAAGGCCGAACGAAACCAGCAGAAGGATTAATGAATATGCCAGACGTCTCGCAAGCATCAGTCTTCAGAGAACTTTGAAGCCCAACCCGGACGACGGAACTCGCAGTCCTTGAACATCGGGTCGATGACAATGTGGGTCTCCTTGATCTTGCCGGCGAGGAAGTCATCGATGGCCTTCATCTGCTTGTCTTGACGGACTTGCTCCTGAAGCTGGCTGAAATCCTCCTCAAACGACGCAGTGTGGGCCGGAATGATCTTGTCAACACGGATGATCTTGTAGATGGTCTTTCCAACGACATAGTCTTTGACCTGATCCTGACGGCCATCATTGTCAGTGGACTCCACAGGCTCGGAGATCTCGCCCTCCTTCAAGTCCTTGATGGCCAGATAGTCCTCCGGCTTGAGCTGGTCAATCTCGAAATATGCCGAGCCGGTGTTCGGATCGGACATCTGACCGCCGTTGGTCCTGGTGGCCGGATCCTGTGAGTAGAAGTTCGCCGCCATCTGGAACGTCACGGCGTTATTGTTGATCTCGGTACGGAGGCTGTCCAGAGTCTTGAACGCCTTATCCCTGTCGTCATCAGTGTATTTAGGCTTCATCAGAATGTGGCGGGCGTTGAACATGTCGCCTTTCTTCTCGATGACCTCGATGATGTGGAATCCGTCAGGAGTTTCGACAATCTGCGAGATAACACCCGGCTTCAAAGCCATAGCGGCGTCTGAAAACACAGGCCAGAAGATTGACTTCGAGGCCATTCCAAGCTCGCCACCCTTACGGGCGCTACCCGGATCCTCCGAATATATTCGAGCAAGAGTGGAGAACTTCTCTCCGTTGATGATCCTCTCGCGGAGGTCCAGCAACTTCTCGCGCACGGCCATGTTCGCGGCCTCGCGGTCCGGATAACGGCAGATCTGACTGAGCTGGTACTTGATAGGAACTATCGGAAGGTTCTTGGTGTCAACCGTGTCAAGATATTCCTTTACATCATAAGGTGTCATCTCCGGGATCTTCTTCATGATCTCCTGCTGGGCCTGCTGTGTGAGGCTCATGTCCTCGTACTGCTTGCGCCATTCCTGACGGAGGCGGTAGAGAGGCTTGCCGAAATATTCCTCAACCTTGTCCTCGCCGCCGAGGTAGGTCAGCATCCTGTCCGCCTGCTGGGAAAGGCTTCCCTCAACCATGTCCTGATTGACCGTGAGAGAGTCGATCCTGGCCTGCATCAGGAATATCTTCGATTCGAGAATCGATTCCAGCACCTCGCAGCGGACATTCCTGTCTGATGAAAAGCCCTGGGCGCTGCGGTCCTTGACCGCCCCTTCGATGTCGGAGATCATGATCGCCTCGTTGCCGACAACGGCGACGGTCTTGTCAACGTACTTGTATTTCTGGGCAGAAGCCATCGCGCAGGTCGCTGCGAGGGCGAAGATGGTGATTGCTGTTTTCTTTATCATTTCGAATATATTTCAAAATTCTCCTTAACCTTGGCGTCTTCTATCAAGTCCCGTTCCAAACCGGCCAGGAGCTCGTGCTTTCTTCCGCTGATGATGATGTCCTTTATCCTGTCCTCACAGTATTCCACCGGAGCGATCTCCCCGGCCCTCCGGTAATCCACTATGAACGCGACAGAGATGTTGGCATCCCCGTCCGGCATCTCTATGAAGTTGCCGCTACGCTGTGAGAGCATCTGAACATAGTCCACACCGAACTCGGCGGCCAGTTTCACCGCGTCTATCCAGCCATTGGAATAGTCATGGTAACGCTGGGTCGAATTGAAGGCGATGCTGTCAGCGGCCATCACGTCCTCAACATTGTCCGAAGACATCAGCTTCTTGATCTTCTGAAGATTCGGAGAATCTTTCGGAATATTCATAAAACGGGCTTTGAGGATCGGCCGCTCCAGTTTGAAGGACTCTTTGTGGGAGCCATAATATTCATCAATCTGCTTTTTTGAGACGGTGGTGTTGAGGCGCTCGTTGATGTAGTGCTGCTCGTAGCGGTACCGCAGAAGCGACTGGCGGTAGGCCTCAAGCTCCTTCGAGACATCCTTTTCCTCCTTGGAGAGACGCTGCTGGGCTATGTCGAGGAAAGCCTTGTCCTTCACCCACGAGTTGATGTAGAGGTTCGCAAGGTTCACGCTGTCCTCCGGAGACGTTCCCTTGGGGATCACATCGTCCAGTTCCGAGCGATAGAGTTTATGGTCTCCCAGCCTGGCGACAACCTCCCCGTCGTGAATCAGCGAGGATATTGCCTTGCAGGACGGAAGGGCGGCAACGGCGACGGCCATCATGAATATGCGGAACCTCCTGAGCATCATTGATTAGCGGGAATAGTTAGGGGCTTCCTTGGTGATGGTCACATCGTGTGGGTGGCTCTCAAGGAAGCCGGCGTTGGTGATGCGCACGAACTGGGCGTTCCTGAGTTCCTCGACAGTATGCGCTCCGCAGTAGCCCATTCCGGCCCTGAGTCCGCCGACAAGCTGATAGACAACCTCTGAGACGGTCCCCTTGTAAGGCACCTGGGCCACGATTCCTTCTGGTACGAGCTTCTTGATGTCGGACTCCATGTCCTGGAAATACCTGTCCTTCGAGCCTTGCTCCATCGCTTCGAGGGATCCCATTCCGCGGTAGGACTTGAAGCGGCGGCCGTTCATGATGATTGTCTCGCCTGGGGATTCCTCCGTTCCGGCGAGCAGGGAGCCTGCCATGATGGTGCTGGCACCGGCGGCAAGCGCCTTGACGATGTCTCCTGAATATCTTATACCGCCGTCAGCGATCACAGGCACGCCCGTTCCCTTGAGGGCATATGCGGCCTCCATTACGGCCGTCAGCTGCGGCACGCCGATTCCGGCGATGATTCTCGTGGTGCAGATCGAGCCCGGGCCGATTCCGACCTTCACGGCCTTGACTCCGGCATCGGCGAGAGCCTTGGCACCGGCGGCGGTGGCGACGTTTCCGGCTATGATCTGGAAATCCTTATAGGCGTCGCAGGCCTTCTTGATCATCCTGAGCACACCTTCGGAGTGTCCGTGGGCGGTGTCGAGGACAACAGCGTCGGCTCCGGCGTCGATCAGAAGACCGATCCTGTCGAGCGTGTCGGACTTGATTCCGGCGGCGGCGGCGACGAGGAGGCGGCCCTTGCTGTCCTTGGAGGCGATAGGGTTGTCCTTGATCTTCATAAGGTCCTTGTAGGTGATCAGGCCGACGAGCTTGCCGTCATTATCAACAACAGGAAGCTTCTCGACCTTGCTGTGCTGGAGGATCTTCGTGGCGTCGGCCAGGGTGATGCCCTTAGGCGCGGTCACGAGGTTCTCCTTTGTCATAACCTCGGAAATCGGCAGCTGCATATCCTCCTGGAACCTCAAGTCACGGTTAGTGACGATTCCGATGAGGAAGCCGTTGGCTTCCACGACAGGAATGCCGCCGATGTGATGCTTCTTCATCATCGCGAGGGCGTTGCCGACATTCGCGTCCGGGCTGATCGTCACAGGATCGTAGATCATTCCGTTCTCAGCCCTCTTCACGTGACGCACCTGCTCGCACTGCTGCTCGATGGTCATATTCTTGTGAATCACACCGATACCACCGGCCCTCGCCATCGCTATGGCAAGATCGGCTTCTGTGACTGTGTCCATCGCGGCCGACACGATCGGGGTGTGGAGCTTGATGTCAGTCGTGAAATTTGTTGTGACATCCACGTCACGAGGAAGTACATCGGAATGTGCCGGAACCAGCAAAACGTCATCGAAGGTGAGGCCTTCAGGAATCTCTCGGTTTACAAACTTCGCCATTGTAATCAAATAAATTTGACAAATATAAGAATTTTCACGCAATAGTTGGCTTGGCCGGAGGGTTGTTCTGCCTCTATGGCCTCAAAAAATTCGGTTTCCGGCCCGACAGCCGGCCTTCCGGCAAGCGAAAGTTGTGCCAGCCGATTAATCAAGGCTTTGAATATAAACGGCCTTGCCACGTGTCCCGTTCCTCAAGACGTTTGTCCAGAAGGCGGAGGATCTCGAAGTTTCGGACGAGTCCCCAAGGGGTGTCGTTCACGAAGCGGGGCGGGACCTCGCCGGCGACCCGTTCGATGTAAAGGTCGGGGCGCAGGCGTTCGAGGATGTCGATGACAAAGTCAAGATATTCATCAAGACCGGGACGGTAGAAGGCTGAGGGGTCGGCGGCATATTCCTTTTCCATCACTGTGCCTCTGACGATCTGGAGCTGGTGGAATTTGACGGAGCGCAGCGGGAGGGAGGAGATAAGGCCGCATTGGTCGAGGAGCATCTCTCTGGTCTCGCCGGGGAGGCCGAGAATGAAGTGGGCTCCGGTGTCGATGCCTCTTTCGGCGGTCATTTCCACGGCTTTGCGGGCGCACTCGAAGCTGTGGCCGCGGTTGATGTGGCGCAGGGTGCTGTCGTGGCAGGACTCGATGCCATACTCTACCACCACTATGGGGGCGGTGAGGGTATCCGGAACCGGGGCCTGGACAGTCGGTCCCGGAGCCCGCCGAAGGGATCTTTGCCACCCTGAAAGGACACGCCCCGACGCCAAGCCAGCCAGATAGTCCAGCTTCTTCTCATCGACACAATCCGGACGCGTGCCGATCACGATCCCCACCACCTCCGGATGGCTCAGGACCTCCTCATAAAGAGCCTTCAACCGATCCAACGGACCGTATGTGTTTGAATATGCCTGGAAATATGCCAGGTAGTGCCTCGCCCTCGGATATCGCACCTTTTGGAACTCTATTCCTTCGTCAATCTGTGTCAGAAGCGGCTTCCCCGGAGTACTGTAACCAGGATGGAAAGCAGCGTTGTCGCAGTAGGTACACCCTCCCCGCCCCACGGTTCCGTCCCGGTTAGGGCACGAGAACCCTGCGTCCAGAACAAGTTTCTGGAGCCGCTCACCGTACCTGCGGCGGTAATAACCCACGAACGAATTGTATCTTTTCCCTTCTGAAAAACCAAACATAATGCAGCCGTTACTCCTTCTTCCGATTCACCTTTCCTTCGCGTCCTCTTCAGTTCCACGTTCAATTGTGATTGCCCTATTCCGGGCATTCAGTTTTCAAAGAAATCCATTAAGGAGAACTCCTGTCCCACGTCCGGATGTGATTGCCCTATCCCCTTTTCCCGACACGTGCCACCGAAAAGTACGACATATTCCTTGCAAAACTAATGAATTGTGAATATTTTTACAAGTTGGATCCGTCATTGGTTCCGGAAAGAGAAGGTTTTTGATTGGTTTGAACCACGAAAGGGCATTTCAAGCAGAACAGTTTATTGATTATAAACAGATGTCGATATGAACATATTCCTGAAAATTTTGTCTTCGGCGGCCGCGGTCGCTCTGTCATTCTATTGTGCCGCCTCAGCGCAGGAAGCCCCTAAGAAATGGGCTGTGGTTGAGTTTTCCGCCAACTTTATGCGCGAGGCACCGGACTACGCCGCCGAGCTTGGAGACCAGGCGTTGATGGGGACGGTGGTCGAGGTCCTGGATAAGTCAAGCTACTGGGTCAAGATAAAGAGTCCGGAGCCTTACACGGCCTGGGTCAACGAGATGGGGCTCGTGCCGATGAGCGAGGAAGAGCTTCAGGACTACCTTGAGGCTCCGAAATACATCTGCACAGCGGCTTTCTCACACATTTACGAGGAGCCTTCGATGGATTCCAGGATTGTCTCCGATTTCGTGCTCGGAGACATCGTGAGAATCATGTACAGTGTCAGGACGCATGCCGGAGGACGTTACAAAGGCTATGAGGAGGGGCAGGCGGTTCTGAAGAAGAAGTTTGTCGGAGTCGTGCTGCCGTCAGGCAAGACCGGTTATGTTCCCGCTAAAGATGTCGCGGTGTTCTACAAATGGGCCAAAGACCGCAAGGACAGAACCACGGCCGGGAATGATTTCAGGCAGGATCTTCTGACCACGGGTTACAGGTTCCTCGGCGTACCGTACATGTGGGGCGGCACGTCCATCAAGAACGTGGACTGCAGCGGATTCACCCGCAGCGTATATTTCGCCAACGGAGTGCTCCTTCCGCGCAACGCCTCCCAACAGGCAAGGATCGGAGAGGATGTGGGAATATTCAAGGACAACGAGGATGTTGACTGGAGCGGTCTGCTTCCTGGCGACCTTCTGTTCTGGGGCAAGGCCGCGACCGACACCACCAGGGAGCGGATCACGCACGTGGGGATGTACATCGGTGACGGCAAGTTCATCCACTCCGCCCAGGTCGTGCGTGTCAACTCATTGGATTCCAGCGCTGCCGATTTCTACAACCGCAAGCCTGTCCGCGCCCGCCGCATCGTCGGCCACATAGACGCCGATGGCTCCGGAATCATCTCCACCTTACGCAGCCCGTCCTACTTTCCGCGGAATTAGTGCGGTCACAGCCCGTAAGCGACACCCGACCCGCATTGTCGGTCACATAGCTCCAACGACTCCGGAATCATCTCCACCTTACGCAGCCCGTTCTACTTTCCGCGGAATTAGTGCGGTCACAGCCCGTAAGCGACACCCGCATTGTCGGTCACATAGGCTCCAACGACTCCGGAATCATCTCCACCTTACGCAGCCCGTTCTACTTTCCGCG
>ERZ1034917.1357-NODE-1357-length-15481-cov-5.333657_pt1 | contig 15481 bp, 24 predicted proteins | sample MGYA00520605_ERZ1034917 | MGnify/ENA primary metagenome ERZ1034917 (study PRJEB33766, sample SAMN09781784) | gut metagenome | biome: gut microbiome | host: Homo sapiens | place: Madagascar | study: EMG produced TPA metagenomics assembly of the PRJNA485056 data... | reverse complement strand
GTACATCACCGATCGCTATTTTCAGGTTCTTGGTGGCATTCTGGAAACGCTGCTGGGCAAACTCTCCGGTTTCCGACATCTTCTCAAATGCGGCAGCAGTCGCCCCGGTGCTTCCTTCCATCGCCTGCACCAGGCTGTTGTATTTGGACGTTCCGCTGTTCAGGATGGACAGCATGCCGACACCGGCTTCGGAACTTGACCACATGTTGTTGAATGCGGTCGTGTCACCGTCCACGCTGTCCGCCAGTACCTGCAAAACGTCCCCGAGGGAATTGCCCTCTGCCATAAGTTCGGCGAAGGTCTTGCCGGTTTTCTTCTTGAGCGTTGAGCCGACAACAGAACTTGTGCTCCCAAGTTCGTTCAGGGCCGCCTTGACGTAGGTCGTCGCCTGGGCGGTCTGCGTACCGTTGGCCGTCAGCAGTGCATAACTTGCCGACAGGTCTTCCAGATCCATGTTGTACGCCGCCGCCAGCGGGATGACCATGCCCATGCTTGCACCTAACTGTGCAACGGATGTCTTGCCCAGGTTCTGCGTTGTGATCAGGACGTCTGAGATCTTCGCCGCATCATCTGCTGACATACCATAAGCGTTGATGGCGGTCGTCAGGATGTCCACGGCGGTCGTGGTGTCGGAAAACCCACCGACAGCCAGTTTATTTGCCTTGCTGGCAAAATTCACTGCACTTTCGGTCGCTACCGATGCAGAAATGGCCTGGTAGGCCGCTTCTGCCAGTTCCTCGACACTCTTTCCGGTTTCGCCGGACAATGCCAGGATCTCATTCCGCATATCACCGAGCGGCTCCTGGGTTTCGTCTGCGATCGTGCCAACCTTGGCCATCGCCGTTTTGAACTCCGTGCTTTCCTGCGTGCAGTCCATGAGTGCGTCCTTGATCGCTTCCACGGATGCCGTTACCCCGGCAGCTACCAGAGCCTGTGCAAGGGTATCAATGGCGGCACTGGCACGTTCTGAACCACCCTCGAAACCGCCGCCGATGTCCTCTTCTGTCTTCTTGGAACTGCGCTCGATCTCTTCCTCGGTCTCTTTCGTACTACGCTCGATTTCTTCCTGTGCACGTTTCGCGGCTTCCTCTGCGGCATCTGCCGCATCTTCGCCTGCTTCTTCCACAACTTCCACAATGTTGTCCACAGCGTCCTGCACGGACTCTGCGACATCTTTCCCAGCATCCTCGGTCGCGTCTGTGATCGCATCTGTTGCATCTTCTACTGCGTCCTGTACATCTCCCAGTGCGTTTTCGACCTGTTTTGCCGCTTTTTCTGCTTCTTTCCCTGCTTCATCTGCCGCCTGCGAAACGGCCTGTTCTGCCTGTTTTGCCGCGTCCTGTGCCCCGGAGGCAGTCTGCTGCGTTGTACCTTTCGCTGCCTGCTCGATCCGCTTCAAGCCTTTCTGAAATCCACTCTCGTCGATCTCAGTGTCAAATCTTAGTGTTCCGTCTGCCATTTCCTACCCCCTGTCTTATCAGTCGCCCCACATCGCATCCGCAAACAGCCCGCTGATATATTCCCCGTCTGTTTCGTCTTTCAGTGCGATCGCCTTCTGTATCTTCTGGATCCGCTGCCGTTCGTGCCGGTCCCTGATCTTCCCGGCATCAATGGAACGGTAGCCGATGCGGGTCTTCACTCCGGAATCATCCGGCAGGCCTTCCAGTAGCATCTGGAATTTCCACCAGTGCAGGTATCTGCATTTCAGCAGGTCAATGCCGTAATAATTGCAGAAATCACTGACGATATACGGTGCGTCCTGTTCATAGCAGAACGTCTTCTTTCTGCTGTCATTGTCTTCCCGTCCGTTTCTGCCAGCGTGGACACCGGCTATAAATCCCGTGACCGCCTGGACGGCCCCCTGGATGTCCTGCGGCATCTCCTTAAATATCCCCAGAACCAGAAGGAGCCGGGCTTCCGGCTCCTCGGTCTGCCTGACTTCCTGTATCAGCTTCAGCACTGCCCGGAAGTCCGTCTTGACCGGGTAGGGGATGCCCCCGACCTCGACGCTTTTCGGCAGTGGTTCATATAATGGGTTCACAGGTCATCAGCCTACGGTCGGCTTTTCCAGGAATGTACAGCTTTTACCGTCCGCCGCAACTTTGGCATAGCCTTTGATCGGCTCGGATTTCACTCCAAACGATCCGGAATACTGTAATGCATCGGTTCCGTCACCGGATGCATCCGGAAGGATAGAGAACTCACGTTTTCTTGCCACAAACTCATCATCCGCGGTCGCTTCTCCCTTGTCGAAGAAGTCCACAACAACGATGTTTCTGGTCTCTCCGGTCAGTTCATCATCGTGCACGGATGCGATGTCCATCAGGATCGGGTTGTTTTCGTGCATATCGAAGTTGTAGGACCATGAAGTGCCATAACCGGTAACATCGCTGTCACTGGAATCCTTGTCTACATACTGACGTTCATAGGTGGTCGGGTTCTTGGATTCCGATAATGTTGTGAACTTCTCCATACGGGTAAATTCTGTTGGTTCTGCTCCCTCTCCTGTCGGTACGCCATAAAAGGACACTCTGCCTGTTCTTTTTACTAATTTTGTTTTATTTCCTGCCATATAAATCAAGCCTCCTGTTCATAAATCAAGCGGCACTCAATACGATACGTAGCAAGATTTGCTTCGGCATCGTACAAGTAACCGCTGTTTAAAGTTTCGATTGCTGTTGTATGTTGCTTTTTGTTCGCCAGCTCCGGAAGTTCCCCATCGTCCGAGGATTCTTCCAGCCACTCCTGAAGCTCCTGGTAGAATCCACTGTTCTCGATATTCACCCTGGCATCCTCGTCATAGGCTTCCTTGGAACAGATGGCGAACTGGTACTGCTTCTTTTTCCCGCCATCCACATATTTCTGGACCACCGGATCACACGGGAGCGGGTCGATGGAATAACTCATCTCCTCCCCCAGGTAATCCACGTTGACCCGGCCGTCATGTAAAAACGGACAGGTCAGGAAGAATGTGCGGATGCTCTCGATAATGCTACTTTCCGCATGCAATTTTACCCGCCTCCTTCTGGATGCTGTCCTTGTGCCGGTTCTTCATGCGTTCGAACCATTTGGACTGCTTTTTGTGTTCATAGTACTGCCTTCTGGCGTACGGTGTGGACTGCACGATCAGACCGGAACCGGTGACCGTGCCAAGCGTTGCCGCTTCCCTCAGTACACCGCTTCGGAACGGTGTTTCCGGTTCCATACGGTCTATGCAGGTCTGATCCACGTAGGTCTGTGCCCTGGCAAGGTTTCCGTTGAGCCTTGCCGCAAGGGAGGCATCCCATTCCAGGCTTGCCGTGAACATCCCGCCGCTGCCATGCCCGCTGTAGCGGACGTTCTGCGGCTGCTGGATCTGGAACGTTTTCCTGGTCTCTGCCATCATGCACCCCCTGTCACCTTGATGTGCGGATTGCCGCCATACCGGTTGTAGTTTGCCGCCGACACCTTGAAGTGCTCCGTACCGGCCAGGTCTTTCGCCGTCTTCATCTGCATGCTGCACTGCCCCCTTACCAGGTAATCATCCTTTTTGACCAGGACTGTTATGTACGGGATGCGGACCGTGAACGTGTCCGCAGTCTTCCTGCCTTCCGTGGTGACGCTGGACTGTTCTGCCTCATGCCACCAGAGCGCCGGGATGTATGTACACTCCCATTCATCCAGACGGGTTTCCGGATTGTAATGGCGGTGGAAGATGGTTGCGTCAGTGTTGGTCAGCATCGTCATACACCCCCATATCCAACAGGCCGGTCGGTTCCAGGTACAACGCCGCCGTCTGGTAGATCTTGCCCGCCAGTATCTCCTGGGCAGTTTTGCCACCCTGTTCCTGTACATACGAAACAGAATAGCCGTCAATGTTTTCTGATGCGACCTCTTTTCCCTGGTGTTCTGCCTTTGCTGCCTGGTCTGCGTGCAGAAGGTCACAGCACGCACAGGCGACATGCTGCACTTCTTCCATGGATCTGTCCGCACGGTCGAACGTGATCCTCCGGATGTGGCCCGACACCGGCACGATCACCCTGCGGAACTGTTCTTCCGTCAGCTCACCGCCATACTGCCCTGTATAGAATGTATAATCAGTATACTGTGTCATAGGCCGCCCCCTCAGGCTTTGTGTGACACGTAGAAGCCGGCCGCTTTGTTGCGGTAGTAATCCACCAGGCCATACTTGCGGTATTTCAGGATATCACCGTCTGCATTTGCGTTCAGGCTTGCCGGGATGATGTCGCTCGCAATGTGCTTATCAAATTTGATGATCGCCGGTTTATGGATGATCATGAAGTTGATGTCCTTGCCTTCTTCCGAAATTTTTTCGTAGTAGGTAGAAATGCTTCCCACTGCCGGGCTTTTGACCGCTTCATAGCTGCTGCCGCTCTGTGTGTAGTAGGTTTTCCCGGATACCACCGAAGAATCCTTCGTCTTTTCGTAGGAAGCCGTACCTCTCGTGTAATGTCCGGCTTCCTCACCCTCGCTCTTTCCGTCAAGCAGATGGATCGCTGTATAGAATCTGGACTGCGGCACCTTCTTCTTGATGTTGAATGCGTTCAGGATCTCACGGGACTTCGTTGTGTCCAGTGCCATGACCCCGTTCATCAGTGTCGGGGTCGCATACAGGATCCTGCCCTCTTCCGGCACTTCGTCCTCATCCATCGCGTTCTTTGCCTCGATCAGGGCTTTCAGGAATGCTTCTGCATCTGCCAGGTTCTCCGCTTTCTTTGTGATGCCGTCAAATCCGCAGATGGTCGCAAAGGTAAAGGCATCTGCTTCCGGTGCTACCCTGGTTCTCTGCAGCTCTGCTCCTGCCCTCGTAAATGCCAGGTTCATAGATTCCTGGTTGTCCATCGTATCCACTTCCAGCTTTGCACCACGGTCATAGTTGAAGCGTGCGGTCGCCCATTTCAGTGATACAGCCGCAGAAGTATAACCGGAATTGCGGTCATAATTTCCCAGTCCTCCAACCTCGATCTGCGGGTATAAGATCTCACTTACGTTCGCTCCGGCACGCATCATGCTCGCGTCGCTGGTCAGATCTGCGGTCACAGATGCACTTTTGTACACCTCGTCAATGATATCCAGATAATTTTTTGCTAATGCAATTGTGTTTGCCATGTTTCATCTCTCCTTTTCTATTTGCTTTCCGCAGGTGGTAATCCTGCCGCTGCCCTCATGGCAGCCAGTGTCGAGTCCGTGCCGCCGTTTCCGCCGGACGGTCCGACCGGATTCTTGAATGGTTCATCTGATCCAAACAGATAAGCGTCAGACTCTTTTGCGGCATCCAGTGCTTTCTTGATGTCCGCACTCTGGTCTTTGGATTCCCTCAAGGCATCCATGTCAAGCAGTGCCATGACCGCCTTTGCATTTCTACCTCCTGCTTCCTTGATCGCAGATCTGACGGAATCCGTAAACAGACGTTCTGCTTCCTTTGCGTCATACGTCTCTTTCTGCGTTTTCAAGTCGTCCTGGAGTTTTGTGATCTGCCCTTTGAGGTCTGCGACATCCACGCCCTCAAACTCCTTGAGCTTCCCGTTTACCGTATCCAGTGAAGTCTTGTACTCGTCCCGCTGGTTCACTGCTTTGTCGTACTCGTTTTTGGTGCGGTAGTTCTCCTTCCAGGACTTGTCAAAATCTGCCCTTTTCTCTTCCGGGATCTCCAGACCGTAATCTTTCAGAATCTCATAGATATTTTTCATTGCTTCGTTCCTCCTGAAATGTTTTATTGACCGCTCTTTCAGCGGTGTGGGATATAGCCGGTCAGACCTCCGGCCGGGTAACTGCCCAGTTTTACGCCTTATGGCAGGGCATAAAAATAAGACACCTGACCCCGTGCCTTAAAGGGAGATGCCTGGATCACCGCCTTTCTACGGATAACCGTCTGCCGTTGAACTGTACCGTGTCGCCAATCTGTGCCACTTCATCGCCAATCTTCACCCCCTTCAGCTCTGCGTGTCCGTCTTTGTCCCGGTATAAGAATTTGATCGTTGTGTAGTTGATCCGGCCCGCCAGCCAGTTCGGTGCAAGCCTGTCTGCGTCTTTTGTGACGGTGTAGTGTTCAGTCATTGTGTGTAACCTTAAGTCCGAACTCTGGAAGAAAGTTAATCTCGTAATGATACTTATCTACCTCAGCCCCTGAGATATCTTCAACAACATACATGGTGTAATCATTGAGATATACATAATCTTTCTGATATTTCCCTTCTGCTGTTTCAATAATTACTTCCAGTTCGTTGTCTGAATTATTTTTCAGTGCAAACGTTCCGGTCAGTTCAAGCAAAATAGTATCTGTTCGTGCATTCAGAACGGTAAGTTTTCGCGTTACATTGAAGTTATCAGCTTCCTTGGAAATATTTGTACTTACCTGATCCGCTTCTGTGCATCCAGTCATTGCAAAACAACTCACTGCTGTCAGTACCAGCAATGCTGCTATTTTTCTTTTCATCACTTATTCCTCCGTATAGCATGTATTTGTCACTTTTTTGTACACATCTTCGTAGAGTTCCTGCTTATCACCGTTGTATGTATACTCTGCATAGATACCATCACCGCTCACCGTAGTAGATACAAGACATTTGTAATTCTGTAAAGTTTTGCAGCTCCATACTACGAATACGTTAGATAAGTCAATTGGCGGCGTTACCGGTGTATCGGCAAAACCATTCTTGTTGTACCAATCAACCAGTTTCTTTTTACAAACACTTTCAAAATGTGCCATTCCTGTAATAATCATGTTTTCATCCTCGCTTTCTCAACCTAATGTTGATTTATTTAATTCCTCCACCAGTTCCCTCTCACGCTCCGAGAGCTCATAACGGATGACGTTTCCTGCATTTTCTGCCGCCTGCTTTTCTGCGTTCTGCTTCCTGGCTGCCGCCTGGTCTGACAGCAGGAGTCCTGCCCCGTAAATCCCTTTTTTCATGGCTCTCTGGGCGTCCAGGCTTCGCACAAGCTGGCATTCTTCACGCCTTACCCGGAAATGTATGCCGTAACGTGCCATTTTCTGCATCATGGCAGCGGTGACGATATGATCCGGATACTCATACTTTGGCAATGTCCGGGACTTTTCCTGCCTCAGCTTTTCCGTTGTATCATTCACCAGCCTGGTCAGCTCCGGTGATGTCTCCGCTGCCGTTTCCGGTTCGAAGCTGGTGACGAACGATGTCTTCACCGTTGCCCCGTTTTCGTACACGATCGTGCAGTCGCACATAATGTGGTTCATCCTGTCCCAGGTAGTCTTACCATTTAACGCCGTGAGTGACGGGGCAAACAAAAAGAACGGGATGCCCCGTTCCAGATAAAATTCACATATATTTTTCAGGATGGAAAAAGGCGGATTGTCCACCACCACACATCCCGGCGGGTACTCGTCTTTTTCGTAATCGCCGCCCGGCCAGAATGGACGGATCACGTTCCCAGGATCGATATTGTAACGTTTGCAAACCCAGTCCTTTATGACTTCGTATATTTCCGTCGGTGTATAGCAGTCGTCTGTCGTTTTCTTCGGTTTGAATTTTTCAACAAATTCTTCGTAAGTTTTGCTTTTTATGTTTCTCACCTCCTTAAAAATGGGTACAAAAATAGCACGCATCTCTGCGTGCTATCTAATTTTAAATACAGTTATTCTCATAAATTCGATCATATACTTTCTGAGCTTCTCGCCCAAAATCATTGTAATCATAATAATCTGGCGGTGCAAATCCTTTTTTGTCAATGCAATCACCAAGGGCATCCAATACTGCTCTAACCTTGCCTTGACTGATCAGGTTATCTGCGTTTGCTATATTATTTTTCAAAAAAGTCTTATCCATTTCGTTCAAAAACATTTATTTTCCCTCCGATGCTGGCGTTGCCTGAATAAGTCTATTATCCGTAATACTGATAACAACTGACGCTTGCTTCCCATAATACTTCTGACGCACATCTCCATTTTTCATGGTTACAACTTCACCTACACGTTCGGGTGATCTCAAAGCGTCTTTTATGTCCTGTAAGTTTGTTCCGAGTCTCATTCCTTTATGACTTGTCGATGTTTGTCCGATTACTCTGTCAAGAAAATGCGTTGTATAAGACTCTATTTTCGTTCCTTCGCTGGTTGTCATTCCTACAATACTCTTTTCTGTGTCAGCGGCAATTTTTTCATATGTATCAAAACCTGTAAGAGCATGTATATCTCCCTTCTTGACAGCGTTTTCATATCCCTGTAGCAGTCTATATCTTTGTGGATCATTATATTTGATTTGTCGAAACTCTGCAAGATTGATTTTCGTATCTCTTAATATATCTTTATAATTTTCCCATTCTTTTGAGTCTTTCTTTGCATTTCGCATCATCTCCGGCGTATAGCGTGCGTTCTGCTGTTTCGTGTTGGTCGCTACCTTGCCCAGTCCGTCCTGATAGATCCTCTCACGCTGTTCCACAAGTCCCATTTTCTTGCTGAACTGCTTGTACTCGTTCAGCTGTCCCTGGTACTTTGCTTTTTCCAGCATGATGTCATCCTTGTCGGCTCCGGCTTCCTGCAACAGCCGTATCTTCTGACGCTGGGCACGCATGGCGGTCTCCATCTTCCTCTGCTGCTGGGTCTGTTCGTATGCATTGAGCTGCTTACCGTTCCATTCCTTTGTTTTGGCTTCTTTCTGGTTCTGTTCTTCCAGCCAGTCATCCGGATAGAGTCGTTCAGAAACACCGGGAATGAACGGATGGAACGTATGCCGGCAGTTTGCACCGCACAATCCTGTTACTGTCCCATAGCCGCAGACCGTTTCCAACTGTTTTCTGCTGAATACTTTGCCCTGCCATGTCTGGTGATCTGGTCTCGCACATGGGTGCCAGGACACTTCAAAATACCCTGTATCGAGTTTTTCTGCGTTGCGCTCACTGACCTGTGCCGTGATCTGGTTCACGCCTGTAAGGACGGCTCTGCGTGCTGCCACGTCTGCCCGGTTGGTATAGCCGGAAGCGTAATCCACTACCCTCAGCCCGCTGTTCGTCATCTGCGTGACGACTTTCCGAATCGCCGAGTTGTAGTCTGTGCCGCCCGTCACAACGTCCTGGATGGCCGTATCCACGTATTTCTGGTAGTACTCGGCAAATGGTGTGAACACCCGCCTTCCTGCCATCAGGACTGAAAATCCGTAGCTCTGTGCCATATTAACGAGCGTGTCTTTTGTCTGCTTCCTGGCTGCCTCTGTGATCTGTTGCAGCCACTTGTTGTCATCCGGCGTCAGGAAATCATCATTGACCTGTTCATAGATCTCCCGGTTGCGGACATATTCCCATTCCGCTACCCTGTCATACATCTCGAACATTTCCGGCCAGGTTGCCCCCAGTGCCTCCTTGATGATCCGCTCCACCTCTTCCCGGGACTTGCCCATCTCGATCAGGCGGTTGATCTGGTAGTCTGCCGTTGATGTGATCTCACCACTCTTTTTTATCCTGCGGATGACATCCTCCATGATACGCCGCTCTGCTTCCCTCCAGATCTTCTCAGCCTGCAGTCCCATACGCTGTGTATCTGGTGCGGTTTTCTTCCCTGCCATGTCATCACTCCATCACGGTGTTTTGTTCCGGCAGGTTCTTCTTGGCTGTCGCCTCATCCTCGTTGTACCACTTCATACGGTATTCAACCGCAGACATCACACCCATAGAGACGTCCTGGCGGTCCTGCTGCCGTTCGGAATCCTCATCTGTCAGGATGGAATCGTTGAACTTACAGGCAAATTCATAACCGGAATGGTACATGCTGTTATAGAATGCCAGGGCAGCGGCATAATCCTCCAGGCACTCTTTCAGGTTCTCCTGGATCGCTGTCACACGGTTGTATTTCCGTGCTTTCGAGACACGTACCTCAGTCGCTGTCTTAGACACCTCCTGAACGTCTGACAGGTCGCCGTAGGCAAGCCCGACCGTGAACTCGATGTTCCGGTAATATTTCTCAAGGCCGGCAATGTAGGAAGCGTCCCGCATCGCCGGGGAATATTCCCGCAGCAGTTCCTTGTCCTTGCCGTCCTCGATGTTCAGGCCGCGGTACAGGCGTTTATTGAGCTGTGCCATCCGTACGCCCCTGCCCCCGCGTTTCAGTGCACGTTCATCCACATGCACGGCACGCTCGCCGGATTCATACTCCCAGTCGAGCCTTGCCGCCTGGATGTCTGCCTTGCGGATCAGGCCTGTGGCAGCGTCAAAGATCGACACCCCGCAGAAAGAACCGTCGATCCGGTTTTTGAGCGGGTTCCGGTAGTACCCGAAGTCCATGCGGTCCATTCCTGGATACGTTACCGGTCCCGGGTTGGTGTCTGCCCATTCTTCCACCGCATCCAGGCTGCATGGTGTACCGAGGTGATTCCGGTCGAGCGAATGGTAGCACTTGTTTTCAATCGTCAGGTTTCCGTTTGTGAAGTAATGACGCTCCATTTTCGTGTAATAGTCATATTCACCTACCCGCTTAACAGTCAGAAAAGCAACATCGACCGGTTTCCCGGAATCATCAAAGCGGACCGGCACGAACTTATCAGCCGTGACGAACTCGGTCCTGTCTGCCCCCAGCGGCCGCAGGATAAAAGAACCGAAGCCAAGACCATCCTGTAAATTCTCGTTCAGATCCAGCAGCCCCCTCTGGTAAGCCGCATCCAGCCGGTCATTGTTCAGGATGGAGCTTTCCATCTCAACCAGCACCGCATCCGAAAATTCACGGCAGATACCGGACTCGATCCGAAGCGACACCACCGGATCCACGCACCACGGTGCCTTCCCGTCCATCATGCCGCCCCAGCTTTCCAGGGCTTCGACCATGGACTGTGACAGCGTCAGCTCACGCCCCAGGACTGTTTTCAGTGTCGTATAATCAAACAATCTCCTCACCTCTCTCCATATCCTTTTTGCAAAATCAAACATCCTCCACCTCCCGGATGAGTTCCTTCAGGTCGCGTTCTATGGTGTACTCAAACGCATCTAAGCTGTCTATGTCCGTGCTGCCATCATCCAGCCGCTCATCATCCTGTTTCTCCCTGTCCCAGACTGCATCCGAAAATGCTGTTTTCAGGCTCTCGCAGTCGTCTGTAAGAAAAAACCGCCCGGCTCCCATAAGCCTGACGGTCGCATTGATACGGTCATTTACCCGTTTCTTCTTTGCCGGTCTCACGCTGATCCACGGGAAACGCTTCTCGACTGCGTTCCGTATGGAATTACCCAGCACGGTTTCTGCATTGTCCCAGAAGACCGTTTCTACGTTGCAGTATTCGATGGTATCCCAGTGTCTCACAACGTCCGCATACTGGTCGATCACATCCTGCACGAAATCGCAGAACAGATCATCCAGGCGGTTGCTGTCGATCGGGTCGTCTTTCTCTTTTGCCATGACCCGGCGGGATTTCAGGGCGATCACTTCCCGGTAATTGTCCGTGTACCCTCTTGCCACGAACGAATGGCCGGACTGGTTGCCGCCGAAGTCCAGACCGACCTCGATGGATACAAGGTCCTGCTTCCGGAACTCCTTACAGTCCGGGTTACTGCCAGGGCGTCCTACGATCCTGCACCGGAACGCTTCCGGGTGGTCCGCAAACTTCTTGTAGATCGAACCGTCTGCACGCTTCCAGAGCCCTAAGATCAGGCGGTCGTAGTAGATCGTGCCATCGTATTCCCTGCAGAGCTGTTCCACAAAAGCCGGATCCAGGTACGGGTTGTCAAAGATCGTGTACTTTTGCAGGTAGATATCAAGCTCCGGTGTGTCCAGGAACTCTTTCAGCCAGTGGGTAGGATGCTCCGGGTTGCATGACCCGTCAAAGCAGCTGTAAGGCTTATCGAGTCGTGATTTGAGCATCTGGAACACTTCTTTGTTCCACTTGGCGATCTCATCCCCGTAGCAGTATTTGATGCTCGCACCCTGGATCTTGGCAACCTGGCTGACCTTCTCCGCCCCCAGGCAGTAGACATCCTCGCCGCATACCCTGGCAATGTTGCGGTTGTTGATGTTGCCGACCAGCTTGTCAGTGTAGACCTCACGCATCGGCTGGAGCACGTTTCGCTCGATGGATTCCTTCGACACGCCAAGGATCACGTTCAGCCCCGGTTTTCCCGCCCTCTCACGGATCCGGAATGGAATGATAAAAGCTGTATCCACAAAAGACTTCCCGGAACGTACTGCACCGGATTTAATGTTCCAGCGGTGCGTTGCATTCACGATATATTCATTCTGCATTTTGCTTAACTGCATTGTCACGCACCTCCTTCAGTATCGCATCCAGCTTCTCAAGTGCCTCGTCCGTCTCATTCTCACCTGTGACTGCCTGTTTTCTCGCTTTCTTAAGCTCTGTATCTGCTTCCTTGTTGCGGATGTCTTCCTCTGCCGCCCCGTTCTGCCCTGCATACTGTGCCACGAAGTAAGCGGCTTTTGTATTACCCTGCATCGCTTCCCGGATCTGGGCCGCCAGCATCGCAGATTCAAGTGTACATTCCAGCCCGATCGACTCCAGGAACGGCTTCCACTCCGGGTTGTCAATCTCCGCTGTCAGCAGGGCGTTCAACGTCTTCCGGAACTCTGCTTTCCGCCGCCTTGCCTTCCCGGATGCCTGACCGCCTTTTCTTGCATATTCTCTCACTTCGCTCTCGCTTCGCTTGTCAAAAGGCACTAAGTTTTCATTGTTTGCCAATCACCTCACCTTCCTTTGTTCTGTTGTTATTTTTGAGTACACAAAAAGACACCCGGCACTGCCAGATGTCTTCCTGTGGAAAATATTATTTTGAGAAAGGATTCTTATATGCCCCAATCAGGGGAATCGGAACAGAAGGACTCGAACCTTCGACATCTACGGATTAATCCGGTTGCTCTCGCCGCTGAGCTATGTTCCGATGCTGCCAGGCTGTTGAGACCTGGCAGTTGTCAAAAATACTTGGAGGTAAATGAAAAGAATCAATCATGTCAGCATCATTCCCAAACTGAACTGATTACACTATATCACAGGTGGAGTGCGACATTCTACGACATCTTGAAATTATTTAACGCACTCCCATGGATTCTCTGGGGTTGTCTTTCGTTATACCCCATTTTTTCTCCGATTTCTTTCCAGTTCAGCCCACACAGATACCGCAGCCGCAGCACCCTCTGTTCATCCGGGTTTTCCATCCGTCTGATCGCCAGGTCGATCTGTTCACGTGTCCGTGCCCGTTTCAGCCGTTCCCGTTTCAACCGTCCCATCTGTCTTTCTATAGCTGCCACATAATCCGACAGGTCGGACTGCTGGCTGCCTTTCGGCATCCCGTCATTGACAACTGATGGGAACATCTTGTCCATCCGGAGCCTCTGGATCTCTTCCAGGATCTCCTGCTCCCTCCGTTCACATTCCCGGTATCTTCGCAGGAACGCTTTCTTCTTTTCGTTTTCCGTCATCTCCACCGGTATCCCCTCCCCTCATGCATTTCCTTGCTATTCGCTCTATATCTTCCCTGTCTGAATCATCCAATCGGTCTATGTAATGTTGGATAATCTTCGCTGACGCTATCGCAGTTATCTTGCTTCTTGCCCCGGCTGGTTCGTGGAATCTTCTGACTGCCTCAGCATCCACGCTATTCTCCAGATGATTATAATGTGCCCGCCGTTTGGCGTTCTTCTCAGCTGCTTTCACCGCTCATCTTCCCGCCCCTTTCATGAACCTGTCCAGTAAGACCTTTCTCCAGTTGGTTTCGTATTGTCCACAGCAGTATGCGTTCACTGTAACATCTCTGAACTCTTCGCTCTTCGGGCACACACAGACCCCTCTGCTGCCGTGGTATCTGCATGTGTTACACGTTCTGTTGTAATTCATTTTTTATTTCCCCTTCTGTAATGATTTCAAAAATTCTGCCAGTTCCGTTTCACTGTTGGGATATTTGCTGTAGGTTTCTCTTTCTATACTCTCACCTCTGAATCTGCTGGCATCTGAAAGACAGATTCTTTACCATACCACATATCGTCATTTCTTAGTGCCATAAATTCACAATATGCTTCTTGAATCATATCCAGTACTTTGATGTTTTTTTCCTCGTTCAAATACTTGCCAATCTCATGAATACTAGTACCATCATCAGCGAAGATCCTTAATCCATCATCACCCACTTCTAAGCTTGATACATTGTTTATATTGATTAATATGTGTTTATCCTGACTTCTGATCAACATTTTGTGTCCTCCTTAATCCTGACTCTCATCCTGCTCCACCAACCTCTACTTGCCCTGATTCTTCTAGCCAATTTTCAACACATGGTATGCAAATGTAGCAACTACACCAACCTTGTCCTTCTACTATTGCTTTTTGGTTTAACATTTTTTCACCTTTGGGTATATGTTTTTCGCATATACAGCACGAATGAGGAGTTCTTATCTTTACGATTTTTTCTGTCAAGTTGGATTCTGATCCGTCTCTGTCTCCTCCGAATATCTGACTATCAATATACATTGCTTTTGGATATTTCATTCAACTCCACCCCCTTCCACAATTTTCGCAATTTCAGGATCATCTTCACAAGATAGTTTATTTCTTCTGTCCTGCTTTTCATGTTCTCACCTACCATTCAATATGCTCAGTCCGCTGCCATGCACCGTCAATATAACCGGTTGGCTTAATTCTGTAACCGTAGCTCTCGAATCTTTCTCTGACTTCTTTGTAAAACGGTGCCTGCAAATAGTTGTCTTTTGAGCAAGCAAAATAGCATTCATGCAAGCCTTTTTCTGATGCTCTTTTAATATCCCGATTGATATTTTCAATGATTTTGCTGACCTTTTCTGCTCTGCTGTCCCGCATTTCTCTCGTGATCATCATTGGTTCTGTCATGCTTCATTCTCCTTTCTCTTGCTGCTGACCGGAACATCATCAATAACATTTCCGATACCGGTCTTGTCCGATTATGTCGTTTTGCTTTTTTGATACAGGTCAGATCGTTATTTCCCGGTACATAGATCCCTACATGATGCGGGATTTCCAATGCTACTGTTTCATATACTTTTTCCGGCATAACAATGTAGTTGTAATCCCCGATAAAATTCAGACCATGCCCCGAACGGAAATCTTCGACGGATGATTTCACTTCATAGCACCAGAAATCACCCTTTTCAATTCCGGAAACTGTATTGTTGACCGGTTTAAACAGCATATAATCCACCCGTACAGCGTGCCCTGTGGCATAATCAAATGTCACTTCCTTAGCCCAATAAACCCTCGTATCCCGCTTAGGGTCTATATGGCTTTCCAGCAATCCGGATAATGTTTCTGTGATTTCACGCCTGCTTTCATCGCTCATCTTCCCGCCCCTTTCATGAACGCCTCAACCATGGCTTTTTTCCAGCTTCTTTCGTATTGTCCACAGCAGTATGCGTTCACTGTAACATCTCTGAACTCTTCACTCTTCGGGCAATAACACATTCCCTCATCGTGGTATCTGCATGTGCTGCAGTTCTTGTTATTCTTCATTTTTTATTTCCCCTTCTGTAATGATTTCAAAAATTCTGCCAGTTCCGTTT
>ERZ1034917.1355-NODE-1355-length-15496-cov-3.709280_pt1 | contig 15496 bp, 13 predicted proteins | sample MGYA00520605_ERZ1034917 | MGnify/ENA primary metagenome ERZ1034917 (study PRJEB33766, sample SAMN09781784) | gut metagenome | biome: gut microbiome | host: Homo sapiens | place: Madagascar | study: EMG produced TPA metagenomics assembly of the PRJNA485056 data... | reverse complement strand
CATTAAACCCACACTCCAAAGCCGCCTCTGTTGCCCGCTGACCGTCAAGTATCTTTTCGTAAGCAAGCACAAGCCTTTTTTCAAGAATATATTTATAAACGGAAATATTCATCTCCTTTTTGAATATGTGGCTCAGTGCTGACTGTGAAATATTCAGTTCTTCGGCTATAACGGGAACGGAAATATCGCCGCACAGGCTTCTGTTAATTATCTCAATACATTTATGAGATACGGACTCCGTACTTATGCCGCCGATATAATTGCTGTTTTTGCCAAGAACCTTTTCAAGCAAAAGCACGATTACCGATAAAACAATATTTTCCTTTATGCTTTTTTGTGCGGTACTGTCTGTACACTCAATAACTTTGTAAAGCAAATACCTTATATTTATATCCGCGTCAAAAACCGTTGTTTTATCAAGGCTTTCGGCAATCAGCTCCTTCAGCGGCGGTATATCGTTAAAATGGATTATACATCTGCGATATTCCTCCTCGCAGCCGGTGATGTTCAGCCGATGGTAGCTTGCCTTTGGTATAATCATAACCATATTTTGTTTTAAATCAATACTGTAATTATCACAAATAAACCTTCCCCTGCCGCCCATAAAAAAGATTATTTCATGGTATGTATGAAATTCCTTTCCGCGCATATCGCTTGTGCCTTTGGCATATTTGACTGTAAAAAGGTCCGAGCTTATATATTTTCTGAATGTATTTTTCATATAAATCTCCGTTCTGCCGCCCTGCATCGGCGCAAATTGCAATAAAAATTCTCCTGTCCGCCGCTTCAAAACATATAATAGCATATTTTTGCAGAAAAATCAATGTTTTGTGCCAAAATAGCAATGTGCATTGATTTTATATTGTGATATAATCGAAAAAAAGGGGGAATATCTATGGATAATGCAAAAGAATATTCCTGCGATATTTTGTATAAACCGCAGGGTACGGTATACCTTGAAAGTATAAGAGAATTTCAGGGCTGTCCGACAATCGCTGTTACAAAGGGGGGCAGAATTTATGCCGGGTGGTATGCGGGAGGAACAAGGGAGCCGCATATGAATAATTATAATCTCCTTGTGTACAGTGACGACGACGGCAAAACATGGTCCAAGCCGCTTATTGTAATTCCGAGCAGCTATGAAAAAAGTATTCACGCATTGGATATTCAGATTTTTATTGACCCGGATGAAAAGCTCCATGTTATGTGGGTGCAAAACAACACGGAGCCGATACCGGAAAACAAACCCGAACAAAAACAGGGTCAGCCGCTGGTGTTTTCCGACGGGTATATGTTTAACGATTTCAGACACAGCGAATGGGAGATTGTATGCGAAAATCCCGACGCCGAAAATCCCGAATTTACACAGCCGAGGTTTGTTTTTTACGGATTTATGCGCTGCAAACCGACCTTCCTTAAAAACGGCGATTGGCTGTGCTTTGCGTACGACCAGCTGAATGACCGCTACGGGTACAGTGTTTCCGCTGACAAGGGCAAAACGTACACACATTTTTACGGCGCCGAAAAGAAAGGAACGTATTTTGATGAAACAATGGCGTATGAGATGAGCTGCGGCAAGGTGCGTATGCTTGCGCGTACGTCTTTGGGAAAGCTCGCCCAATGCTTCTCAGAGGATAACGGCAGAACGTGGACGGACTCGGAACTCAGCGATATAACCGCGGCTGATTCGAGGTTCTTTATTTCAAGACTTCCTTCGGGAAATATCATGCTGATAAACAATGACGACCCGATTTTAAGGACAAAAATGACCGTGCAGATTTCCGATGATGACGGGAAAACGTGGAAATACAAAAAGTGCATTGACAGCCGTATGAATCTTTCATATCCCGACGCGGATTTTCACAACGGGAAAATATATGTAACCTACGACTGCGGAAGAATGGGCGAAAGGGAGATTATGTTTGCGGCATTTACCGAGGAGGATATTGTCAAAGACCGTGATATAACCGTCAAAGTCATAAGCAAACCGAGGATTATCCCCCAAAAGGAAGAAATTACAAAAGCGGTATGCGTGCATAGGCTTATTGCCATATTAAGAAACATTCCGTCCGATAAGCTAATCAGACTTGCAGAGGCTCTGTACAACGGCGGAATACGTCTTTTGGAAATCACTTTTGACGCAAAAGGCGATGTTTCGGACGCTGATACCGCAAAAAATATATCCGTTCTTACAAATCACTTTAAAGATAAAATGTATATCGGGGCGGGGACGGTGCTGACCGACGAACAGGTGCGCCTTGCACGGAGTGCGGGTGCGGCATACGTCATTTCCCCGAACGTAAACGCCAAGGTAGCAAAAGAGGCTCGGCTTTGCTCAATGGTGTATATTCCGGGAGCGCTCACGCCGACGGAAATACAATATGCACACAAGCTGGGCGCGGACTTTGTAAAGGTGTTCCCGATTTCCAATCTCGGAACGGAATATGTAAAAGCCGTAAAAGCGCCGCTTTCGGATATAAGACTGATAGCCGTGGGCGGTATTAACACCGATAACATACGCAGATACCTTGACGCGGGCGTTTGCGGATTCGGAATAGGGGCGAGCATGACCCCGAAAAATCTTATCGACAGTGATGATTATGACGCAATAACGCGGCTTGCAAAAAAATATGTATCGGAAGTGGAATAATGGCATTATATATTACAATCGACGGCGGCACGACAAATACCAGAATAAGCCTTGTTGACGGTATGAAAACAATAGACAGGCTCGGCTTTAATATAGGGGCAAAATCAAATATAGACGGTAACGCCTTATACAAAAAGACAATAAAAGAAGGCATTTTAAAAATACTGGCAAATAACAGCCTGAAGGAAAGCGACATTGCGCGTATATTGGCATCGGGAATGATTACTTCCGAATTCGGTCTGTTAAGGCTTGATCATATCACCGCTCCCGTGGGTACAGAAAAGCTGCATAACAATATGAAGGAAGTGACATTGAAGGAAATATCCGATATACCATTTGTATTTATAAGGGGTGTAAAAACCGATTCCGACAGCTTAGAGGATTCCGACGTTATGTGCGGAGAGGAATCGGAGCTTATGGGAATTGCGGATAAGAGCGACGGTGAATGTATATATGTTTTGCCCGGCTCTCACTCGAAAATAATTAAAACCGGTTCGGACGGGAGAATAATTAAATTTTCAACAATGCTCACAGGCGAAATGCTTGCCGCTCTTTCGCAAAATACAATCCTCAGGGACGCAGTCGATTTGGAAAAATCCGCTCTTGACAGGGAATATCTGCTTGTCGGATTTGATTTTTGCCGTAGGAACGGGATATATAAATCCCTTTTCAAGGTGCGTATTCTGAAAAACGTATTCGGTCAAAGTAAAGACCGTACATACAGCTTTTTTCTCGGAGCGGTACTTTGCGAAGAAATCACGGAGATTATAAAGATAAATTCTCCAAAAATCTTTATAGGCGGGCGCAGACAACTGAAGGAAGCAATGTACGAAATTTTAAAAAACAGGTGCAGCTCCGAGGTTGTCTGCATACCGTCCGAAAAAATTGATTGCGCAAATTCCCGCGGAATGGTTAAAATCTATGAGTATAACGGACAGAAATAAAAATCGGGTGAGAGTAACCCGAAATGGACCTCTGTTTAATGACAGTGCTAAAAATGCAGTCCTTCATTTTGTATTCTAAATGGAGGACTACATTTTCCATTCGATATTTACTTCGTTTCCGTTTATCATGATTTTATTGATAAACTCCGCTGCAACAATCTTTTTTTCTTCAAAGTCAAGCGATTTAAAATCGAGCATCGCAAGCTCCGTTTCGGTTTTTTGCGGCTTGGACAGCAGCTGTTCCAAAATCTTGTGAAGCCGTTCGATTTCTCTTGTAATATACGCTGCCGATATATCGCCGCTGTTTGCGAGCGCGCTGACAAGCCGCCCGATTTTTTGCTCTGTGGCAAGAATATCATCGGACTGCTTTTTTTCGCACGGCAAAGCTCCGCACGGCGGCGCGGCTTTAAGAGCCTTTTCGATTTCGTTTGCTATGTAATCTTCAAGTTCCCTTAAACCGACCGAAATAGAAGCGTCGCAGACAGACATATTCGATTTTCCCGAACACACTAAGCGGAGACGGTTTTCTTTTTTAAAAGAGTTTACCTTTATGGCATATCCGCATTTTGCGCACTTCATAAGACCTGTAAGCCAGGAATATTTTCCCGCATTTGCCTGTGAAATCTGCGGATTGCCGTCAAGCTTTGCCTGAACTCTCAGCCATAAATCGGAATCGATAAACCCTTTGTGGTTTGAAACCGACAGCATTTGTCCGCTGAGGGAATTATATTTGCTTTTTGTGCGGTCGCGCCTGCCTATGACATTGCAGGCGTGCTCTCCGTCAAAGGCTTCAATGCCCTGCGTAATCTGCAAGCCTTTGGCAAGATAAAACCAGTATACATCGCTGTCAGCTTTTACATATACCGGACTGTGCAAAATGCGCGAAACCGTTACATTATCCCATGCCTCGCGCTTGGGACCGTGTATTCCCATTTGGGTAAGCGCGTTTGCAACACCTCTTAACGAGGAGTCGGGCTTTGCATATTCCTCAAATATTGTCTTTACAGTATCGGCACAGCTGTTTGCGGTCAGTGACGATGCTTTTGTGCCGTCGGAAACAATTTTTGCAAGGTCAAAGCCGTAGGGGGCAGGTCCGCCGCCCCACGCTCCCAGTTTAAAACGGTGTATGTAGTTGTCCTTGACGCGCTCTGCCGTTGTTTCGCGTTCAAGCTGGGCAAAGACCAATACGATATTCAGCATTGCTCTGCCGATTGGCGTTGACGTGTCAAAGTTTTCGGTTGCCGAGTAGAACTCAACTCCGTGTCTTTCCAAAAGCTCCCACATACGGCTGAAATCCGCAACGGAGCGGCTGAAACGGTCAAGCCTGTACACAAATATCTTTTTAACAGCTCCCGATTCAACCGCCTTTATAAGCTCGGTAAAGTCGGGGCGCTTTATATTCTTTCCGGAATAACCCTTGTCTTTATAGACCTTTGCGTCATCCCCCGCAAATTTGCGGCACTGTTCGATTTGTGCTTCTATTGATAAGCTGTCCTTTTTGTCGATGGACTGTCTTGCGTAAATCACATTCATGACGTAACCTTCTTTTCGCGCGCCGCGCGTATAAGCAGTATACAGCGGCGGTGAAGCTCGGACTGCTTAGTCAGCCGTTCACTGCCGTTCTTGTTGCAAAAGGTGTTGGTAATTTTCATAGTCAAACAAACCCCCTTGTATTATAATATGCAGACAGTAGCGGTTAATATGAGGGCAAGCTGTGTAATAATCCAACCGCTGCCTGCGGGGATAGCCTTGACTGGAAGAATCTGCCGCCGGAGGAGATTTCCGACCGAGTGCTGAAAAAGGTAAAACCCGGCTCGATTGTGCTGTTCCACAACGCCGCGCTGCATACGCCGGAGGCTCTGCCCACCATACTTGAAAAGCTGCAGCAGGACGGATACGAGGTTGTACCCGTGTCGCAGCTGATAATACGCGACAACTTTCATATAGATACCTCGGGAATGCAGATTCCGAACGCGGAAGAAAAGTCAGACGAGGTAAAGAACGGCGCGGCGGGCGTTGAGGAAAAATCCGCAAAGGAGAAAAGCGCCGCGGACGTGAGGGCGGGAAAATCGGATAATAACAGCCAAAAGGCGGACGAAAAGGGTAAGACAAACGAAAAAAGCTCGGATTGACGGCATGGGCGAAAAGGCGGAAGTGTGCGGGATCAAGCCGAAAGGCTGAATACGGCTCGCGTTGAATCCGACAACCGAAAAAAGGCGGCAACCGACCCCCGAAACAATTCGGGAAAATCGGTTTGCCGCCTTTTTGCCGTGAAAGCTCGGCTGACTGCGGGCATTGACAATACATTCGGTTGAGTATATAATGAGCATAACGGATAACAGCAAGTTTTAGACGGTGAATGTGCAGCTTTTGTAATGGAAAAAAGGCGCGGACACTGATATAATCGGTATAGAAGGACGCGGAGTACACAGAGTGTAACCGCATAAAACGCAGCATATAAACGGTGAGATTTATGGAATTTACAAACAAACTTTTTGAGTTTAATAATGTCTTTTCAAACGAATTTTACAAGGTGGACGTCGGTAAAATATTTCAGGTATCGGAACTATCTCTTGCTGCGGCGACCCGACGGCGAAAACCGTTCCGGCGGAGAGCTTGAGGCGTGCTGTGCCTACGGAAAAATTGACAGTCCTATCGGCGGAATGGCAAATGTCGAGTGGTCGGAGAAATACGGGATTCCACTGTGCGAAACCGTGGAGGAGGTCGTTGAAAAAAGCGACGTGCTGGTGGTTTTGTTACCCGACAATCCGGAAATGCACGAGAAGCTTTGTGGCGTACCGCTTCGTTCCGGGAAGTATGTGTATATTGACAAGAACTTTGCGCCCACGCGCGACGCGGCTGTCAGAATATTCGAGAAGGCGGACGCGTTCGGAACAAAGTGCTGGTCAAGCTCCGCACCGGGGTTTTCGTCAGAGCTTGACGGGATAGATGTATCGGGAATTGATGCGATATACTCCTAGGGACCGGGCGAGTTTGAAATGTATATAATTCATCAGATAGAGCCGGTAATACGGCTTATGGGCAGCGCGGCAAAAAGAGCCATGTATATCGGTACAGACGCACATCTTGAATGGATAGAGATAGAGAAGCAGAAACAGAAATAATATGGCGGCAACAAATTCGACTTTAAAAATAGTTTGCTGCCGCCTGTGTTATTTTAAGCGTTGGCTGCGTTACCTTTGATAATGCGGAGTTCCGATAAAGCCAATCTGTTTAAAGTCCTCTGCGTTATGCCTGATTATGTAGTCTATGTAAGATTCGACCATGCGCGCGGTCAGCATATAACCCATGGGATTCATATGCCCGCGGAGGAAGAACCGCTTTTTAAATTCCTCGTCATATACGGGGGCGTATTTTCTGAAATCCAGTATATAGCAGTTTTTATATTTTTCGGCAATGGTATAAAGCAGCTCCGCGTGACCGTCGCGCAGACGTTTGTCCTCGTCTGTTTCGCTTGTTTCGGTCGGAATTGTCATAAGGAAAAACCTTGCGTCCGGTTGCCTGCGTTTAAGGTTTATAATAATATTTGCATATGCGCCGACAAAGGTGTCGTTTGATGGATTGCCGATGTCATCAGCCGTGCCGAGCTTTATAAGACCGTGTTTTATATCTCCGATGTCGTTTACGCCGAGGGCGATTATGTATGCCGGGCAAATTTCCGACCATGCGCCGCAGCTTTCGCCGAAGCTTTCCATAAAGCACCTGCAATTCATTCCGCCGCGTGAGAAGTTATAAACCTTGCAGCCCGCGTCACGTGCGAGGTACTGACCCCATGAATAATCGTACATATCGTGCCAGCCGGTGATTCCGTCATCGGTACATGACTCAAACTCGCCGGAGGAGAGGGAGTCCCCGATACAGCCTATTGTGCGGAAAATTCCGCAAAAGCCGCCGTTTGTCACAGAATTGTCAAGCGGCTTTTCGTTTTGATCAAAAAATTTTGAAATATCCATTTTCTACATTCCTTTCGGTTAAACTCCGAAACCCTGACTATGAGCGGTCAGGGCGCGGTTCTGAAGGTCTGCACCGCATTTTTTGCGGGCGGCAAACCGTTTTCAGTAAAAGATTAGCATACCGTCATAAATTTGTCAAGCGGTTTTCGGTGATTGGACGGAATTAAGTATTACAAAGTCAGTTTATGGAGTAGGTCGGAATAAGGTGTTAAAAAATCGGTTTCTGAAATAATGCGGGATAAAAGCCGTTAAAAAAGGCTGCGTTCCCGCAAAAAAACGACCGCGCCTATACGCTTTCACGCCAGTCGCGCGGACTTTTGCCCGTGTTTTGCAAAAAACTCTTGTAAAATACCGAATAGTCAGAGTACCCGCATTCAGCCGCAATATCGCCCAGCCCGCGCTCGGTTGACAGCATGAGCTGTTTTGCGTATTCGATTCGGAGCTCGGTTATGTACCTGTGCGGAGTTTTTGAGAATCCGCTGCGGAACAGCTTTATGATGTATTCATTGCTGAAATTGAATTTTTCCGCGATTTCGCGCAGCGAAAACGAGCTTTCGCGGAAGCGGGCAAGAATAAAGCTCTGAATTTCGCCGACAATATCCGCGCCGCTCTCAAAGCTGCCGCGCTTGGCGGCAAGGCTGCCGAGAATGCTGTAAAACAAGCCGTTTACGGCAAATGAATTGCGCCGCGGCGAAAAGTACAGCTGTTCAAGCCGCCTTACATCATTTATGACCTCGGCGGAGGAAAATGCGCCGCGTATCGGCAGACCCGTGTCTTTTGTAAATTCGCCGTCAAAGTGTATATAAAAGTACCTCGGCTCATCGCTTGCAAGGCGACCCTCCTGAAACAGACCGCCGCGCTGAATGTAGTATTCGCCCGCGCGCAGCTCCGTATCAAAGCCGTCCTCGGCAAAGCGCAGAATGCCGTCAAACATAAGTATAAGAACGCTGTCCTCGCATACGCGCGTTATGTGCTTCTCACCTTTAAAAAATCTGCGCATGGAGCAGGCGTTAAAGTGCAGCGGACTTGTATCGGACAGATAGTACACGGTTATTCTCCTTTTGCTCAATTTTTGCAATGTTTATATCGGAAATTGAAATTGACTTTTATAAAATTATAGCATATATTAAAGATAATTTCAATACTTGGAGGAAACAACTGTGAAAAATTTGCAATATAATTTTATGACAACAAAGAACATTAAACCGAGCGGATGGCTTTTAAAGCAGCTTAAAATTCAGGCGAAGGGGCTGTGCGGCAACCTTGACAAGGTATGGCCCGACATAAAGGACAGCGCGTGGATAGGCGGCGACCGCGAGGGGTGGGAACGTGTTCCGTACTGGCTTGACGGCTTTGTTCCGCTTGCGTATCTTTTGGAGGACGACGACATGATACGCCGCGCGCGCCTTTATATTGACGCGATTATTAAGCGGCAGAATGAGGACGGCTGGATTTGTCCGTGCGGCAGGGAGGAACGCGCGAACTACGATACATGGGCAACGCTGCTTATACTTAAGGTTTTGACGGTGTATGCGGATTGTTCGGACGACGAGCGTATCCCCGAGGTGGTCGAAAAATGCCTGCACCAGTTTGACGTTCATGTAAATTTTAACACGCTGCGCACATGGGGAGCGGCAAGGTGGTTTGAGGGAATTATTCCGATATTTTGGCTCTATGAGAGGACGCATGACGAGTGGCTTATCACGCTTGCAAAAAAGCTGCGCGTACAGGGATTTGACTGGAAGGGACTTTTTGAAACCGGGTTTATTGATGAATTTGCAGCGGACAAACGCTACGATTTATTTTCGCATATTGTGAATGTTGCGATGATGCTGAAGTCGGAGGCGCTGACGTCGCTGATTTCGGGCGGGAATCCCGACGAGTTTGCGGAAACGGCTCTGAAGTATCTTTTTGAAAAGCACGGCACGGCTGCGGAACATTTTAACGGTGACGAAAACCTTTCCGGAACATCGCCGATACACGGTACCGAGCTTTGCGGCGTGGTGGAGACGATGTATTCTTATGAATGGCTGTTTGCAATCGGCGGCAACCCCAAATGGCTTGACAGACTGGAGCGGATTGCGTTCAACTCGCTGCCCGCGGCGATAAGCCCGGATATGTGGTCGCACCAGTATGACCAGATGGCAAACCAGGTTGCGTCATTCCCTATGTCAAAACAGCCGTTTCACTCCAACAACAATGTTGCGCACACGTTCGGGCTTGAGCCGAATTTCGGCTGCTGTACGGCGAATTTCGGTCAGGGATTCCCAAAGCTGGCGCTTTCCGCGTTCATGCGCTCGGATGATGTACTTGCTTCCTGCGTGCTTGTTCCGTCAGCGGCGGAAACGGAGATAAACGGCGTTTCGGTCAAATGCGAGTTGGAAACAGGCTATCCGTTCCGCGACAATCTTACATACCGTGTGACAACGGAAAAGCCGGTGAAATTTACGCTTTCGGTCAGAATACCGTCCTTTGCCGACAGCGCCGAGGTTGACGGAAAGGCGGTCGCTGTCGGACAGTTTGCCGAAATACGCAGAACATGGTGCGGGACGGAAACCGTTAACGTTCGGCTTAGCTTTAAAACGCGCATAACCGAACGACCTGGGGATATGGTGTGCGTATGGCGCGGTCCGCTGCTCTATTCCGTGGCGGTGGGCGAAAAGTGGGAAAGAGTTGAATATTGGCAGAACGGAGTGGACAGAAAATTTCCGTACTGCGATTATTATATTTATCCGACCTCAAAATGGAATTACGCGCTTGCGGACGACAAATTTGAGGTCAGGGAAAATCCGTTTGAGTCCGGATTCGGCAACGCCGAGCCGCCGATAGAGATGACGGTGGAAATGTGCGAAATCGACTGGGATTTCAACAACGGACACTGTGACGAGCAGCCGCGCTCGCGTACGCCGCTCGGCGAGGCGGAGCGTGTTCGGCTTATTCCGTACGGCTGCTCGAATTTAAGGCTGACGGAGTTCCCGTATCTGAAACAGAATCCGAAACCGCATGAAAAGATATAATATCGGTTGGCTCTGACACCGTTTTTGGCATATTCCGCGCCGAAAACGGCGTTATTTTTTGTTAAGATTGAAAAAAACATTTGCACAAACGTACATTTTATGTTAATATATTAGTATAACTACAGTTTAAAAATTCGGAGGTGACAGCGTTGACGGTTCCAATTATTGTATGTGCGGTTGTTATCGTTGCCTGTGTGGTTTGCAACCGCATATCCGACAGGCTCGGACTTCCGACCCTTCTTGCATTCATTCTTCTCGGTATGTTCTTTGGCTCGGACGGCTTGGTGCGTATCAGCTTTGACAACTATTCATTTGCCGAGCAGATATGTTCGGTCGCGTTGATATTTATAATGTTTTACGGCGGTTTCGGTACGAATGCCGCAGAGGCAAAGCCTGTTTTTTCAAAGGCTGCGTTGCTTTCGTCATTCGGCACGGCTATAACTGCGGCGCTTGTCGGTGCGTTTTGTTTTTTTATATTAAAAATCGGACTTTATGAGAGTATGCTTATCGGAGCGGTTATAAGCTCAACCGACGCGGCGTCCGTGTTCTCGATACTGCGTTCAAAGAGGCTGAATCTTCGCGGCGGAACAGCGTCGCTTTTGGAGGTAGAGAGCGGCAGCAACGATCCGTTTTCGTATATGCTGACCTTCGCCGTGCTTTCGCTTATGCACGGCAGCATGGGCGCGGGCGGCTTGGCGTCTATGCTTGCATTGCAGATAATACTCGGCGTATTGTTCGGAATAGGCATAGCGATTTTGTCGCTTGAATTTTTGAAGCGGTTCAGCTTTAAGACGGCGGGATTTGACGCGATATTTATAGTTGCCGCGGCGCTTTCGGCGTATGCTCTGCCGACCCTGTTCGGCGGCAACGGCTATCTTTCCGCGTACATTACGGGAATAATTCTCGGCAACAGCCGTTTCAGCAACAAGCAGTCGCTTGTACACTTTTTTGACGGAGTGACAGGACTTATGCAGATGCTGCTGTTCTTTCTGCTCGGTCTGTTGTCGTTTCCGTCACAGCTGCCGCAAATCGCGCTTACGGCGCTTTCCATTGCGCTGTTTTTGACGTTTGTTGCGCGGCCTGCCGCGGTATTTGCGATTCTGGCGCCGTTCAAAAGCGCTGTGAATCAGATGACGTTCGTTTCGTTCGCGGGGATGCGCGGCGCGGCTTCTATAGTATTTGCAATAATGACGGTGGTTGACCCCGCCGTACTTGACAACGACATATTTCATATAATATTTTTTATAGTGCTGTTTTCGATACTGATACAGGGTAGCCTGCTCGCTCCCGCGGCAAAGCTGCTTGACATGACGGACGAACGCGCGGACGTTATGAAAACCTTTACCGACTACACGGACGAGGTGCCGGTGCAGTTCATACGGTTTACCGTTTCGCCGACGCATCGGTGGGTCGGCAGAAAAATCCGCGAGATAACGCTGCCGCCGGAGTGTATACTGGTTCAGCTTATCCGCGGCGGCGAACGTCATGTTCCGAACGGCGGAACACGGCTTGAGGCGGGGGATACGCTTATACTGAGCGGCAAGGCGGCAAGGGACAGCGATACCGTACATCTTTGCGAAAAAACGGTTACGCGCTCCGACCCGTATATAAACCGCCGGATCTCGGAATTTCCGTCCGAGTCAAAGCTGATTATAATGATTAGGCGCGGCAACGGAATTATTATTCCAAAGGGCAGCACCGTTCTGCGCGAAGGCGACATACTTGTCATCAATGAGTGACGGCGGCTTGTGCATAATTCCAAAAAAATCTTACTTTCGGACAAATTTTTCTGCCTGTATTACCGCTTTTTGTCCGTAAAAACACTTGAAATACAAAGTGAAATGTGTTACAATTAGTTTTGAAAAAAATATAATTTTTTTATCGGAGGTATCATCATGAATATTTTGGTTACCGGCGGCGCAGGTTATATAGGCAGCCATACCTGCGTTCAGCTTCTTGAGGGCGGCTACGAGGTTACGGTTGTTGACAATCTTTGCAACAGCTGCGAGGAAGCGTTAAAGAGAGTTGAGAAAATTACGGGAAAAAGCGTAAAATTTTATAATGTCGATATGGTGGATAAGGATAAACTTGATGCGGTTTTTGCCGAGAATAAGTTTGACGCGGTAATCCACTTTGCGGGACTTAAAGCGGTGGGCGAGTCCGTTCAGATTCCGCTTGCATACTATCGCAACAACCTTTACAGCACAATAAATCTTTGCGAGATTATGGCAAAATACAATGTTAAAAAGCTGGTATTCAGCTCATCGGCTACGGTTTACGGCAAGCCGCATACCGTTCCGATTACGGAGGATTTCCCGCTTTCATGCACAAATCCGTACGGACGTACAAAGCTTATGATTGAGGATATTCTTCGTGACCTTGCTGTGTCCGACAGCGAGTGGGATATTGCGCTTCTGCGCTACTTCAACCCGGTAGGCGCGCACATCAGCGGTCTTATCGGCGAAAATCCGAGAGGAATCCCGAACAACCTTATGCCGTATATTTCACAGGTTGCGGTCGGCAAGCGCGAGTATGTTCACGTGTTCGGCAACGACTACGACACGCCGGACGGCACGGGCGTACGTGATTACATTCACGTTGTTGACCTTGCGGACGGTCACCTCAGAGCGCTGGAGAAAATCAAAGACCATGTCGGCGTGGTTACATACAACCTCGGCACGGGTCACGGCTACAGCGTGCTTGATATGATTAAGGCATTCGGCAAGGCTTGCGGCAAGGAGCTTGACTACAAAATCGAGGCAAGACGTCCGGGCGACATTGACGCTTGCTATGCAGACCCGAAGAAGGCTCGCGAGGAGCTTGGCTTTGAGGCAAAGAGAACTCTTGATGATATGTGCGCGGACACATGGAGATGGCAGCAGCAGAACCCGAACGGCTACGAAGAATAATTAAAATTATATACGGCGGCAAAGCGTTTCGGGCGCGGTCGGCGTATTTAGGGCGCGGATGCGGCAGCCGCTTTGGCGGACAGCCGCATCCGCAGAATTTAAAACAAAAAAAGGAAACGATAAATGAACGAATATCAGAAAAATATACGCAACTTTTCAATTATAGCGCATATAGACCACGGCAAGTCCACGCTTGCCGACCGCCTTCTTGAAATGACGGGCGCGCTTACAAGCCGCGAGATGCAGGCTCAGATTCTTGACAATATGGATTTGGAGCGCGAACGCGGCATTACAATAAAGGCGCGTGCCGTTCGCCTCATTTACAAGGCGAAGGACGGTCAGCAGTACATTCTTAACCTAATCGACACGCCCGGTCACGTTGACTTTAACTATGAGGTGTCAAGGAGCCTTGCCGCCTGCGAGGGTGCGGTTTTAATCGTTGACGCGGCACAGGGAATAGAGGCGCAGACCCTTGCAAATACCTATCTGGCGTTGGAACATGATTTGGAGCTTGTGCCGATTATCAATAAGATTGACCTTCCGAGCGCACAGCCGGAGGTTGTCAAGCAGGAAATCGAGGATGTAATAGGAATAGAGGCGGAGAATGCGCCGTGCATTTCCGCAAAGAACGGTATAAATATCGAAGCTGTTCTGGAAGAGATAGTGGAGCGTGTACCGCCGCCGCAGGGTGACGAAAGCGCGCCGCTCAAAGCGTTGATTTTCGACTCGTATTACGACAGCTATAAAGGGGTTATTGCGTATGTCCGCGTTGTGGACGGAACGCTTCGCGCGGGGGATACGATTAAGATGATGGCGAACGGCAGCACGTTTGACGTTGTGGAGGTCGGATACCTCAACCCGCTCGGTATGCTTGCGGCAAAGGAGATCAAGGCGGGCGAGGTTGGCTTTATCGCGGCGAGTATCAAAAACGTACGCGACGTACGCGTAGGCGACACGGTTACAACTCTTGAAAACGGTGCGGCGGAGCCGCTGCCCGGCTACAAAGAGGTAAAGCCTATGGTATATTCGGGTATTTATCCGGCGGACGGCGCAAGATACAATGACCTGCGCGACGCGCTTGAAAAGCTGCAGCTGAACGACGCGGCGCTGCAATTTGAGGCTGAAACGTCTATTGCGCTCGGATTCGGTTTCCGCTGCGGATTTCTCGGACTTTTGCATATGGAAATTATACAGGAGCGTTTGGAGCGCGAGTATAACCTTGACCTTGTTACAACCGCGCCGTCTGTTGAGTATCTTATTCATAAGACGGACGGTACGGCGCTTTCGATATCCAATCCGACAAACCTCCCCTCGCCGCAGGAAATCGAATATATGGAGGAGCCTGTTGTTGCAGCGTCAATCATGACCCCCAAGGAATATGTCGGCAGTATCATGGACTTATGTCAGGAACGGCGCGGCAACTATATAGACATGAAGTATCTTGACGAAAACCGCGTAACGCTTGAATATGAGCTGCCGCTTAATGAGATTATATACGATTTCTTTGACGCGCTGAAGTCGCGGACGCGCGGCTATGCGTCGTTTGACTATGAGCTGAAGGGCTATCAGCGTTCCGAGCTTGTCAAGCTGGACATTCTTCTAAACGGAGATATGGTGGACGCGCTTTCCTTTATAGTGCATAAGGAAAAGGCATATGCGCGCGGCAGACGTATTGCGGAAAAGCTGAAAGATTCTATCCCGAGACAGCTTTTTGAAATTCCGATTCAGGCGGCTGTCGGCAGCAAGATTATCGCTCGTGAAACGGTTAGAGCAATGCGCAAGGACGTACTTGCAAAGTGCTACGGCGGCGATATTACAAGAAAGAAAAAGCTGCTCGAAAAGCAGAAGGAAGGCAAAAAGCGTATGCGTCAGGTCGGCGCTGTGGAAGTTCCGCAGGAGGCGTTTATGGCGGTGCTCAAGCTGGATGAATAATACTGTAGCCGAACGAAAAACGCAGCCGGAGGAATAAGACTGCGGCGGGAATACGGTGGTGTGAATTTGA
>ERZ1034917.1347-NODE-1347-length-15567-cov-8.549059_pt1 | contig 15567 bp, 24 predicted proteins | sample MGYA00520605_ERZ1034917 | MGnify/ENA primary metagenome ERZ1034917 (study PRJEB33766, sample SAMN09781784) | gut metagenome | biome: gut microbiome | host: Homo sapiens | place: Madagascar | study: EMG produced TPA metagenomics assembly of the PRJNA485056 data... | reverse complement strand
TTGTTATTCTCATCGTCACACCAACATAATTTATCATACTTTCTCTGAATGAAGCCAGAGACGATGAGAGATAAAATCAGAAAAATTATGCTTATAATAAAGATAATAAAAAATAACATAATTTAATTTCTCCTTTACTATTCCATATCAATCGAGAAATCATCCGTGATAGTTCCTTCAGGAACATAAATTTTATACTTGTCACTAAAAGAAGTTCGTATAGATAGCAGCCATGATAAAGTAAGCCAGTTTTTAGTTTGCTCTTCATCAGGTACTTGGACGATAGTATCAATGTGGGGAGTATCGTTGGTGTAGATTATTTCACATTTATCAGTTTCAATTTTGTTAGCTTTATAACTGCCGGATTTAGTTTGGTAGTAATAATAGTAGTATGCTTCTGTGCCCACATAACCTGTTCCAATAAAAAAATGACCTTTAGTATCACGATTGTCTTTAAGATTAACAATTTTTTGAGTACTTTCGATTTTTTCAGACATTTTGATATTGCCGGTGTATGACACAGATTTACTTGCTATAATAAAAAATGTTATGACACTCGCTATTGAAAGTATAGCAATGATAATTTTTAAAATATCGGAAGAATCACACGCTTTCATTATAATAAATACGATTGCAAACACGATGCTTATTATAAACACTATTGATAATAGCATTCTTATCACTCCTTTTATGTTATTAAATATTTTAATTGAGTTTGTAAAGGACACTTGCCATACACTATGGGTATGGTATCAAAAGATTACTTCAAATTTTCTTCAACTTTTTCAAAGTAGAATTTTACTTTGTGGGGAGTAGGGGTAACAACGCCAAATTTTGTGGCAAGTCGGTATGTAGAACTATCCCTGTTGAGTATATCAGGCTGTTTTTCAATCATTTTCCTAAAGGTATCAATGGTATATGTCGTTTTATATTTGTTGCAACTGCGGCAGGAAGGCATATAATTGTCCATTGATTCAAGATAGTTTATGTCGTAGCCAAATTCTGCATAGTATAGCGGAATCTTATGATCAACATTTAGCTGTTCGTAAGTTAATTCACATCCACAGTATGCACAATGATTATCATATTTGTTTAAGACTTCAAGACGAGTCGCTTTAGAAAGTTGTTTTCTTTTTGGAACACTCATTTTACGACTCCTTAATTCCAAGCAACCAGTCAGCTGACACATTCATATGTACAGCAATCTTTTTGAGGTTTGCTGTTGAGGGTGAATTGATGTAATTACAATATTGATTTACAGTCTTGTAGGGAATCGTTGTCTTTTTTGCAAATTCGGCAGCGGTAAGACACTTTTCACTCATCAGATGATTTATTCGGTTGCATATTCTAAAATCACTTTGTGGCATCATATTATTACTCCTTTCTATTCTCTGATATTCTCAATTGAGTTCTTCGGTATGTATATTACAGCATAATCTTCATCGTTGTTTGAAATGTAAAAAATTGAATTCTTTACATCATCAGAAGGTTCTGCAATATAAGTTTTTAGGGAAGGGGTTTTATCAGAACTGATAAATTCAATCTTACACTTATCGGACTCAATACTATTCTTGCTTACATTACCGTTACTTGAACGATAAGAATAGTTATAGAACTGCGTATTATTATCCGCAGTCTTTAGAAGATATATCCTATTATTAGGCTTATCAAAGGCGGTTAGCGTTACTGTATTATTAAGCACTAAACTCTTATCTACATTTGCTGAGTAGAATATACAACCAAAATAAGCAAAAAGACATATTGCTGAAATGCATAGGCAGACAATAGACGGAAAAACAATTACTTTACGCTTGCGTTTCGATAATAAGTAGGTTAGATACATAACTATTGAAACAACAATTGCGGAGATAAAAAATGCTCCGGCTAATATCACAAATATCATAATAACTACTCCTTACCAAGTTGTTATAATAGGACTCCAATAATCACGGTCCTTATATGTTTCTTTGAATTTATCAGACAGCACTTTCTGATTATCCTCTGAGAGAATATTTGCAATTAACTCAATGTCATCGTCAGATAAGTCATCAACTTCGTAGTCATATACCTCTTCCATAAAGGGAAGAGGTTTTACTTTGGCAAAAATAGCCGTACCGATTATATCATGTATGGGAAAATTGATATGGTGTGGAAGAGAAAGATAAAAATTATGTGGTAATGCTTTTCGATGTCCATCTTCGTCCACAATCATCATTATGTTGTTATTAAGCAAAACACGCTCAATGTACTCAATGTCATCGGAAGCGGCTTTCTTGGCTTCACAAACATATTTTCCTTCAAATTCAATAATTTCATAGGGCTTATTGACCTGCTTTTTTATAATTCTCATTGTAAACCTCCTACTTTTTTACATACTTGATTTTTTTAATATGCGATACTCTGAATACAACACTTTGGGTAAAATTATTGTTTCTATCAGTACAAAAATAAAAGTTTTTGGGTATAGATAAATTCGGTTCATCTTTAAATATTTTCTCACCAGTCCTATGTAAAATGCCTTCGTATGTAGTACCATCGAAAAGAGTAACTTCAATGTATTGTCCTAAGTGTCTTTCAAGGTCATTTCTTGTCATTGCTTTCACTCCTTATCCATTTTTACCCCACAGTAAGGGCAATCATTCTCTTTAATTTTTACCTCTCTACCGCACTCAGTATGAATCCATCCTTCAAGTTGCCCGTAAGCATCTCGGATTTCTTTCCAACTTCCGTGCTTAATCTCTTCCATTTCACACACCGTAGCATGATTAGGTTTACTACTGTCAACTTCGATAATATGCTTAACTGTTTCGGCATTTCGTTTTGCATTAAAATATATCGTGTTTACACTACCGTCTGCGAACGGTATATCCAAAGCATAATCACCGCAAAAATCACGGATTTTTAATTCTTTTTCAATCATTGTTTTCACTCTCCTTTAACGCTTTTCTGCAATCGTACTGTCAACTCTACTGTTCCATTTTATTGCAGCTTCTTCTTTAGTCATGCCTCTTGCACCTAAGCATCCACACTGAACGCAAAATACATTGTATCCTGCATCACTTCCTATTATCTTTTTGTGTTCCAATTTCGCGAGAAGGTATTCGTCAGTTCTGACAGGCTGAACCGTCATTACTTTTGGAAATTCAGACAAATCTGTGCCGCAAAACGGACACGGCTTTAAGTCCATTTCTGACATTATTCTTCACTTCCTTGGTTTTCTTCCTGCCATTGTAAGTATTCTCCTTGAGATACTCCTACTGCGTGGTATCCGTCCAACTTTATGACCTCTGAACAGAGCATTTCAGCTTTGATGGGTAAGTTACACTCAATACATGCAATTTCATCACCTGTAGTATCGTGAATCAGCAGATAGTACCATTTCGGCTTGTCCATTTTATCAACCTCTTTTAGTTTCATATTATTCGTCACTTTTGCGTTCCGTAAGCATTTCTCTTATATCTTTGAGTCCGTAGTAAGCAACACAATTTTGGCAAATATCATAGTTACCATACACAATTTTCCAACCTTGCTTGCGTTTGACAGCTCTCCAAGCGTCTTTTGAAAAACAATCGGTCATATTGGAAGCTTTGGAGGTGTATGTAATACCGCATATATCACATGAGATTTTTGTTTCACAGCTGAACATACAATATCAATCTCCAATCTTATTTATAATAGAGCTTTTTTAGTTCATCGAAAGTGAGTTCACGACCGCTCAGACCTTTACTAGCTCCTTTAACAACGGATTCCGAAAGTAAAGAGGCAACATCAACAGCACATTCTCTGCCTTTGTTCTTTAAAAAATCATTTGTTAATCCACTTGCAATTGCGTTAATAGCGGCTGCAATTTCATATTGATTCCGACTCGATGATATAAGAATATTTCCATTCTCATCAGTTTCTGCTTTAAAAATTAAATGTTCCATAAAAAACTCCATTCATTATAAATTTATACAGGGTACTAATTGGTACCCTGCATTTTTAGTGAGCGGATTCTCCCGTCAGTAATCGGTTACAATCAACCTTGAGTATTTTTGTAAGTTTAATTATAGTTGAAATTTGCGGTTCGGAATCACCTAACTCCCACTTTGTATATGTGGAGCGATTGATACCAAGTGTATCAGCCATAGCTTGTTGAGTTAAATTATTTTGCAATCTTAAAACGCGCAAATTGTTAGCGAAATTAGTCATTTAATCATTCCTATCAATTTATATTTTTATTTCCACCACCACAAGCAAAGTACTACTTTGATTATGTCCGGAGCGTATTGTGTTATAGCAGAGACAATTAGTGCAATTGCAACAATGGTAGGTGTTATAGCATAGACGATTACGCAGTTAGGTACGATGTATGTTGCTGTATCTCTGTTGTTATAGTGGCTAACAACACAGAATATAGCAAAGATTATGAAAATAATCCAAAATAGCATATCAACATCTCCTTATTCTTTTTAATTACATTAACAAGAATTTTCTATAATTACAGTATATCACCATTGCGATATTAAGTCAACAACAATATGAATAAAAGACTTCTAAACCTGAACAAATAAGGCTACGAATTTAAAAAATATGCAATATGCTTGACATAAAATGAATGATATGTATGATAATATAGAGGATAAGAAATCAAGAGAGGAATATACAATGTTGAGTAAATACCGAATAAAAGAACTGAGAAATAATGCAAATATATCACAGGATAAATTATCTGAAATAATCGGAGTATCAAGAATACAAATAATTAGATGGGAAAAAATCACTAAGGATAATGACGCCGTAATTGACAGCCTATACAAAAATAGAATGTGCAGATATTTTAGGGTGCCTTTAAGAAAGTTATATAATTGTGAATATCAAGAAATTGTTGATATAGCAAAAAAAGATGCCATCCACATAATGAAAAATGCTCCGAAAGAGAATAGATGTGATCTGACAAATGTAATAAATTCGTTATCAGAGTTAATGACTCAAGTTAGTACAAATACAGAATGTACCGAAGATACATTAGATTTAATTGAAAATAAATTGTATGAGATTGTTAAGCTCGGAAAATATGACATTTTTGTTCTCTTTGACTTTTTGTCAGAACGCAAACTTCAGAAAAAAGCATTATCATCAGAAATTACAGAGGAAATCAAAGCATTCCTTTCGTGTTTTTAAAAAAAGAGAAGGTACTATAGTGGTGCCTTCTCTTTCTTTATCTTTTGAGAGCAACAAAATCAATAAAAATAGCGATATGTGAATGTTATAATAATTATTAAGTTGGACAGATTAAATCAATTTAATTTTGGAAAGGATGACGAAAAATGTTCAATAACGAGAAAAATAATTTTTTTGAAGAAGAATTAAAGCAATCACAGCCTTTAACGGGTGGCTCTGAAAGCTTTGATAAAACAACAGATATTGAGGCAGGAAACGATACAGGTGAAGCTTTGACAGATGATATCGAAAATTTTGATAACGGTGATACAGCAAATGCTGAATCAGAAAGCGATAGTCCCGAAGCTATAACTGATGAACTTGAAAGTTTTGATGGTACAGAAACTTTGATAAGTGACATCTCAAACTTTGACAGTACAACAGATGCTGAATTGGAAAATGATATTGTTGAAGGTTTGACAGATGACATTGAAAATCTTGATGAAAGCGACACAACAGTTGTCAAAAAGGTAAACGACGATATTGAAGCTTTGACAGATGAAACTGAAAGTTCTGATAACACAGATGCTGACAAAGAGGAAAATGTTGATTTGGAAGACTTGATAGATGAATCTGAAAATCTCGACGACGCAACAGATAAAGCTATTGATAATCTTTCCGATCCCATGATACACAATGAAACAAAAAACCTTATAGACGATACTACTTATAATGAAGATGGTATCGCAGAATCAAACGATGATGAATTTCAGAAACTTGTTGATTCAATACTAAACAGTACAGAAGATGATGACCATGCAGTAAATTCAAACGACGGTATGCCCGTAATGCCGTTGACGGTATATAATATGCTGATGTCAGCTAAACAAATACGAACAATATTGACCGGTATTGTGACAGGCGTGAGATTGACGAGTAAGGGCTTGGCTGTAGAGGTAACTACTCAAGTGAAAAACCATCCGTTGCAGATATTTATACCGACAACTAAAATGGGCTTTGACAACAATGTTAAAGAGCTTATTAATCAAAGAGTTAGAAGAAAATGTCGGAATACTGATAGTATAAAAACAATTGAAAAGGTGATGAACACAGAATATTACTCCTACATAACATCCATGCTGGGTGCTACTGTGGATTATGTTGTAGATGAGGCAATCAGAGATCTTAATGTTGTTGTCGGAGACAGAGAAACCGCAATGAAAATTAGACGCTCAAAATTTGTTAAGTCAAAATTCTTCCCTGTACCGCAACTCCGTGTAGGAAGCAAGTTTAGAGCAAGAATTTTGAATGTAATTGGAAAGAGTATACTCGTTGAGGTATCCGGCTACACATGCATAATGCATCCTAAGGATATATCCTCATTAAACCTCAATACAAAATCGGTATATACAGTCGGAATGACTATTGATGTTATAATTACAAAATTTGATCCTAAAAATGGAGTGTCTGTAGTCAGTGTAGATGTAAAAGATAAAAGCATCAAAGCTAATCTTGCGGCACAATACAAATGCAAAGACAGGGTGTTGGCAGAAGTCATAGATATTAAGCCGAGTATCGGTGAATACTATTTGAGAATGCCGAATGGAGCACTAGGCAAAGTCCCTTACTATATTAAAGATGATTATGTGAAAATTCATAAGGGAACAAAACTATATGTTATGGTTACCGGCAAAGCAAATAAAAAAACAATCCTTATGTGTAGAATTCGTAAAGTATTGGATTAAGATTACGGAGAGAAAACCATGACGATTAAATTAAGGAAAATATTATCATCAACTATTGCAGGTAGCCTACTCATTTGTTCGGCAATTGGTTCAACAATGTCTGTATCTGCCGCTACGGCAAGTCATGAATACGAATATAGTGTTACCGATGCAACACAGTTACAGAAATATCTTGTCAGTCTTTGTGATTTAACTGATACACAAAAAGTCCTTTATGATATTGATAAAAACGGTGAACTGACAATTACTGATGCGACTAATATTCAAAAGATAGTCGTAGGATTAACTTCTGATGTTCCGTCAGAAAATCCGACTTTTTCAACTGTTGAATCAACAACAATGACAACAACAGAAGCAACGCAAGCTACAACTGTTTCTACCACGAATCCTGCAACAGTCGAACCAACTACCATAGAACCCACGACTGAACAGCCTACTACAGAGCCAAAACCTACAAGCGTACCTAAAAGTGTGAAGCTTAATAAAAACGACATCACATTTGGTATAGGCGAAAAATATACTCTCGTCACGACTGTTGAAAACGGCGATATTTCGCAGGTTGCTTTTACAACAAGTGACCGTAAGGTTGCAACTGTTGACAATAACGGAAAAATAACTGCTGTTGGTACAGGTACTGCTACAATTACCGCAAATACATATAACGGACTTAAAGCCCAATGCAAGGTTACCGTCAAAAAACTTGCCAATAGCATAAAGCTTGATAAGACAAGTATTACGCTTGGTGTTGGCGAACAGTATGACTTTTCAAGTTCTATACCAAATGGTACAGCGGCTTATTTCAGGTCATATTATTCAGACAATACTGCAATTGCAACTGTACAAAAATCAGGCGGTTTGATGACGGCGAAAACAGCAGGCACCACAACGATAAGATGTAAACTCAGCAGCGGTAGAGAAGCTACTTGCAAAGTTACAGTCAAATCTGCTCCGTCAAGTGTAACGCTTAACTACACAACAAGCACATTAAAAGTTGGGCAGAGTGAAGCCATTAAAGTTACATACAATAATAACGCTTACAGCTTCAAAAACAAGTGGACAAGCAGTAATAAATATGTTGCAACGATAAATTCTGATGGAAAAATTTATGCTAAGTCGCTTGGCAGTACGACTATTTCGTACAGGACTTATAACAACAAAACCGCATCGTTTAAACTCACGGTGTCAGGTTCAGCCGTTAAATGCCTTGATATATCGACTTGGCAGGGATATGTAGATTTTAACAAGGTAAAATCAGCTGGATATAATTATGTGATTCTCAGAGCCGGTTTTGGACGAGAAAACAGTCAAAAAGACAATACTTTCGACCGAAATTATGCTAATGCCAAAGCCTCAGGTCTTAAAGTTGGAGTTTATTGGTTCTCCTATTCTACATCTCCTTCAGAGGCATACAGAGAAGCAAATGCTTGCCTGTATTGTCTTAACGGCAAGCAGCTTGATATGCCGGTCTATTATGACCTTGAATATCAGCCGGCTATGTCAATGAGTAACAGTAACTACACACAAATGGCTCTTAACTTTTGTAGTGCAATCAAAAAAGCCGGTTATAAATCAGGCGTGTACTCATCGGCGAGTGTTTACGGCTATTTATTAAATCGTCAAACACTAATAAATAATGGTGTGTCAATCTGGAACGCTCAATGGAGTAGCTATTGCTCTGTACCTTGCGATATATGGCAGTATAGCGAAAAAGGACAGGTTAATGGTATAAGTGCAAGTGTAGATATGAATTATATTCATAACTTAAATGTAGTAGATTAAGCACTTAAAAAATAATTTTAAAAAAGCCGTTTTAAACAGTATATATATAATATGGGGTGAAATTGCTTAAGATTTAAAATCCGAAAATTATTAAAAAGGAGTTAAAGCTTGGCAATAAGCATAAGAGGACCGCCTTTGCTGATAATACCATATGAGAAAAATTTATTAAGGAGCATAGAAAATGGTAAAAGAAATTAATGAAGTTAAAATTACATATCTTGCCGAGACAGGAACAGGACTTGTACATTTACTGATGAATAATTATGGTGACAATGGCAGAGTTTTGGAAAGTAAAGCTAAACATTCTAACAACTGCTATATTGCAAATGCATTATTAGTCATTGTGCATGATATATACGATAGTATTGAATCAGAGGCAGAAAGACTTGTTGAATTAACTGAGGAAATTAACAATTCAGTATTTGATATTGAGTTATCTGCCAGTAATGAATTAGGCGATAGATACTACTCAGCATATCCGAAACTTAAAGAAATACTTGACTTGTTGAGCAATGTTGCATCAAAATATGAAAACTAATTGATTAAATCAGGGTGTCAAACGGCATCCTGATTTTTCTTTTGTAATACAGCAACAAAATCAATAATTTTGCGATTGTGTTTTATGCTATGATGATTGAGTAGCGTTTAGGTGGTTTAAATTGCCCTTAAGCCACTTAAATCCTCAGTGCTACATTTCGCAAAACAATCCCTATTTTGCGAAGTCGGGGTACCAATCGGTACCCCGATAATCTAAGAATTCAAGGAGAGAAAATCGATGAAAAAAATTGTAACCGTATCTATGATAGCGGTACTCGCAACAACAGTATTTTTAAGTGGTTGTAACACAAGCGAAAAACATGAAAGTTCTTCAGACTCTTCTGATAGAACAACTTCTTCTGTATCATCTGATGTAAAAAATGATACTATTCCGCAAACAACGGTAAGCAGTTCTTCTGAAATTTCTGCCGACAGTAAGATAAGCGGAACAAAGTATAAGCATCTTGTCGATTATTACAATTCCGATGAAATGAAAAGTGTGATTAACTCAGCTGATGATGCCTATAACAATGACATTTACACTCTGCGTATTATGTGTGAGGGTAACAGCATTGTTTACAACTTTCGTATGGCAAAAACTTATGACGGTGACGCAAAAGATGAGATGAAATCTTATTTGGAACAATCTATGGAATCTATGGAGTCATCACTCAAAAGCGTAGCTAACAGTATCAACAGGGTTGTCGAAGATGACTGCTCGGTAATTGTCAGGTACAAGAACGGTGACGGAGAAATCCTTGCTGAGAAAGAATTTCATTAAACTTATGTAAATACAGTTATAAAAAGTTGGAAGGTACCGTACGGTACCTTCCAAAAAAATATAAGCATAAAAAGGAGGAAAAAACTTGAAAAAACTAATTTCAATAATTTGCGTAGGTATTGTGGCAATATCGTCATTTACGGTATCATTTTCGGCTGCAACTACTGGCACCGGTTCAGCAACCGAAAATCCCACGGAATCAGTAACTGAATGTACAGAACCTGTGACAGAGCCTACAACAGTCGAACCGACTACCGTAGAACCCACGACTGAACAGCCAACTTCTGAGCCAAAGCCCACAACCATACCAAAAAGCATTAAACTTAACAAAAGTTCAATAACACTTGGGGTAGGGGAGTCATATACTCTTATTACAACTATTGAAGACGGCGATATTTCGCAGGTTACTTTTACAACAAGCAACAACAAGGTTGCAACTATAGATAACAAAGGTAAAATGAAAGCTGTGGGCATTGGTACTGCGACAATTACCGCAAATACATATAACGGACTTAAAACTGAATGTAAGGTTACTGTTAAAAAACTTGCTAATAGCATAAAACTTGATAAAGCAAATATTACACTTGGTATCGGTGAGCAGTATGACTTTTCAAGCTCTGTGCCGAACGGAACAGCGGCTTATTTCAGAACCTACTATTCCGATAATACTGCAATTGCTTCTGTTCAAAAAGCCGGAGGCTTGATGACCGCAAAAAAGGCAGGAACTACAATTGTTAGATGCAAAATGCCAAACGGTACGGAAGTGACTTGCAAAGTTACGGTTAAACCTCTTGCAACATCACTTAAACTAAACGCAAGTGAAATTGTATTGTACATAGGTCAGAGTTTTGACCTCAACAGCAGTATTCCGAAAGGTACGGCGGCATATTACAGGCTTTACTCGTCAAGCAATTCAAAAATAGCTACTGCAACAAGAGCAGGTGGAATAGTGAAGGGAATAAGCATCGGAAAAACAACAGTAACTTGCACACTAAAGAATGGCAAGAAAGCTTTTTGCAATGTGTATGTAGTGCCGAAATCCAAGAAGATTTCAAATGTACCGTTGGTTGGTCAGAGTAAATTGCCAACTGGTTGCGAAACTTGTAGTGCAACAATGCTTCTAAAACACTACGGATACAAAATTTCCGAAACAACATTTGCGGATAAGTACCTAATCAGAAAGCCTATCGGTTATTATAACGGTGTATACGCAGGACCGGATCCTAATTGTGCTTTTATCGGAAATCCATATAGTAAAAATGCCTATGGAGCATATGCACCTGTTATGGCGAAATGTATGAATAAGTATCTTTCAAATAAATCCTATAAAGCCTTTACAGTAAGCGGTAAGAGCCTCGAATTTCTTGCCGGCAAATACATTGCACAAGGTCAGCCTGTTATGATATGGGCAACAATCAATATGTCTCCGTCATACAAAACAGCTACTTGGAAAGTAAATTATACCGATGAAAACGCAAAGTATAAACTCGGCAATTACTTTACTTGGATTGCCGGAGAACATTGCCTTGTGTTGACAGGTTACGATAACTACTATTACTATTTCAATGATCCGTGGACTAATGCTCGAACTTGCTACTCAAAAAGCGTTGTAAATTCCCGCTATGCTGAGCTCGGCAAACAGGCTGTTGTTATGGTTAAGAAGTAATTTATCTATATAGTTTTAAAGACAGGATACCAAGTTGGTATTCTGCCTTATTTTTTGGAAATATGCTATTGACAAAGGCACATCTACTATCTATAATAAATGATAGAGAATATTGAAAACACTATCACAGCAGAACGACTTAAACCATAATATAAAAAGGGTGTGTCAGGAATGTGTATTACTAAAGGGTATATTGAGTCCTTTTTGAAGGATATGAAAAAATTGGTCAGTATGGATCAATACAGAATAATGGGAGGTAAGCGAAGGCAAGATAATATTGATCTTTTCATTGATTATGTCATGGATGAGAACTGTGCAAAATCTATATTGCTCAGCCTTACTCCAGAAGATTTTTCTAAGGTGTTGCAAAATGAACATATTGGTTACGAACACGAATTATTATATGTCTTTGGTAAAGAAGTCACGCTTATGAAAAGGTTTGACTCTTCGGAAGACACAATATCATTATACATAAAGCTGAACAGGTTGGAAAATAATTTTGTGATTGTGGTGTCATTTCACATACAAAAGTACCCTATGGAGTACATGTTTAAATGATTCATGTACGAATGTTTGGCTTGCTTTAGGAGGATTTTATTATGATGGTAGGAAGTAATTATGATTTTTGCATAGTGTGCCGGAAAAACACAGAATACACGCTAGCTAAAAAAAATATAGTAAAAACCATCAATGGGAATGTATACACATTTAAAATCACTGTTGCGATTTGTACTCAGTGTGGAACAGAGATGAGCATTCCGGGACTGATCGATAGAAACATAAAGGAGGTGGATGCACAATATAGAGCTTCTACGGGAATAATATCAGTTGAAAATATTGAAAAACTTATGAAGATATATAAATTGGGAAAAGATCCGCTATCTGTAGCTCTTGGATTCGGTGAAATTACTATTAGGCGGTATCTTGAAGGTCAGATGCCATCTAAAGAATACTCTGATATAATGAAATTAGCTTTATCGTCGCCCAAATTTATGAAAAGTAGATTATTGAAAAATAAAAGTAAATTATCACCGGTAGCATTTAACAAAGCAATAAAAATAGCTACGCAGTTAGATAATCTCTTTTCTGTGTCAAAAGAAATGTTATGTACGATATCTTATTTATTCAGCAAAATGCACGAGTTCACTGACTTAGAATTACAAAAATTACTTTATTATGTTCAGGGCGTTTCCTATGCTGTAAATGATAAAACTATCTTTGAAGAATCTTGTCAGGCATGGATACATGGTCCTGTATATTGTGATGTGCATACTATGTTTGAAGATTTTAAATTCAATCTTTCTGATGATGCTCGATTCGCTATTGTTGTAACTCAAAAAAATATTTTATCGAAAAAAGATTACAAAGTTATAGATTTAGTCATTGAAACATTTGGCATGTACAGTGGTAGAATATTAGAATTGATAACACGCAAAGAAACGCCATGGTTAAATGCACGAGCTGGTTGTGACGATGATGTGCCCTCAAATGAAATAATTTCTGCTAATGTTATTCGCGATTATTTCAAGAAGGAACACGCTATATATAATTTTTCAACAAAGAACGGAATAATGAAATATATTGATAACACACTGTGCCATACATAAAAATCATAGGTACAGAGTAATATGAATTTTGGATAAGAAGTGAAAATAATATTTGTTAGAATAATTAGAGTGGTGCTTATGAAAAGTTATAAAAAGTATATTTTAATAGAATAGCGAGGCGTAGATATATGAAATGTAAAAGACCGCCTTATACCAACAATACAAGGCGGTTTTTCAAAAAAATTGAACTAATGTGAATTTAATCAAGGACACAGGGGAACTCATTGTGGTTAGTTGCATCCGAACATACACCGATGAAAGCATTGGCTAATATGTGTCAGGAGGTAACAAAAAATGGAATACATTATTTGTTTCGCATTAGTTGTTATGATAATAATCATAATATTGAGTAAATAACCGCCCTACAGCCTCGAAAACTTAAGAGCAGTTGTTTTTAGCTTTTCTTCTATAACTAACTGTTTTAAACGAGTCCCCCAATGTGTCATCCTCATTATATATTATACTAAATATGATGTCAATATAAAAAATAACCGCCCGATAGCCTCAAATATCGGACGGTTATTTTTTATTCATTGTGCGAAATACAAAAGTTTATTAAGTTTGAGATTAGTAATAAAGTCATCGCTTTGATTTTTATTAACGGTTACATTGATAAAAAATCAGCAACATCAAAAACATTAGTCATAAAAGACACTTCTTGCGTAATTGTAATTATATATTGTTATATTGTTGTTTGTGAAATTTACTTCTTATTTACGCTTTTTCAACGCAGTGTCGTTCTTTTATTAATTCATCGGGTATGATTTTATGGTAAGTTGTTCCATCATAAACAGCATTTCACGGACTACCATCTGAATGCGTTATGTCAATAAGCTGCGTAGTACTTAAATCTTTGTAGTGCTTAATTGTGTCATCTATACAGTAGAGCTTATCTAATCCGTTGCTTGAAAAAGAAATTCGTGACCGTAATGGAAGAGTAAACTCATCTGATAAGCGTGCCTCAATTTTTTTCCTTTCGTAGACCTTATAATGCTCATAAACATCTTTAACTACCGGTCCGTACTTAAAAGCGTATATTTCATCATCAAATAATCTTGCGTTTGTTTGGCATAGATATTCAGCGTAACATAAATACACTAATTTTTCTAGCTTTAAATGCGAGCATTTTACCTGAGTAAGTATATATTTTGCAACGCTGACGGAATCAAGTGTCTTATCTTTTAATATTAGAGCAATAAACTCTGATACATCGGAGATAAGTTTAATATCTTCAAAAAAGCTATCTGCTTCTATTACAGACTTCCACGAAGAAGAGGTTGTATCAATAAGATGGGTTGCAATAGGTGTATTTTTGCCGCAACTGTCAAGTATTTGCTTGCTTACATCTATAACTTTTTGTTTATCACTTTTGTCTTCAATTGTAAAATCTAAGGCGATTCGTGTCCCTAATGAATATGAGCTGCTTATTATTACATAGTGTTTCATAAATTAACCTCCTTCTGTTTTTTTCTCCCAGTTAATGTATCCTTCTTTATATTTGGCGTGCGAAGCAATATTACTTTTCTCGTACTTTTTTTCCCAAACTTGCAATTCCCATGGAAAAAATTTATTATCATTCACTTTGGAAATGTATATATGAGTTGCTTTGTACCCATTCTTGGAGGAGCCTATACATCGTAAGTGTGGATAATTATTACTAACAATATTGTACACATCATCATGTTTAAACTCTTCATTGAAAATTACTCTAATTTCGAATAAATCATTTATACATTTTTTTAGTGGTATATCGCCATTGTTGTGATATTGGCAATAGGTTGCTATTTTGTTGTCTAATGAGTTTTTGGCTTTAGTTCGTACTCTAACTTCTGCATTTGATAATCTTAGATCTGAATACGCTAACTGCATAGGGTTTTCTGATAGATAGGCAAGATAATCTATTACATATTCATAGGTACTCTTATTTGAAAACATTTGCTTAACAGATGTTCTTTTTAAGTTCAATTGACCATTTATTCCTTTGGTATAAGAATCCTCACAAATTTCTTGGTATAAGAATCCTCACAAATTTCATTGTACAAACTTATTGTAAAATCAATTGCTTTGCATAAATCTTCAATCATAACGGTATTCCTGTTGTTGGATGTTGGTGAATGTTGTTGAATGTCGCTAAAAAAATAGTGCCTTTGCAAATTGCATAAACACTAATAAATCTTCCTTCACTATTATTATACACGAATTTAGAATGAAGTACAACATATTGAGTGAAATTTTTCAAATATAAAAGGTTACCAATTGGTACTCTGATTTTTTGTTCTACTAAGTACAAGTGAATAAAACGATGAATAT
>ERZ1034917.1343-NODE-1343-length-15595-cov-3.922201_pt1 | contig 15595 bp, 13 predicted proteins | sample MGYA00520605_ERZ1034917 | MGnify/ENA primary metagenome ERZ1034917 (study PRJEB33766, sample SAMN09781784) | gut metagenome | biome: gut microbiome | host: Homo sapiens | place: Madagascar | study: EMG produced TPA metagenomics assembly of the PRJNA485056 data... | reverse complement strand
CATTAAAAGAGCGGTCTCCGCGGCTTCCGCTTCGGTATAGGGGCGCCCGAGAACGTACATGCCGCGATTGACCGGCGTATTTTCGATTTCGTGGAGATATTCATGAAGAAGTTCTGCACTTTCTAAAATCCCTTCCGAAGTTTCCCAGTTACCGGGAAGCCCCGCTTCTTCAGATAGATTTTCGCTTTTTACTGTCTCTATGATAGTTTTTGCATATTCTTCCCGCAATGCAGCATCAGTACATTCGGTGAAAGCCTCAAGTGTTTCACTGAGTTGTTGAAGTTTGCCGTAAAGTCCCCCATTCATAAATGGAGCTGTCAAGTGGCTGGAAATCACAGCGTAACTGCGGCGTTTGGCAACCATTGCTTCGCCGATATTGTTGATGATGTACAAATACGCATGCGGGATTGAACCGGTCAGAGCGTCCGGCCAGTCATTCTCCGATAATGCTAACTGCTTCCATGGCGTAAATTCCAGACTGCCATGGGTTCCGAAGTGCAACATCGCGTCGGCATTCAAACCGTGTTGGAGATATAAATACAGTGCGGTATAGGCATAACACGGAGCTGTACCGGTTCCATGAATGACGGCACTTTCATCTTTACCGCTGCCCGGCATGACCTGGGGAAGCAGTTCGATATTGCCGAAACGGACGACTGCCAGCGGCAGGGCGCGGCCGTTTCCATGAGGAAGAAATTCTGAACTTTCAGAAATTTCTCCATGTGCATTGACAACGCTGTCACGCAATGTTTGAGAAAACGATTTTTCCGCCCAGTTCGTCCATTCCTCCGGCGTAATCCAGCGACAGTTTGCCGTCTTTAAAAACTCTTCCCGTGCGCCCACAGCATACGAGCCGAAGACTGCGCCATGCTTCTGAATGATTTCCGCCAGTTCCGTTGCCGATTCCGGAAGTTTTCCGGTAGTATAACCTTCAGCCTGGAGACGGCGGAGTAAGTTGAGCAGGGAAGGGGCACATTCCAGGCCGGACGCCTGCAACGCATTTTGCCCGGGAGCCTTGTAGTAAATGATAGCAATTTTCTTTTCTGCGTTAGGTTTGCGTTTCAAATCAATCCATTTGCGCGCCAGCTTTGCCAGCTTTTCAGTCCGTCCGGGGATATACCGATGCTCCTGGAGTCCGCGTTTGTTGAGGTAGAGTGCGGAAATGACTATCGGTGCAGACGCGCCGTCCAATTCCGGCATGGTGATGCTTTGACTCAACAGGCCACCACTCATTCCCAGCTGATCCTGAAGGTATTCTTCATATAGGGCATTGACTTTGATCGGAGCGAGCAAAGGGATATTCTTTTCCTGTATTTTTTCCACAATGTTTTCGATTCCCAATCCCATCCTGCCGTGAGGAAGATAGAGAATCAAAGCAGGATCAACTTCTTCAATTGTCTTGACGGAGCCTGAGCCGGGCGCCGAAACAACTGCTAGATTTTCGGCTTCAAGAGCATCGGCCAGTCCGGTAAGATCGCCACCCCCCATGCCGGAAAAAATCAGTACGCGGGGTTTTTGATCAAATTCTGCATCACGCTGGCGGGCAAACGCATAATATTCTTCAAGTGTTTCAAATCCGTCGCTGTCACCGTCAGCCCGGAAAAAGGCAATTTTCCGGGGCGGTTGAGGCGGCGCCACAGGGGCAGCAAAGAGACCCTTGCCTTCAACCTCCTGCCTGGTATATGATAATAGATTGCGGAAGTTATCTTTGCCGCCAAATTCAAAATATTTTTTGACGGTGTCAGCATGTTGTTCCGGGAGAGTGTTGATCGCTGTTTCTGCGCGAGTGGACGCGTGAACATACTGGTACTGCCCGGCATTTTCGTACTGTTTGAGTAATTTTTCCTGTTCCGGTGTAAACTTTAATCCCATGCCGAAAAAATAAACTACATCAAAATCGGCCAGCTCCTGCCCGGCATTTTCATCCCATTTAACGGTTTCAACTTGCAGAAACGGCCCGGTTTCGTAATCCAGAAGCGGGGCGATGATGTAATCGGGATAATTTGCCAGTGCTATCCGCGTCGGCCTGAGCCACATTTCCCATGCTCCATACAGTGCTGCCGCAAAGCACAGGAGAGAAATGATAACGGCAAGCAACTTTTTTTTCTTCATTTGGTTTCTTCCTCAGGGACGTAGATGACTTCCCCGTTTTCAAGTTCATAAGCTATGCCGACCTTGCGCCCTTTGCCATTGCCACCTTTGGCTTCGGATTTATAGCGCGTGACCTGATTTCCTTTTTTGACGATAATTTCCATGTCCGATTTTCCGGCATTTTTGACGAAAGTGGCGTCATCGCCAGTCAGAAATTCGGTCATGGAACTGCGGATGGCAAATGCTACCATCAGCGCGACGGCAAAGACCATCGCTACATCGAAAAGATTGGTCAGCATTGCCATCGGGTCGACATCTTCGTCGTGTGAAAAGGGCGAATAACGACCGCGTCGGCACTTCATTTGGTTTCTCCCCTGCGGCTGAGTTCAAGGTCAAGGCAATACCGCAGATCGGAAATTTCCTTCGCATACCAATGCCGTTTGACGGAGTAGAGCATCAAGCCAACTCCGGCGATCAGGATACCGACAACAGTAGTCGCGAAGGCAATCTGCATGTTCATTGCCATTGACGCAACGTCACCAGCTGCTAATCCTGCCAGTGCCGGCCCCATGGGAATCAAAGTTCCCATCAGTCCCAGCATCGGCCCGGCTTTCATTAGAACCCGGCTTTGTTCCAAATCCCGTTCTCCGGAAAATTCCAACTCAGAAAGAGCTTTTTCGCAATCAAGTTCATTCCAGTCGAGTGAGGAAAAATGACGGATGGACGCAGCAAGTTTTCCTTTCATGGTTGTGTCCGGCAGAGCTCCTGCCCGCACAGCGGCAATAATTGCTGGTGCAGTTCTGCGTTCCCGGATCATCGTGTGATACATGGAAAAAAATCCACCGAGCTTCCAAACTGCAAAACCTAAGAATAACAGCAGTAGCGCCATTACCGGCAGCAGTAGACTGATTGAGATGTAATTTAAAATCTGGTTGAGTGCAAACATATTGAAGAAGTTCCTTAAATAAAATTCATTCACCTGAAGGATTCAGACGGGTGATGATTCTTTTTTCCTGAAGTTTCCGCCACATTGCTCCCGGGATGAGTGCGAGAGCCAGAATAGCCAGAAACAAGAAGGAATATTTTAACTGTGATGTAGTTTCATTCTGCCATTCGGGGAGTTCCGCATAAGCGGCAAGCGGCAGAAATACGGCCAAGCCGAGGAGAAGGAATACACTGTTCCACGCCCGGTCAACTTTATCATCAAAGTTTGCCGGAACCAGGCGCATGGCAAATAAAACCAGCAATGCAGCCAGTATTGTTGTGCCTACTGCGCAAGGGGTAACTTGCGATGGCGAAAAGCGGATAAATTCCGCGAAGCTCCATGCCAACAAAAAGGCATTTCCTATCGGAAGAACCAGAGAAGGGAGAACTGCGGAAAAATAGAAGAGATCCCGCAGCCTCTTTTTTTTACTTTCACAAGTTGCAAGCAGTTTCAAGCCCGCTGCCAGTGTGATCAGTTCCTGGATGACTACCAATGCACAGACATCTTGCAGGATGCCTCCCTGCTCAATGGCTGATAGAGCCGCCTGAGGATTCCATTTGCCGACAATTCCGGAAACAGCATACATCACGCCGCCGAGGAGAAGAATGATTCCGACCGCCCAGCGTTTAGGGAGCAGGGCAAGCTTGCAGAGTGATGCGTACCATGCGGTCAGAAAAAAAAGTGCAAAAAAAAGTGTCATTCTTCTTCCTCATGCAGCAGATAAAAGCTGTGAAATTGCCACAGACCGTTATTTTCACTCATGACAATCTGTGCGCGCCCTCCGGATTCATTGGGGAAGAAAAGGCTCTTCCGCTCGGGATTTTGTGCGTAGCAGGTTACAGCAAGAAGTGTGTCAAAATCGATGCGATCCTGCATTTCTCCAAGATCCCGGCGGAAAAGCCTGAGTTCCTGGTCGTATGGGTTGGCACAAAGTTTCAGAAACTCTTTGGGATTGCGCTTCTGTGCTGCGGATGCAACTTCACGAGCCATTGCCGCCGCGCTCGAATAGGCTGCCGTATCAAGATGAATGATCTTTGCTTCCGGGATATCTCCGGGTTGAAGCGCATAGAGCCCAATACCAATGATTACTGAAACAAACAGAAAACAATACCATTTTTTCTGATCCATTTTTTCACTCTTTTCTGTTAACGGGACTTATATACATCACTATTGCCCGCTCCGATGTGCCCAATACGGTAAGATTGCGAAACTTCATCAGAGTTCAATGTCCCAATGCGTTCTGCCTGAACATGGCCGTCAGCGTAAGCAGCATTGGCACGGCCGCGGTGACGGAAATGTACCGTTCCGGTGGAGTAGAAGCTCCCGTCCGGTTTTTCTTTGCAGTACAAAAATGCCTGCATTTGAGGAGGATCGTATACTCTACTTCCCATCGACGCACGCGCTGAATCAGCAAAAACAACCACCTCCGAAGCGTTAACTACTGATGAGAGTTTCTGAGCCGGTGCTCCGTTGTAGGCTCCGAACCACTGTGCATTGTATCCGTAGCCAGCACCTCCTTCCATTTCTTCAACAGTGCCGGTTAATTCCGCATCAGGGCAGATCATTACCCCGGTACTGTTGTCCAGATAAGGTCCGAGAATCTGATTGTCCGTCATGTCATATACTCCACTTTGGGTTTTTCCCAGCCAGGAATCCCCGTTTGCTCCCATTCCATAAGCATTGCTGTAGGGACAGGAAAAGTCTTCATTGTCATTCGCGTACATGATATTCGCCATCATGATCTGGCGCAGGTTGCCGGAACAACGAACTCGTGTCGCCGCACTGCGAGCGTTCCCCAGAGCTGGCAGCAGCATTGAAGTTAGGATGCCAATGATTGCAATCACCACCAACAACTCGATTAAAGTAAATTTACGATCGGTCTTGTTCATTTTTTTAGTCTTAACTAATTAATTGTATAAAAAAATAACTCTCGGTCAAGAAGCTATCTTGAATTCACGTAATCTATTTACCTGTTTGATGGTGATAATGAATATATCTCAAGAAAATTTTTTTTCAACTCTTAAAATTAGTTTTTCCTAATTTTGGCAAGATTCTTTTTCCGCAGGATCAAAATTGACGGTTTCATTGTCGCGTTGGAAAAACTCAAGCAAAGACTGGAATAGCCGCTCTGAAAAAGCATTGTCTGATTGGAGTGTTGTGTTGAAGGAAAGTCGTTCCAATAGTGACTTGCCAATTCATCCGTAATAGTCTTTGGCCGAACTGAAACCTGCAGTCCTCCGAACTGTGACAGCAGTATGCTTTTCCTGAAATTGCTTCGTACATTTGCAAACTCTCAGAGTGGGAAAAAAAGAACGAAGTTTCGGTTTTACCGTTTTTTTTACAAACAAATGTGGATTTTTTTCGGAACAGGGTGTATCCGTAACTTTGTAAACATGCTAAACAAACAACCTCCGCAATGGGTTTCCGTCAGGAAAAAAGGGAGAAAAAATGAAAAAACAGAATTACCGGGCAATCAGTCATTGGTTTACATGGGAGGATTTGGATTATCCGAGTGAAGCGCTGGATGCGAAGTATCGTCGGCAGGCGGCAGAGGCAAAGGCTGCCGGGGTTAACCTGGTGATGGTCTTCGGATTTCACTTCCGTTGGGACTTTATCTACTGTTTTGATACCGTGCATAAGGTGATCAAAAGCATGACCGACGCATATCACGAACAAGGGATCAAAGTCATGGATCACCATAGCGCGGTGTTAAGCCATCGCCCGCGCAGCTGGGAAGGGCGGATTGCCACATCCAAAAAGAATCATCATCATATTCCGCTGACGCCGGCACCGGAAATGATTCCCTATCTGCAGTATGAAGGGTCATCTCTTAATTCCTGGCGTCAACTTCGCGTCGATACTGGAGACCCGGTTTTTCTCGAGTGCTACCAGGCGGAAAGCTTCTGTCAGAACAACCCCGATTTTCAGAAAGCATATCTTTCCTATGTGAAACGCCTGTTCCGGGAAACCGGTGTCGATGGCTTAATGTGCGATGATATGATTTTTTACGGTCAGTGGGGCGCCTGCGGCTGCGAACATTGCCGTAAGCGGTTCCGCGACCAGTTCGGGATGGAATTGCCGGATAAAAATGATTCCACATTCTGGGGAAATTATGACAATGAACTTTTCCGTGCCTATGTGGCCTCGCGTTTCCGTTGTCCGACGGATTTTCTCGGCCTTGTTCGTGAGGCAATCGGCAGCGATAAACTGTTGACAACCTGCTGTTCAAGTTCCTCGGGAAAAATTCTCGATGCCTACGGAATGGATTTGACCGTCCTCAACGAACCTCTTTCCATCGCCATGCTGGAAATGTGTGGGGAAATCGGAGGCGGCAGCCACGGTATTGCCAGCCGCGTGCCGGATATCCTGCTGCATCGCGCGATTTGCGCACGCCGCTCTATGGGAAGTCTCGGTATGGGATACGCTTATTATCCCGCCAGCGGTTTTCTGGCATGGAGCCTTGACCGTTTCCTGGGGTCGGATATCTGGGTCTCAAGCCTCAAAGGCAGATTAGGCGTTTCCAACGAAGTATTGGCAACATTACCGCAGGAACCGGAACTAGTCAGCGAAGCCTTCCGCTTTGAAGAAGCCCACGAACGGCTCTTCAAAGGAACTCCAGTCGCTCCGGTCGCGGTTTATTACTCCCATGACAGCAAACTCTTTAACGGTGACTGTGCCGACGATTATACCAACAGTTACTGCAAAAGCGTTACCGATTTCTTCCTTAACGACCTCAATTTTACCGTCGTGGATCGAATTCCTCCGGTCAGCGATCACCCGGTGTTGGTGCTGGTCGATTGCGGATGCATGTCCCCGGAAATCCGGGAGGCACTGGAAGCATATCTGGCAGAAGGAGGCACAATTGTTGCCAGTGGATTGACCGGCCTGATGGATCATACCGGTAAGCTCTACGCCGATGGCGGCTGGCTGGCAACTCACAATATGCAGCTCGCAAAACCGGTTGTAGATCGCCCCAAGCCGGACTTTTCCACCTTCTTTGAAATGTGGGGATGGATTATGGAACGCAATGTCCCCGGAAAAATGCTTTTTGCCACCGACACCAAAGCTGATTCCGATGGCATTTACCATCTGCCGACAGGAAATGGCAGATTATTTTATCTGCCTGAACGGATGCATTGTGAAGAGAATTTGCCGAAACTGCGCAGCTTTGTCCAGAAATTGATTCCCGTCCGCTTTCATGTTGACCGCCCGGAAACTCTCAACTGCCAGCTTTTTGAGATTCCCGAAGGCCATGTCATGCACTTTATGCCAAGCGGTATGAGTGCTGTTTACCATGAATTTTTACAAAATCAAGCCAATGGCGAGCGGGTCGTTCAGAATATCCTTTATCCGGAACTCAGCGGAGAAGTCAGAATTTCCGGCCCCGTTTCCCGGGCAATCCTCTATTCTGCAGACTTGAAGGAGCCCAGAGAATTACCAGTCGTTAATGGAACTGTTATCGTACCGCTGGAAGGAATCAGGCGTTTCTTCAGCGTCGAATTAGCGAAATAATCTACTAAAACGCAAAACGCCACTGCCGGCATGATTCCGACAATGGCGTTTTTTTTTTGTACCAATGGGGGGTGTTTAACAGCTGACGTATCCCTTTGTTTGCAACGTAGCGACAAACTGGTCGTAATCAGCTTCAGCTGTCGGGGGGAGGGGATCTTTGCAGGCTTCTGCAAGTTTTGCCATAGTGGCGGCTTTGTCAAGGCCTTCTTCGATCGCTTTCCAGATGAGCAGAGCTACCGGATTCAGCCCGTAGGTGTCCCCGGTATCAGGGTTGAACAAAATCGCACTGCCGTCAAATTCTTCCCGGCAGACAATAAGCGGATTTAATTTCATCTTCTATCTTCTCCTTGTTTACTGTTGAAATGTACACGGAGAAATAGCGTCCGTCAAGTGCCGTTCTTTTTCAACTTTCAATTTTCCTTTTATACTTCAAGGCTGTATAGTATAACTATGTAAGGAGCAGCATAGAAAAAAGTTCATGCACCGAACCGCTCCGGTATTTTCAGCTTCAGGAAAGGATTTTGCGCCGTAATGCAATTGGATGACGCCGCCATTTTGGGCGCTTTAAAACATTATTTCAATTACGATCAGTTTCTCGACAATCAGTTTGATATTGTGCGGCGCATCCTTTGCGGGGAGGAACTATGCGTGGTCATGCCCACCGGAGCGGGAAAATCCCTTTGTTACCAGTTGCCGGCGTTGATGCTTGATTCCTACACAATTGTTGTGTCGCCATTGATTTCCCTGATGAAAGATCAGGTGGATTCCCTGCGGACTCGCGGGATTCCCGCCCGGTGCATCAACAGTTCATTGCCTCTCTCTGCACAGCAGGAAGTGATGCAGGAGGTCGCTGCCGGCAACGTCAAACTTCTTTATGTTGCCCCGGAACGTTTTGGAATGGGAGCTTTTCAGAAACTGATTTCTACACGCCCCCCTTCGTTGTTTGTTGTTGACGAAGCCCACTGCATCAGTCAATGGGGACATGATTTTCGTCCCTCCTATCTGCGTTTGGGCGAGGTTGCCGAGATGCTTGGCGTTCCGCAGGTGTGTGCCTTTACTGCGACGGCAACTCCACGTGTCCGCGACGACATTCGGACGTTACTGCGTCGTCCCGGTATGGAGCTTCTTGTCGCCGGGTTCAGACGGCCGAATCTGGCGTTTTCAGTCCGCGAATGTGCCGGGGCAGAAGCAAAACATCGTGTCATTGCTGAACTTTTGAAAACGCCTTTGCCAACAATTATTTACGCTTCAACACGGAAAAATGTCGAACAGCTGGTTTCCGAATTTCATTGTATTGGCTACCATGCCGGAATGAGCGATGCGGAACGGGAAGAGGCGCAAAACCACTTCATGAACGATCCCTGTCCGGTTCTGGCCGCCACAAATGCCTTTGGAATGGGAATTGACCGCCCAGATGTACGTCGCGTGATCCATTACAATATTCCCGGCACACTGGAGGCATATTACCAGGAGGCAGGGCGTGCCGGCCGGGATGGCGAGCCGTCTGACTGTATTTTGCTGTTCAGTTACGCCGATCGATACGTTCAGGAATTTCTGATCGAAATGAGCAATCCTCCAAAGTCCGTTGTCGAAGCACTTTACCGGGTTTTGCTGGCAAAGTCCGCTGCTATCGGCTCTGTGGAATTGGAGTATACCGCGTCCCAGCTCGCAGAATGGATTCCGTCTGCAAAAAATGACAGTCAGATCAGCTGCGCGTTGACCGTCCTGGAAAATGCCGGGTACATTGCCCGTGGCTTTCGGTCTCAGAATTGTGGAACATTGGCTTTCCCGGAGGATCTGGGGCAGTTGCAGCAGCTCCATCAGTTGCAAAATACTCAGCGCTCACGCTTTATTTACCGTGTTATTGCCGCGTATGACTGGAAACTTTCGGCGGGAATTTCTGTCAGCATCGAAGAATTGGCGCGGGTTGCCGGACTTACTCCAGAGCAGGTCAAACGGGTTCTCTCCGCTCTGAATGGCGATTGCCTGGTCTGGAAACCCCCATTCCCCGGCCGTCGGATTACGCTTTTGAAACCGGAAGAGACGGAACTTGCCATTGATTTTTCGGCGTTAAGTGAAAAACAGGACTTTGAAATGGGACGGCTCAATGAAGTTATCGAATACACTCGTACCCGGCAGTGCCGTCAGCAGTATTTGATTCGGTACTTCGGGGAAGTCGCCGAATCCTGGCGCTGCGAAAGTTGCGATCGTTGTCAGAATACCGGAACGATTTCCGGTCGCCCTCCGACGGAGGAGGAAGAAGAAGTCCTTCGAACGATTCTATCCTTTGTTTACAGTCATCAAGGGCGTTTCGGCAGCGGCCGAGCCAGTGCGATTCTCGCCGGGGCGAAATCTGCAGATATCGTTCAAGGTAACTGGTCATATCTGCCGGAATTTGGAGCTCTTGCCGAATGGAAGCAGAACAATATCATGAAATATTTCAAGGTACTGGAAAAAATGCAGATGCTCGGCAGGATCGAACACGGAGAATTTCAACTCCTGGCAATTACCCGGACGGGGGTTGAATATTTGCGTGGCAGAGGCAACGTCCTGTTGGATTTTTCCCCTCCGGCATTGCGTGGCACGGTGCGCAGACAGGCACGTAAAAATGCGCAGAATATTGCTGCAGCTGCCTCTGATGGCGATCTTCTTGCCCGTTTAAAATTACTGCGGCGTTCCCTGGCAGAAAGGGCTCATGTCCCGCCCTTTGTCATTTTTACTGACGCCGTTTTGGAACAGCTTGCCGCCGTTCAACCGGAAAATACCATTGAAGCAATGGCTCTCAAAGGCATCGGCAGGGCAAAAGCCCGAAGCGTTCTTCCCTATTTCCTTGAAGAGATCGTCACATGGAAAAACGAACAACAGAACTGAGGTTTTGTATTGATGAAATTGATTAACTTCGATCAGTCGATGATGACCGAACTATGCGGTATCCCAACTTATAAACCGGAACAATATTTTGAGCTGATTGACGGCCCGATTCGTGACGCCGATGCCGTGTTGTTTCCCGCTTACTGGCAGGTAAATTCTCTGGTTTTCGGACTTCACAAAAATATTTTTCCCAGTTTGCCGAATTATCTGCTCGGGCACAATAAAGTCGAAATGACCCGTGCTTTTCAGGCTGTCGTGCCATCTCATGTCCCGGACACGCTGATTTTACCGAATACTCCATCGGCTCAAGAGCAGATCCTGGATGAATTTTTCTTCCCATTTGTTGCCAAAGAAATTCGCAGCGCTCGTGGGTGCGGCGTGTTTCTAATCGAAAACGCCGAAGACTTTGCCCGATATGCTGCCAACAATGACGTTCTGTATGTGCAAATGTATCTGCCGATCACGCGTGATATGCGGATTGTATGGGTAGGAGACCGGGTCGTTGCTGCGTATTGGCGGGAAGCGGAACCGGGGAAGTTTTTGAATAATGTTTTTCAGGGGGGCAGCGTGCGGTTTGATGCGGTGCCCGATGGCGCCATCGAATTGGTGACGCAAACCGCCCGGACGCTCGGAGTAAATTTTGCCGGTTTTGATGTCGCGGACGTCGATGGAGAGTTTTTTTTCTTTGAATTCAACAACCGCTTTGGCAATCAAGCGTTATGTGATAGCGGAATTACTCTTGGCTCAGCAGTTCTTGAGTATCTGACGCGCTGAGCACCAGCCCGAAAATAATGGCAAAACACAGCATGGAGCTGCCGCCATAACTGATCAGTGGTAACGTCAGCCCGCTGGGAGGCAGCAGCACAAGATTGATGGAAACGTGCAGCAGTGTCTGAAGCCCGTAGAAAAACGCCGCTCCGTATAGAAATAACTGCCGGGAAGGTTCCCGGGATTTTTCTGCAAGAAGAAAGATCACGGCGAAGAGTCCTGCGGCCGCGGCAAGATAGATCAATGCGCCCAGACAACCGATTGTTTCCATGATGGTTGCAAAAATAGAGTCATTATAGGCAAACGGTAGATAAATGTTGCTCCAATCGGCATCAAAGAGTCCCCGTCCGGTTTCTCCGCCTCGTGCTGCTGCGGAGAGGAATTGGCGAACGTGCCAGCCTGCTCCGGTGGGATCAGACGCCGGATCCAGAAAACCGTGAAGGCGGTCTTTGAGATAATCGAACTTCCACAATGCTACAAGGAAAAGAATTGGAATCCCGGCAAGGGTCAGCAGAAAATATTTTCGAGAAACTCCGCAGAGGAACAGCAGTAAAAAAAACATAGCCAGATACAGAAGCGCCATAGCGCAATCCGGTTCCAGCAACAGAAGAAAACATCCGCTTGCCGTAATCAGCAGCGCGAAAAGATACAATAGTCTGCTCCCTGAACTTCGAGCCAAAGACAGAATTACTGCCAGAAACAACAAAAATGGCCCTTTCAACAGTTCTGAGGGCTGCAATTGGATATCGCCAACAGTGAACCATCCCTGCATTCCATTGATACGGGTTCCCCATAGCATTACTGTAGTCAGTACAATCGGGACAAGCAATCCGAAAACCGGCGCTGTTCTTCGCCAGAGCCGGAAAGGTATTTGACCGCAGAAAAACATTACCACGGCTCCTGCCAGCATCCAGAGGCATTGCCGAAGGGGAAGACTCCAGGGATCTGCAGACATTTCCCGGGCAGCAAAGATGGCAAGAATCCCCCAGATGCTGTGAAAGAAAAAAAGCCCCCACAAGGAAAAACGCATGATATCCTGTCTGCGAAGATCCGGAATTGCCGGCGGTGAAAAAGATGGTTCCTGACGTTTCATTGGATTGTTCTTTCTGTCGGGTTTTTGCTCAGTTCCTGGTACGTTTGAGGTAGAATGACCGGTTGTCCCCGAACGGGAGGTTTGACAATTTGAAAGCTCTTGGAAATCATTTTTTGTGAACTACCGGAAAAAACCTGATATTTCCCAGGAATCCCGGAAAGTTGCTGATCAAATTGTTTTTCCCATCCGGAGATTCCTTCAACTTTTCTGCCGTTGACTGCGGTTTTTCCGATTTTTTCGCGGATAGTGCTGTCCGATACCGTTTTCCGGATCGGGCGAACATTAACGTGCCAGGAATCTGGCAGTGGCGTATATTTTGCCAGAAGTTCAAGTTGATTGACGGTAAGAGAATCGACAGCGACAATCAAATCAGGATCTTCTTCCCGTGGATGCGGGGTGGCTTCGCCGCTCAGTTGGTAGAGAACCTGCAAAACGGGAGTATTCGGGCCGTTATTGTGTCCATGAAACTGTTCAAAATCACTGCGGCTGACCAGCAGTTCAAAGACATTTTCACTCCATGCCAGTGGAATTTTGTCTGCGCTGAGAATTGCAGCCCGTTTGGGATAAAGAGGCCCACTTTCAAGAATGCCGTCCGAGAGTGTGGTAGGGTTATGATCCAGAGTGCGGAAAAATAGTGCGCCGCAATTGAAGGTCAGCACTGCTCCGAAAAACAACAACAGAAGCCTTCCGCGTTTTCCGGTTTTTCGTATTTGCGTATGACTTGAAATCGCTTTGGCTGTCATATCAGAAACTTTCTTCTGGATTATTATTGGCATTAGCTTTTCAACTCGGGATCAAAGGCAGATTATATTGAAAATACAACTGGACAAATCTTTCAATGCAGATAATATGCCGGAAGATGGAACAAAAACAAATTGCAGAGATAAAAAAGTGAAGAACTCCTTGAGAGCGCATGGAAAGAATCTGAGAAAAAAGCGTTCTATCTTGACAATTTTTTGTTATGTAGTATAGTAAAAAGGTGCCTTGAAAGATAATTTTATCCCTGTCCAGAGAAATGGGTTATTGCACTGTTGCCTGCCACAAGTAAAGGGTTGGAGTTTTATGAATTTTTTCTTGCATAACTACGGTTCGATGATTATCTATCCATTGCTTGCGCTGGTAATCAGTACGATTTTGAATGCAATTTATTTTATGAAAACGTTTATTATTGACGCGGGTTTGTATTTCCCTTCTGCCCCGTTTGAAGTTCATTGACGTACCGGATCCGCGTAAGATCCATCAGAAGATTATTCCCCGTGGCGGGGGTATTGCGGTTTTCATCGCTTTTTTTGCTGCATCATATGTTTATTCATTGGTACATCCCGGCGATGCAACAGTATTTCTGGCCAAACTGATTCTTCCGGCAATGATAATTTTTGTTACCGGGCTCCTGGACGATCGTTTCGGATTGCGCGCCATTACGAAATTATTTATTCAGCTGGGTTGCGGCGCCCTGATCTGGTTGAACGGTTCAACAATTTCGACTTTTTTCGGATGGGAACTTCATCCGATGATTTCGTTGATAGTCACGGTGCTCTGGGTGGCATCTCTGATTAATGCATTCAATCTGATTGACGGTCTGGATGGCCTTTCCAGCGGTTTAGCGATAGTTGCTTCTTCTTCACTGGCGATATGGGCACTGTTTAACAATAGTCTTTCCGGGGCTGTTTTGATGTTGATTTTAGCGGGGGCATGTCTGGGCTTTTTGCGCTATAACTTTAATCCGGCGAGGATCTTTATCGGCGACACCGGAAGTATGTTTTTGGGGCTGATGTTTGCTTATACTGGCCTGGATCAAATGGATACCAGTGTAACGTTGACGTCGGTTCTGGTTCCATTGCTTGCGGTGGGGGTTCCGGTTTTTGATACCTGCCTGGCATTCTGGCGCAGATTTATGCGACGTTTGTACGATCCGGCGACAACGGGAATTATGACACCGGATCGTGAACATCTCCACCACCGTTTTCTCGATAAGTATCATGATCAGAAAAAGACTGCGGTTTACCTCTATTTATTTGCCTGTCTGCTTGCTGGCGGTGCACTGGTGATCAGTTCTATCGGAAATACAGTTCCTACCTTGGCGTATGCGATTTTGTTGATTGCTGTATTTGTTGTGGTTCGCCGTTTTGCTGTGGTGGAGTTGTATCACTCTGCTCAGGCGGTTTTGGTCGGGTTAAGACGCCCCAAACGCAATTTTCTGCTGTCAGCATTGCATCCATTGTTTGATTTGTTGATGGTTGGTACTGCCTACTGGATTACCTGTTTCTTTTTCCGGGGAATCTGGAGTAATGTTTATCTTGCAGTGGGATGTGTGGGGTCGGTTTTTTTGGTGTTGCTGTTCAGTGGAACATATCGAATTTACTGGTTACGGTCTGGAACTTCAGATTACTGGTTGCTGCTGCAACGCCTTTGTCTGGGGGCTTTGATTGCGTTATGCTGCTACTCGTATATGTTGTTACAAGTTCCGCCGAGAGAACTGCGAATTGAGTTTGGACCATTTGTCTTCTGGTTAATGCTTTTTGTCTTATTGATTATGGGAGAGCGGCTCTTCCTCCGGTATGTCGAAAGTTTTATGTTGCGTTCTTTATATCTCAAACGAAACGAAGCAACTTTGAAGCAGACTGTTGTTTATGGTGGAGGATTGAATTGCCGTCTGTACCTGAACAGTTTAAATCATCGTTACAACCAGAAGCCGGTAAAAATTATCGGAATTATTGATGATGACAGTGTATTGTATCAGCTGCGGATTTACGGATTGCCAGTTTTCGGCGGCTTTGAGCACATCGAAGAAATTTATACAAAACATCCGTTTGAGCGAGTGGTAATTACCAGTGGCAGTATGGATGAAACAAAAATCAATGCGATGCGTGATTTTTGCCTGTCACACGGAGTTGAAGTTTTTCTTTTTGAACCACGAGAAGAGTTTCTTGGAGCCGGCGTTCGGGGGCAAAATCCGGCAAAAAACTGACTCTGTATTTGAAAATAATGAAAAGCGTGATATTATATTCACCAAATCAATACAATGCCAATGTAGCTCAGTCGGTAGAGCAATTCACTCGTAATGAATAGGTCATCGGTTCGATTCCGATCATTGGCTCCAGTTTATTTTCTTTCCGTACTGCGCAGGCAATGAAATTGCATTGTTTTGTCGAGTGGAATAACCGAAGTACGCCGTCTACTTTTGATGAAGAATCTTGTCTGCAGTACAGTTTTCCGCTACATTAGGGTCTGCTGAATGCGATAAAATCTATTGAAATTAAATAAATTGCAGCGGA
>ERZ1034917.1342-NODE-1342-length-15597-cov-13.451615_pt1 | contig 15597 bp, 12 predicted proteins | sample MGYA00520605_ERZ1034917 | MGnify/ENA primary metagenome ERZ1034917 (study PRJEB33766, sample SAMN09781784) | gut metagenome | biome: gut microbiome | host: Homo sapiens | place: Madagascar | study: EMG produced TPA metagenomics assembly of the PRJNA485056 data... | reverse complement strand
GACTCTTCTCGTCACAACAGAGAACCAGCGCTCGTTCAGGCGGGTCGAGATATAATGGGTTTACCGCTTGGGAACGCTTTCAATCGCTTCCGCTGATGATGTATTCCTGTCGGACATTACGGGAAAACGCCGGATTTGATTGATTTTTATCAGTTCTTATCGGAAAAAGGCTGCATACAATTCATTTCAACAGAAATGTTTTGATTTCAAACGGAGAAAAGGTGAATTCCGGCTCGGATTCAATTGGCAAAGGTTCGCGAACCGGATTCCATTCGAGCAGATCATATTCCGTGATCGTTCGCAAAGGCGCGGCAACGTGAATTCGGCAGCGGCCGGCACGTCCATACCGTTCGACACAGCGTAGTACAATAGCCTCTTCCTTTTCGGCCTTTTTTATGACTTCGGTGATGATTGAACCTGAAACCGTCTCAACTTCAACCGGCGGTTTCCAGTTTGTCAGTTTTCCTGCAATCATAAGCGGAGGACGGTTCAGAGAAGCGGCGGCTTCCCGTACTCCGGCATTGCGAAAATCTCCGGCATGCGGCATCAGGGCGTAGGTGAATTCGTGTGTGCCGCGGTCCGCAGTCGCATCCGGATAAACCGGAGCACGCAGCAGACTCATGCCAATGACGTTCTCATAAATGGAAGCGCCGTATTTGCAATCATTCAATAATGCCATTCCGCTTTCGGTATCGGCAAGATCGCAATACTGATGCATGCAGACTTCGAATTTCGCTTCTTCCCAACTGGTGTTGCGATGAATCGGGCGCTCAAGAAATCCATATTGGATATCAAAATTCGCTTTCCCGTTGCGGATGGAGGTAGGAAATTCAACGCGTAACAGTTTATGTTCCTCGTTCCATGTGATAAAAGTATGGAATCCCAATTGTTTCGCGTCGTGCGCGAGCCGGATATTTTGCTGTACTGTGGAACTGCCGACTGCAAATTCCAACGACAATTCAGCCCAGAGTGCACCTGTCGTCACCGGTGAAATTTTCGTACAGCGGCAGGCTTCGATCAGCTCTTCGTTCATATAGAATGAATCAATATCCCACGCATCATTGGCGTTGGGACGGTCATAATAGAGCCTGAATACATTTGCCGGAGCGGAGAGCATCTCCCGGCCTGACGATTTTTCGATCAGTGAAACAAGTTCTCCCGTACTTGAAAATTCCGCACGGATGAACTCATTTTCCAATACGGGAACAGCGCTTTGCGATAGTGCGCTCCGGACGTTTCTGCGGTTCAGCACACAGCTTTGGTGCGGGGCAAGCATCAGGGAAACATAGTACTTTCCATCGACGGCCCGCTGGCTTGCAGACTCGGCCACGCCCTGCCAGGATTCCGGCAGAGCCGCAAAGCCGTGATAAGGACAGCCAAGCGTGTTGACAAAGGTTACATGCTCAACATCTCTCTCCTGTCCCGTCGCCTCAATCAATTGCTTGCAACGTTCGAGAATCTCCTGATGCTCTCTGCGGGTACGTTCGTAAACCAGCGCAATAGAAGACCCCGGCAGAATATCGTGGAATTGATTCAGCAGAAGAAGCTTCCATAAACGGTCAAGCTCCTTTGACGGATACTGCTTCAGGTTGTACCCCGCATAAAGTTTTTCAACGGCAAGCAGCATTTCTTCACAGCGGCGGTTGCTGCGCTTGATTTCAGCCTGGACGGTCAATGTTCCCCGGTGAAGCTCCAGATAAAGTTCGCCATGCCATGCGGGGAGCTCCTTTTCGTATTTTCCCAAACGCTCCAGAAATTCATCCGCGCGCCCGAAACGGACCCGTGGACATCCCTCCAGATTTGCGCAACGGATACCGCGTTCAAGATACTCTTCTTTCGGGCCGCCGCCGCCATCTCCGATACCGAACAGCGAAATAATTTCCGGGATGGTGTCGTTTTCTGAAAAATTATTCGCGCCGTAGTTGAGCATTTCCGGTGCGAGCGTCGCATTGTAATTGTCCTCCGGCGGGAAAAAGCTCAGGACTGAAGTTCCGTCAATTCCGATCCAGCGGAAACAGTGATGCGGAAACTTGTTGGTCTGATTCCAGGACAACTTCTGGGTGAGAAAACGGTCGCAACCGCATTTCCGGATAATCTGCGGCAGTGCCGCCGAATAGCCGAATACATCCGGCAGCCAGAGATTTTTGACTTCAATGCCGAATTCATCACGGAAGAAATTTTTCCCATGCAGAAACTGCCGGACGATCGCTTCGCCGCTTGTTAGATTGCAATCTCCTTCGACCCACATTCCTCCCTGCAGCTCCCAGCGGCCCTCTGCGACCCGCTGCCTGATTTTCTCATACAGTGCCGGATAGTTCTCTTTGATGAAGAGATAATGCTGCGGCTGTGAGGCTCCGAAAACATAGTCCGGATATCGTTCCATTAAATTGAGTTGCGAAGAGAATGTCCGTGCCGTTTTGCGGATGCTCTCCCGAACCGGCCAAAGCCAGCCGGTATCGATGTGCGCATGACCGACTGCGGTAACCTGCATTGCGGAAGGCGAGGCGGGAATCCGCAGGGCTTCTGCAAGAATATTTCTGGAGGCAGCGGCATGACCGGGATTTCCCGCAAAGCAGTCAATGGCCCGTGCCATAATTCGCATGATCTGTTTTTCTCGCGCACTGCCGACCGGAAACGCCGGTGTTTCCGGAAAACCGAAATCTCCGGCGGTATGAGGAAAATGCAGAAGACTCATCAGCACTTCAAAATCGAGGGCCAATGCCCACACATCACGCCGGAAAAGCCCGTAGCGCAGTTTGCGGATTATCCCGAAATCTCCGCGCTGATCGGGGTAGTCGGGATCTTTCTCTCTGCCGAAAAGTCCGTTTGCGGCGGCTTCCAGCCAGAGTTCAAACTTGCCGGATGTTTCGCAATGCCCCAGCTGCACATACTCTTTGCGGTAATGTTTCACCAGAGAACTTGTATTGGTAATGCTGTAAAAAGGAACGCCTTCCGTATCAAGGAGCAGTCCTTCGCCGCCGACGTTGAGCTGCAGCAGCACTTCGTGCCCTTGCCACGCGTCAGGATATTCTCCCTGAAGATTGATCCATGCACTGTCCCAGAGGTTTCCCCAGCGCATCCCTTCTGAAATCGGCTGATAGGAAAGTGCATGGCGTTGCTGACAGGGAACCGGTTCTTGGGTGACGGCGATTTTGCCTTCAAAAACCTGGGCATCCTTCAGGAAATATTCCGGCAGACGGGCGTGGAATTTCATCACACGGACTTGCTGTATCTGGTATTCTTTCTGTGTCATATTCTAAAAACTGATTTCCATACGTTCTCTGTCAATCTTGCATTCGGTACCGTCGGGGAGGCGCAAGGTTCTGGCCGGAAGCATGCACCTTTCTGCTCATTTGAAGAAATACGGTGCTCAATCGGCGAGCTGAAGCGTTTCGCCCGCATGAAGCTCTACCGGGTGGCCTTCCTGTCCCGTAAACCAGACTGATGTTGCGGACGGATTATGGATATATCGCATATCGACGCCGCAGATCAGCGACCGGATGGCTTTGATGTAACGGCAGATTTCTCCGTTTGTCGCATGCCAGATATTCTGATCTGCGGACATTTTTCGGCAGAAATCCTCAAACATGTCCCAATGATCGTTGTCGCGGAGCTCATAGGAGTGGCCCCAGATGTAGAAAAGCGGAAGTCTTGCCCATTGCGGCTGGTGAAGAAAGCTGTCCGCAAGCTGGGATGCCTCCTTATAGTGGCAGGTGGGATCCCAGAAAAGAAAATCTTCCGGCAGCAGAAAATTTTTTGTACTCCGGATTGTCCTGGAATACTCGATGCCAAGTACTTTGAGCGCTTCCGCCAGCCAGTTCGCGATGTACCCATTGGGATAAGCCAACCCGGTCACCGGGTGGCCGAGGAGCTTTTCAAAGGTGCGGCGATCCTCGCGGATCTCGGAAATGATATCCTCCATCGGCAGATAGGTGAACAGACCGTGGGTCGCTCCGTGACATGCAATTTCATGTCCCTGATAGTGCTTTCCGATTTCGTCGGTTTTCACATAATCCTGATTCTGCAGAAAACGGCTGTTCAGATTCCAGGTGCATTTCATGTGGTACCGGTTCAAAATTTCGAGGAGACGGAGATCGTCGGAAAAGCCGTCATCGAAACTGAAGGTCATCGCTTTCTGCCGTCCGGACGGGTAGAGAAAAAACATTGTCATGGAAACTGCTTTCGTTTTGATCTGATTTGATTTGCGGAACAAAGGGAAGTTTCGTGTTCTGTACGCGGTTCTGGTCAGCCGAGCGAGAGCAGCACGATTCCCAGAACAATCAGGATGATTCCTGCTCTGCCGACCATCGGAAGTTCCTCCCGGCGCCACCAGACACAGTAGGACGAAAAGAGAAAAATGGAGCTACCTACCGCCACCGGATAGACGATGGCGGTGATGCCAAGCGGATCCGAGGCATCCACTGCCAGAAAGAAGAATATCTGTCCCAATGCCGTGACAATGGCGTACGGCACGGCCAGTTTCCACACTTTCCCCGGAACAAAGCCATGCCGGGCAATGGCAAGATAACCCCAGACGATCATGCCGCATGGTGCGGATACCGGCAGCCGCCAGCTCAACGCCGCTTCAGAGAAGCCCGCATTGCCGGGGATGATCCGCATGAACTGCGCGACGCCAACCAGCAGAAACGCGCTGAACGCATACAGAAGAAATCCTTTCGGGCCGGATTTCGGCTGTTCTTTCCCCTTTTTTTTCAGTCCGACCAGAATAAGGCCGGAGAGCAGAACTGCGGCTCCGGTGTATTTGACCGCACCGGCGTGGTTGCCGAGGAAGAGAATTGCGCCTAAGAACGGGATTACCATGGAACTCTGCGCGATGCTCCAGGCGATCCCCTGGCTTCCCCGTGTCATGGCGTATTTCAAAAGAAGAAAGCCCGTCATTTCGATGACGGTTGCCGGAATCATATAAAGTGCAAGGTGCAGCACCTCTGGCGGCGGAGCTTTCTGCGGGAAATGCACGCTCCAGATGAAGAGCGTGTAACAGAATCCGTTCAAAGCCAGAAAGGAGTAAAGATCCCCTTGCTTATCCGGTGCCTTGCCGTATATAATTCCCACCAGAGTCCACAGTACTCCGGTGATCAGCATGTAGAATATGGCCTGATGTATCATAAGAATGCAGGAAGAAAAATTTTCTTTTCAGATACGCCCGATCGTTTTCCTGACCGGCCTTATGCAAAGGTTACTCGGTGATTTCCGCGATTTCCAACAGCGTTTCCGCCGTGTAGACCATGCAGTTGAGCCAATCCGGGAGGTCGATGCTGAAAAACCAGGTGGGGATGGAGCCGTCCGGACGCTGGTTGCGCAGGATTGAGTCGGCCATCGCCTTGGCTTTCTCCAGATAAAGCGGATCCCCGGTGGTTCGGTATACCTTGCTCCAGATGGAGATGAAGTTGGAGATGGAGGCGTCCACCGGCCAGTAGCAGTTGTATTGCTCCAGCGCCGCCGGCGTGATCATGGATTCGCACTGCTTGCCTTCGGGGTACATGCTGGCCTCCAGTGCCGGGCTGGGATCGCTCCATACCACGAACTGATCCTCGCTCCAGTCTACAATCCGCAGTGCGGTTGCCACGTCCCCTTTCTGCAGCAGGTCGGCGGCGAGGCAGTGCGCGTGGTTTTTGGTAAGGTTCTGGTACATCTTCGTGGGAATGACGTCCTCGAACTGACCGTCCCAGTCCCAGAGTTTCAGATTATGGTCCAGAAGCCGTTGATAGGCGCGGTCACGCAGCTGAGCGAAGGATTCATCGCCGCTCAATTCCGCGAGCTGGGTGAAAAAAAGGATCATGTCCCCGGTGATCAATACCACGTTTTCCACGGTGGGCTTCCCGTCTGCCTCCCGCATTTTCAGCGGCCAGCTGCCGGATGGAAGTTCCAGCTTCTTCATGGTATTGCCCAGTCGGAGTGCGGCATCCAGGTAGTGTCTGTCCTGGGTGCGGCGGTAGATGGTCAGATAAGCGTTTCCGACCATGGTGGGATAGGTCATCATGACCTGTCCGATATTGGGTTTGGCCAGATGATAGGCGGCATGTTTCCAATAGGTGGGCGGTATGTATTCCATCGGACTTCCCGCCGGGCAGCTGTTGTCGATGAGCCAGTCGGCCATATACCGGGAAATAGTCAACGCCTTTTTCTTGACTTCCGGATCGTCGACATGATCGGCATAGAGGTTCAATCCCCGGATGATGGCGCTGAGGGTTTTGGAGGGATAGCAGTATTTCCGGTATACCTTCTCATCCACGGTGCCGCCGGCGAGCCATCCCTGAACATGGGGAAGGTTGTAAAGATAGGCCAGTGCCCGCATCGCCGCTTTGCGATAGTCATGTGATATGGACGGATAGGGGCCGTGAAACCAGGCGCAGCGGTAGAAATTACGCTGAAACACCTGCTGCATTGATTTTCCCTGTTCATCCAGCGCTTCGATGGAAAGCTGCACATCCCCCACCGGAATTCTGCCCCATACAGGCGTCAGCGGATCCTGCGGTGATGCGGAGTCGAAAGCCGCCAGCTCTTTGCCTTCACGGTCTTTCAGCGTGAAGCGGTAACTGGAGGCGCCGGGAAGCGGCGGGGCTTCAAAGGCCGGCGGCATGATGAACTGTCTGGCATTGGCATTCCAGAATGGAATTCCGTCCCGTTGCGGCAGTGCCACCGGAATGAGGCTGTGGGCGAAGGCTTCCGCATTGATTTTCTCCCAGTCGGTCGGCCGGGCTGTTTTTTCCTGCAAGGTATTCATGAGTTATTTTTCCTGTTTTTCTGTTATTGTCCCAAATCATCAGGACTGGCATGTATGATCCTTGAAAATCACTTTTTATTCAGCTTGAAATACTTGAGCATGACTTTCCTGCGGTCGGTATCCTGTGCGGCCTTTCTGATGTCGTTCGGAGTGCCTTCGTGTTCGAGACTCCAGCCTTCCCATTCGCGGAACGCATGATAAGTCCAGTCCCACTTGTATTCTTCAAAAATGGAGACGAGTTCATCCAGATAGCTGGCGCCGCCGGGCGCCCAGATTGCGACGGAAAACTCTCCGACCTGGATTTTCGCGCCGTACTTCAGCTGGAAATCGCGAACCGCTTTCATCGTTGCCGCGAGGCGTGTCCGGTTCCATCCGGCTTCGCGATAGTCGAATCGCATATTGTAAAATGTTTTGATGTAAGTCGGATCGCCGACCCCCTGATGGGTATATTCGCCGGGCGCGTACATATGAATGGAGTAGATGATATTGGCCAGCGGCATCGGGGTCATCTCAAAGAACACCGGGCTTGCCATGTGGTTGCTCTCCACCATGACCGGAACTTCCGGGGCGATTGCGCGGATTGCTTTGGCGGCATCGTACTGCAGTTCCCAGAAGCTGTACGGCACCGCTCCGTGCTGAATCGGTTCGTTGCAGAGGTCGAAGGCGTAGATCTGCGGATTGTCTTTGAAGCGTTTGGCGGTCTCCTGCCAGATTTCGATGAACGCCTTGCGGTATTCGGCTTCGTGCATGGCGCGGAAATGGGAACTGTCGGTTTGGGCGGCAATTGCTTCCTTCCCGTACCTGCCGCCTGCCACTTGGTGCATATCGACAATGACTTTGATGTCGTATTTTTTAAGCAGCGGCATCAGGGTTTCGAGATGATCAAGCGCATCTCTGAACCATTTCCTGTAGATGTCGATATCATTGACATTCGGACAACCGTCAACAATCTGGTAACGGATCAGATTGACATTCCATGCGGCAAGATCATGAATATCCTGTTCGGTCAGTCTGGTCCATGCCGGACTCATCACGCCGCGCCGCGGAATATCCAGGGTCACGCGGGCGGTGTACTCGCATCTGAAATTCTCCGGCAGCTTGATGTTTGAGACGGGGGCTATCGGGAACTCTTCAATGGTAATGTTGCGGAACTGCAGTTTGCCCCAACCCTGCTGGATGCCGAAAACAATCTGGGCATCATCGATATTTGCCGGGAAATTACAGTAAAGCGTGACCGGCTGCCATTCCCGTCTGGAGCCTCTCAATGTCGGGCTGACAAAAAAGTTTTTGACGCCGGCTTTGCTGTTGTAAACGAGAATTTTGCCGCCGAAATGCTGGTTTCCTGCCGGGCCGCCGATTTTTTCAAAGCGAACCTCGCCGCGGATCTGCATCCCCTTGCCCAGCAGTTTTTTCAGCGGCAGGTTGAAAACGGCGCCGCGGGTTTCATTGGAGATGCCGGGCTGTTCGGGGATTTCAACGGTGAATATGCCGTTGTCATGTGTCACATTCACTTTGCCGCCGTCAACGGTGAATTCGCCCAGGAGGAAATCCTTTTCTTCAAGCGGTGTTTCCTCGCCGCCGGAAAGCGGAAGCACCGTCGCGCACAACAATATGCAGATCGATAAAAAGAGTTTTTTCATTATGGTTCTTTCCGATTATTTTCCGTTCAACTGAAAATATTTGAGCATGACTTTCTTGCGGTCGGTATCCTGTGCGGCCTTTCTGATGTCGTTCGGTGTGCCTTCGTGTTCAAGGCTCCAGCCGTCCCATTCGCGGAACGCATGATAGGTCCAGTCCCACTTGTATTCTTCAAAAATGGAGACGAGTTCATCCAGATAGCTGGCGCCGCCGGGTGCCCAGATTGCGACGGAAAACTCTCCGACCTGAATCTTCGCTCCGTATTTCTGCTGGAAATCACGAACCGCTTTCATGGATTTCGCAAGGCGTGCCCGATCCCAGCCGGCGTTGCGATAATCGAACTGTTTTGCATAATACTGTTTGGTGTAACTGGTGTCATTGACCCCCTGATGGGTATATTCGCCGGGCGCGTACATATGAATGGAGTAGATGATGTTGGCCAGCGGCATCGGAGTCATCTCAAAGAACACCGGGTTTGCCATGTGGTTGCTCTCCACCATGACCGGGACTTCCGGGTCGATTGCGCGGATCGCTTTGGCGGCATCGTACTGCAGTTCCCAGAAGCTGTACGGCACCGCTCCGTGCTGAATCGGTTCGTTGCAGAGGTCGAAGGCGTAGATCTGCGGATTGTCTTTGAAGCGTTTGGCGGTCTCCTGCCAGATTTCGATGAACGCCTTGCGGTATTCGGCTTCGTGCATGGCGCGGAAATGGGAACTGTCGGTTTGGGCGGCAATTGCTTCCTTCCCGTACCTGCCGCCTGCCACTTGGTGCATATCGACAATGACTTTGATGTCGTATTTTTTAAGCAGCGGCATCAGGGTTTCGAGATGATCAAGCGCATCTCTGAACCATTTCCTGTAGATGTCGATATCATTGACATTCGGACAACCGTCAACAATCTGGTAACGGATCAGATTGACATTCCATGCGGCAAGATCATGAATATCCTGTTCGGTCAGTCTGATCCATGCCGGACTCATTACGCCGCGCCGAGGAATATCCTGGGTCACGCGGTCGGTATACTTCTGCCTGAAGTTTGCCGGTACCTTCACTTTGGTGACGGGAGCGACAGGAAATGTTTCATAAACCAGATCGCGGAATTCCAGTTTCCCCCATCCCTGCTGAATTCCGAAAACAACATGGGCACTCTGCTGATCTTTCGGGAAATCACATTCCAGAGAAACAGGCTGCCATTCTTTTTGCGTGCCGCGCATGACCGGAGTGCAGAAGAAATTATAAACTCCCTGCCGGTTATTGGACGCAAGGATCTTTGCCCCCCAGAAGGGACCGCCCGCATCCGACGTGACATTTTCGTAACGGACCTCTCCCCGGAACCGTACTCCCATTCCGACCAGTTTTTCAGAGGGGATATTCAGTATCGCGCCGTAAGTGGCATTGCCGATATTCGGCGTCGGCGGAATGATTACCGTAAGGACACCTTTCCGGAAAGTCACATTATATTTGACTTTTCCCGCGGTACGTTCTCCAAGAATGAAATCTTTTGCGGTCAGTGGAATTTCCACCGCTGACAGCGAAACAACGGCTGTGCAAAGCGCCCAGAAAGCAATCATCTTTTTTTTCATACAGTATAACCTCTCTCAATCGTTTTACTTCTTCCGCGCGATATCGATCACATCAATCCATTGAGCCGCGGAATCATCGGCAATGAAGCAATATTCTCCTCCGTCTCCAGCAATGCCTCCGTTTTTGACGATGCATACCGGCCATACGGTCACGCATATCCAAGGCACTCCTGAAACTTACGCGCATCCGTTGTCTGTCAGCGATCTATTATCGCATTTTGACCCAATTATACCAAAATTGGTTCATGCCTGTAATAAATCTCCTGCTTTCCACATGGCCGTCCACAAACGCAAAATTGGAGAATCCGCCATGCAGCCAACCGGGAGAAATGCTATTCTGGCTTCCTACTCCATACGGAGCGATGTACTCCGGCCGCAAAACATTGCCGCCACCGAAGTAACCGGTGGGAAATGAGTAAATCCAATCCTGTTCACCGAAAAGCGCCGCGCGCACATTCATTCTCGACAGCTTATTTGAGTTGGAACCAGGAGACATCCAGGGACGTGTCTTGTCCGGCACATTAACGCTCAGGTCTGCAGTGCCGGCAACACTGTAATTAGGCAGATAAGCAACAACGTTGTCAACTCCCGTTTTGCCGGGAGACACTGCCGGGCAAAGCAGAACGGCGGATTTCAAACGGGTATAATAGACAACGTCATAATTATCCCCGGCATCACCCGGCCGGAGATAGTTCCTCAATTGTTTCCACTGGGGGCCATTCCAATCCCATTTAGGCAGCCAGTCAGCGTTGTCGGAAGCATAACTGTGGATCGAGAGACCAATCTGTTTCATATTGCTGAGGCAGGAAGTTGTATGGGCTTTCTGTCTTGCTTTGTTCAGAGCCGGCAGCAGCATTGCGGCGAGAATCGCGATGATGGCGATCACAACAAGAAGCTCGATAAGCGTGAATCTACGAATTTTCATTTGCATTCCTCCTGTTTGATGTTGGGTGAAAATATGTGATCCGAATTGTCGGTAAAGCAGGAACATTCAATTGCTTTCCTCTGTTTCAAGCATGATCGCGTCAAGCGGCGGGATTTCCGTCGTCATAGACGCGCCGCTCCACGCTTCTTCGCCGTTCGCTGTGAGAATTCTGCCGTGAAACGGAACTTCGAAGTCAATCCGGCACGGTTCCGCTTTTTCCCCGAAATTCACCAGCAGCAGCGCCTGCCGGGTACCGCAGCTCCATTTCGAAGCCAATACGTTCGGAGTGGAAACCGGCGCTCGATGCCGTAAATGAATTTCAGAACTCCCGCAGACAATGCATGGAGTCTTTTCCATGCGCCCCTCCACAAGGTATTTGGCGGCTGCGCCGCGCCGCCAGGCGTTGAGGCGGCCGATCAGGGTCAGCAGCGGTTCCTGTGCCGGTTCCGGCTGCTCCCACTTCAAACCCCAGTTCCAATGAATCTTCCCGCCGTCTTTCAGCACCGCGGCAAGCAAATTCCCATTGACGAAGTTCCAGGCGGTATTCCATTGCAGGAAAAACGGAGTCTTCGCCGTATCAATCCAGTCGGAAAGGCAAACCCCGTTCCCGGAAAATCCGACGCAATATTCATGGAAAAGATAGGAGTAAAGCGGCACCGGCATTCCGCAGGTCCCCCAGGCCAGATGACTTCGGAGATCGTTGAGTTTGCAGAATTCCATGTACGGCTCCGCGGCGGCATTTTCACACCCCAGAACCGTCTCCTCCGCAGCAAGGGCAGCCTTTTCCAGCAGCGTCCGCATTGCGGTGGTCTGCCAGGCGCCCGGCAGGGAAGGATGTCCATGCTTCGCCGAGTAGCAGAGCGGTGAAGCCGCACCTTGATTCTGGTCGAAATATTGCAGATAATCGATCCTGGCGCGATGGGCCGCCGAAATTTCATTGCAGACAATCCGGGCTGTGGTGTCACGCGCCGGACACAGATCGTATCCCAGGCGGATCGAATGTGCGCCGTTGCAGTTCCGCGAATACGCTTCACCGCGGGGACCGGTGCAGATCTCGTTTTCCAGTTCTTCGGCCGCGAACTGCTCACGGCAGTCGTAGCCCGGTTCCAACATGCTCTGCTGGGTCCAGCCGATTCCGGAAGCGTACAGGCCGACCCGGTCTCCCGCCTTGTGCATCGCATCGGTGAATTCGCCGAGCGCCTCTTCTCCGCCGTACGGCGGCCAGATATACGGCGGAGCCCACGGCGCAGTGCCTTCCCAATGCATCAGCAGTGCCAGAAGCGGTCCGTTCCACCTTTCACGCAGCCTGTCGAGGAAGGGAAGCGCCTTCCGGTAGGGAAAATATTCATTGGGCGCCATTTCGCTGCTGTCCAGGCCGTGCCCGCGGACGGGAAACGCGATGACGACCGGCGATTCCTTGAGCCAGCCGGGAATGCGTTTCCCGATCTTTTCCGGCAGCAGCGGATCATGTCTGAGCATCCAGGCACGGTAAATTTCCGCGGCATCCTGCCAGTTGCCGGCAAATGCGGCTGTGACAATCTCGAATTCCGGACCGGGAGCGCCTCCCGTGAAATTCTGCACCATGAGCCGGCGGGCCTCGTCGCCTTCACATTGAATGTCCAGCGTTTTAGGCGCATGGGCGGAGTCGGCGCAGCCGATATACAATCCTGTTTCGCCCTGAAAGCAGGCGGCGAACTGCATCCCGGCGGGACCGGGGTAAAATCCGTTGCATCCGGAGAGCGGATATTGGCTGTATTCGCATTTGAAATTCGCCGCTTTTTCACGCCAGTCAAGATGATCGATCAGCGTGCCTTCCGCAAAGGGGAGCAGGAAGCGTTCTTCCGTGGAACGGCGCAGCCGGAGGCGCGGGAAATCCGTCCATTCGCACCGGCAGGCCGGATTTTCCGTCGAAACCTGAATCCGCCAGCGGATCTCGGTTTCCTTCTGGACTGCCCATACTTTGACGGCGGTGCCGCGCAGCCTGCGGCAGTTGAAGTATTCGATTTCAAATCCGTCCTGCGACCTGTGGAGGGTCACATCCGAGAAATCCGAACGGTCAAGCCGGATCGGATTCCCGATGAAGTCCCGCAGCTGGACGACGAACAGCCCGGAACCCTCTGCCGGTTCAACGGCGGCGAACTCAATGCCGGCGCACTGAAGCAGAACAACATTTCCCGCTTCATCAAAATCAAGATTGATTCTTTTCAAATTCAGTGTCATAATAAATCCCTGGTCGTTTGTTTATAAATATTATGACACAAAACCAAAAAGATGACAAGACATAAAATCGGAAAAAAATGTAACAATCCATTATTTTGACGGATTCAGGGCCGCTGATTTTCTGTATTTCGCCGGCGTGATCCCATACGCTCTCCGGAACAGTTTTATCATATAATTTGCGGAACAGAAACCGCTTTCCGCTGCAATCTCATTCATTGATTTCGAGTTCGAAGCCAACAGGTATTGAACCTGAAGCAGACGTATTTTCAGCAGATATTCCATTGGAGAAATTCCGATCTGATCCCGGAACTTCTTGGAAAAAGACGAGACGCTCATGTTTAACTTCGACGCCAGCTGCTTCAATGAAAAATGGCATGTCGGATTCTCCTCCATAATGGTAATTGCGTCCAGAATGCACGCCATTTCCTCTTCCACCGACGGACGCAGGAATTGTGCGGAACGCATTACGGAAATAAGGAAATCGACGACCAGCGAGGTTGTCATGATTTCATACGCCAGAGGGCGCATACGGAATTCCGCAACCGCCCGGTCCAGATTCTCCATGCCCCGGGTCCGCTGGCCGACGGGAACGTGCACAACAACTCTGGGCGTACCGGTCCGGTTGCCGAAGAACCAATCCCAGCCCGGCAGGACGTCCAGGTGCCGGAACTGTTCCAGAAAATCCTGCCGCAGCGAGATGTTATACAGAACCATTGTTCCGCACGCATCATATCCATGCCGTTCCCCTTTCTGAATGGAAAAGACATCTCCCTGAATCAGGCTGTCGGTATGATGCGTGCCATCCGTCGTCACATGGTGGTGGATCGCCGTTCCTCTGGCAACAAAGGCGATTTCCGTGAATTCATGCTGATGCATCGGCACTTGTTCCATCTGATATGCTTTTTCAATGGCAACGGAACATTCCGGAACCATTTTCACATCGGCTTCGGAAAAAAATCCTTCACGGGGCATTTCAACTCCTTCAAATTTTTTGTGTTGCGCACCGTCCCGGCAATTTGGGAAAGGGGCGGAAAAACGGTGGAGCCGGTTTGTCCGTATGCTGCGGCTGTCTGAAAACCGGAAAGACTCCGTAGAGAAGAATACATCAGCAAGTCTGTTTCGTCAAGTGCCGGATTCAGTTCCGAAGCGTGAATTTGAAGAAATAATCATAAACCGCGATCTTCCGATTCCCCAATGGCGTTCACGCCGTCGTCAGAGCGATGAAACTGGAAAACCGGTGATCTGCTTATCAGACATTTCTGCGCGAGGAATGGGAAAGCCTGACGGAGCATGAACCGCTTTGCGGACAGCGGAAATATCGCGTCGTTTATTCTCCCTCTTTCGGAAGACGGAAAAAAGACGGCAAAACAGTTTGCGGAAACGGAACGTGCCCGCCGGACTTCGGCGGGCGACGATGAGGCCGAAGCGCCCATAGCAGACGCCTCCTTTGAAGTCCAGGCGGTCGCGGAGTTCGAAACGCCGGGGAAACACTCGTCCGATATTCCGGAAAACGGTCAGGAGCGCGGTGCGGAAACGGCGGCGGCGCTGATGATGCCGGAAATCCGTGATCCCATTCTCTCCCGAACGGAAGCGGCGGGGAGAACCGTCGAATGCGGCGGCGCCAGTCACCTTTTGAAAGCTCCGGTCCGGAGTCAGCGGCTGTTCATCGGGATGCGGGTTGTTATCGCCCTGCGTGATGATGCGGTCTTTTTCAATGCGGATCACGCGGTGAACATACGGGCGCTCCGCGTTGATTGCGACGATATCGCCCGGACGGAGTTCCGAAAACGGAACCGCTTCAAGTTCAAGCGTGTCGCCCGGCGCGAAAACGCCTTTCATACTGTTCCCCGTATAAAAGATCATGAGATCATTCGTCGGTCAGCAGGCCTTTTTCACGCAGAACGCCGAAAAACTTCGCAACATCCTGTTTCGCCTGCGCTTCCGTGACGTCGGAGAATTCGGCGAGAATCGCATGGATTGCGTCCGCTTCCGTTCCGCCGGAGGCGAGAACCTTCCAGACGGCGACGCCTGTGGGATTCAGTGAAATTGCTTTGTTGCGGTCGGGGTCGAACACGATTCCGGTTCCGTCAAACTCCTCTCGCATCATAACAAACGGATTGAGTTTCATAAAAAATCCCACACCTGTCCTCACACCTGTCCTAACAATTTTCAAAATGGCGTAATTTTCTGATTACGCCCCCTCATTTTCATCTATTTCACACCAATTCTCAAAAGTAGCCCCCCTTTGTTGTAAATCTGCTGTCCTAAAAAGCGAACTCTGGTTGAAATAAATCCGGCTCCGGCGGTTTTGTGAATGGTTGATCCAACCATTGCAGTAAATCCCGATAGACGAAAAGATTCCACTTCAGAAATGTCACCAGGGTGGAGAAATGCCACTTGGCCTTCGATAAAAACTTCAGATCACACCTGTCCTAGTGTAGCGTCTCTTAAATAATATCATGTTACTGTCTTTCCTTTAAGACCTG
>ERZ1034917.1339-NODE-1339-length-15627-cov-5.274981_pt1 | contig 15627 bp, 13 predicted proteins | sample MGYA00520605_ERZ1034917 | MGnify/ENA primary metagenome ERZ1034917 (study PRJEB33766, sample SAMN09781784) | gut metagenome | biome: gut microbiome | host: Homo sapiens | place: Madagascar | study: EMG produced TPA metagenomics assembly of the PRJNA485056 data... | reverse complement strand
TTATTCCTTTAATACCAAAATCACTTAATTTTTGACTAGCTAACTTGTCTCCACCAAGTTGCTTGGATAATAATTTATAAAATTCTTTACCACTTAAATTAGAATTATTCAACACGCTACTGTTAAGTTCATTACTTATTTTAGATATAACATTTTTAACAATGGGTGGTTGTTCTTCTATGTTTTTTTGTTCATTTAGTAAATACTCGTTTTCTGGTATATCAACCTCAAACATAGTATTCCATTGATGCGTATCAAAATGACTATCCTTTAGTATTTGAACCGCTTGTTCTGCTCTTTTTACTTGTGCTACAACATAATCTGATTTATTATCCTTTTTGGAATTTATAAAATCAGTTAAGTTTAATATAGCTTTTGTACTTCCCCCCTCTTCTGAAAGAGTTGTAAGTGCCATCGATAAAGGACTTTCTGCATCGATAATTGATTTCGTTTTCTCGTCATACCACTCTATATCATCATTTAGTCTATATTTGGTATCACCACTTATAATTTCAACACTATCAATTCCAAGTACATCTTTATAAGCTTGTGCTACTTCTCTGTTTTTTGCAAAATACAAACCCCATCCATGCGCTTGATTGCCCTCACCGCTACCAATAGCACCTAAATCAAACTCATCAAAATCATGTGGTGAACCATGCCATGCTATTTGTGCGTAACCATCTTTTCCTTTTAATTTAGCATTTACATCAAATCGTATAGTATTTAGGTAGTCCATAGCGGTATAACGTGCATTGCCAGCCTCACGCATGATTTGTGCGAACACATCCGCATGAGTTGCTACCAACAATGCATCCTCATGTGCTTGTTGCTTGATATGACCTTTAGTGCTAGTTTCTAATAGTTTACGAACCTTTGTATATACTTCATGACCTGCTTTTGTTAGGTTCATACGTAATGCAACATTCTTATCAGCTATTTCAAAGACTTTATCTTTCATAGCCTCTAAACTTTCGATTTGCATCAACATATGTTCCATATCTGCATAATGTGCATCAGATTGTGCCAATGCATCAGCGTTACCATCTAAACTAGCAGTTGTAGTTGCTCGACTATACTCATAGGCTGCTCGTCTACGTTCTGCATTCGTGCGTGGTGCTTTACCGCCATTATTAGCTTTATAATCAATTAGCCATTGTGGTTCAATACCAGTAGTAACCGCATCATTGATAGATTTATCTGCATTGTCAAAATCGCTTGCATAGGTTTCTCTGTACTGTTCTTTCAACGTATGCAATAAGTTGTTGTAATTACGTTTAATGTTGGTAGGGTCAGATAGTACCTCGTTAAGTACTTCACGATCTATATCAGATGCACCCTCAAATTCATTGCGGATAATATCATCTTTGATACGTTCCGCACGTTTTGATGCATCATCTTTCAATACAGATTTAGCTACATCTACTTCTTGCTTTGCACGTTCTAATGTAGCCAATGACATACCGCCTCTAGTAAAGTAAGAGGTTTGTTTCAATGCATCTACAGTTTCATCTGACAAATTCATAGATACTTGTGCATAACTACCAATAGGAATTTCAACAGGTGCATCGGCTTCAATAGCTGCTTTGACTTCCTCTTGTGTTACTAAGCCATTATCAACCATATCACGGATAGCAAGTTGTCCGTTTTCAGATTGTACTAATTCCGCTACATCTACATATTGAGTAGATACACCAGCCTTATCACCCTGTGCTTGTACGATTTTTCCGTATAGTTCAGGGTTTTCTTTTGCAATCTTATTTGTAGCGCTATCCTTACGAACATTATCCATAATGACTGCACCATTGCGGTTTTGTTCTGCAATGATTGCTGCTTGTTGTTGTTCAGGTGTTAGCTTTTGAAAATCACGAAAAGCCTTTGCAGTACGCACACCACCTACTGCACCACCGATAGCACCAAAACCAATTACTGCTGGTAACGCTTGTTTCATAGCATCTAGTGAACCAATAGCAATATCACCTACGCTATAATAACCCTCTAGGTCATTATCCTTACGTGTAAGATTATGTTGTACCTTTTCATTTACATCTTGCAAACCCTCTTCAAATAGTTCAGGTACACCAGCTTTAATAGAGTTCTTAGCCATCTGTGCAACAGTTGCACCAATGCCTCTATCAAAGGTTTTGACTGTATCACCAACACCAGCACTAATAGCTTTTGCAATCACACCTTTAGGTGCTACGGCTTTAAAAGCTTTACCCATAGCTGCAGTTGCTGCAAACTCAATACCAGCATCAATAGCAGCGTAAGACATAGCGTATTGATTAGCCTCTTGGTCTGTGTATACTCGGTTTCCGTTAGCATCTTTCTTTTGAATGAGTTCAACGTATTTATTACCGAATGACATTTTATACATATTGTATGCCATATCAGCACCGCCACCCCATTTAGCACCAGTAGCAGCACCAGCAGTTGCACCTACACCCTCTGTAGCCAAGCCACCAATTAATGCACCAGCAACTGCACCAGCTACCGCACCTACACCGCCTTGTTTCGCCATCATGTAGCCTTGACTAGATGTTGCACCCAATACTTCCTCTAGTGGACTACTACCATCAGGTTTCCTATAACTTTGTATATTGTTTTGTAATCGATTAATCTCATCGGTTAATTCGCTAATCTTTTGTGGATCAGATTCGTGCGCTAATGCAAAACCAACATCGCCTAACTTCATTTGGTCATTCATTGCCCAAATACTTTGTTGCATCGCATCGAATACACCTTTTGTATTCTTTATTGATTCAAGATTGTTTAACGCTTGGATGCCCTCTGCTTGTGAGCTATATTTCACCTTATAGAGTTCAGGAAACTCATCGTAAATATCTTGTAAAACTTGTCCTCGTTCTACTCGTCTAGATAGATAATCAGCACGTTCAAATGCTCTATCATCACCAAACATAACTGTATCCGCACCGATATTTAAAGTTTTAGCAATACGTAAAGCCTCATTAGCACGTAACTGTTCATTGTTATACAAAAACAATCTATCAGTATTACTAACAAACCCAGCTGGTAAAGCATTAGGTAATGACTGCCCTAATTGACCTATCGATTGTAATAGGTTGCCTTGTTGTCCAAAAGGTGAAACTGTTTCCGTTCCATCTGTATTTTTAACGCTAATAGGTGTACTAGCGATTGTAGATAATGCATCTGCCGTATTTTTTGCAATGCTTGATACTGTATCTATACCTGCACCAATAGCCTGTCCTACAGGTGTAAAAACACCTACAGGACTAGACTGTACACCAGCGCTAGCGGTAAAGGAACGTGGACTATCTCCACCATGTCCACGTATTAACGCTTGAAACTCCTCACGCTCTTGTTGATTAATATCAGCCATTTGTGTATCTCCGTTGTAATGCATTGTATTCTGATTCGTAAATATCTTTAGTTGAGCCATCTCTATATGTTACTCGGATATAGTGGTTTCCTACAGGTTCAGCATGAACGATACCGATTGCTTGATTACTTGCACCACTTATAGTAGATGAATAATCATCGCCATCTCCAAAGTATGGTTTACTTGTACTACGTAATGTGCTTGTTGCTACTGCAGCATCAAAGATTTCATCTTTTTCGGCATCTGTAGGTGGTCTATGATGTTTGATTTTAAATTCCTCAATGCGCCCAGCCATTTCTTGTTTAACACCATATTTAAAGCTACCAGCCAATGTTTTATCTTCAGGCATTACTGTAGCAAGTTTATATTCATATGGAGTTAAATCAATGTTGCTAGCTTTCTTATTGTTATCATCGATTTCAAGTAACGATGCATCAAGTTCATCATCCATGATTTTATTAGGCAACACACGTTCTGCATATGCTCGTGTCTGTTCGTAGGTATGAGATTTTGCATACTGCTTAATACCCCATTTTTCTTGCGCCGTCATTTTTAAGCCTTTTTCATAAATTCTATCTAGCTTAGGTCTTTCGCTTGCCATTTTGCCACTCCAATATTCTTTTTCTTCAGGAGTAGTTGCACCTGCTAGTTGAACCTGTGCATATTGGAATGCACCGCTTACATCACCATTAGCTATCTTTTGATTTAAGATTGTTTGACCTGCTTGTAAGCGATCATTGATAGCAATCTTTCTAGTTTGCTCTTGCAATGTGTAATAATTTTTGTAGGCAGTTTTAGCTTCATCTTCAGCTTTCTTGATTTGGTCTTCTGAATATTTAGGACTACCGCCACTAGCCATAGGTGCGTTTCTCATTCCTGCTGAATAGTTAGACTCAGAATCAGTATAATAAGAATTTTCCTTTAAAATATGCGCCCATGTATTTACATCATTTACATCTTTCAAACCATCATAATGCCTTAAAAAACTTTGTACATAATCATCTGCAAAGTCTTCATCTGTTTTGTATACCTTGTAATAATTAGTGCCACCATCTTGTTGTCGGTTTTCTTCGCCGTTTGGTTCAGCTTGTGTCAACCCAGCATAGTTTCTATTTTCTGTTTGTAACTTACCAAAGTTAGCACTACCGCCTGTTTCGTGATAAAGTTGGCGATAAACCATTTCTGCATTATATCCATATTTTTTAGATATATACTGTGCAATTCCCCATAAATGCGTGTCAGCACCAGCACCACTTTTCAATGCCTCTTCATTTTGGGTTTCCATCTTGGCTCTAACATACATAGCAGCACTACTGCCTTGGTTTAAATCATGCCCATACATCTGATACAACTTAGCATATGTATTATCATCATTAACTAATTTGTTGATATTCATTTGATTAGACATTTTTTTGTATGGTGTCAATACATCTTCACCTACAACTCCGCTCAATGAAGTCAAAAGGTTTTCAACTTTGGTTGAATCGTTTTCCGCTACGGCTCTGTCAAGCAACTGTTTCCCAGTTTGGTCTGTATTAGCACGGATTTTTTCATTAATCTGTTCATCATCCAAACCTAACTCTTTACCTGTAGATCTATATAAATCACCCATCAATGAAATTGTTTTCATTTGGTCTGCCATGTTATCGGAACGAACGGCTGAATCTCTTAGGCTGGTAATTTGGTTTTGAGTGGCTGTACTTAATGCCGTTTCATATTGACCTCGTGAATATTTAGAGATGTTATTGTAATCAGTTGTTTTAGATGTTTCAACGGCTTTTTCAAATGCGTTGATAGCATCATTGGTTCTGAATTTATATTTCTCCAATATATCCTTTTGTATTTTGTCTACACCTGCATTATAGTCAGGCAATATAGATTGAGCATTCATACCTTTACGAATCATCAACCCATCTTTATCATCATTGAGTAATTTGTTTGTACTATTATTAAACTCATTGATGGCATTAGTTACATCGATATAGTCTTTCCGTTTATCAATCTCTATCCATGTATTAGTAGCATCTTGCAATGCTTTTGTCATGGCATTTAAACCACTCGTGTTACCACCATAAGCCATTTCATTTACATTAGCCTGCACACTACCATTAATGGTGTTTAAGCGTTGATTACTATCATAGCCTATTAACTTCATTAGATACCCCACCTACTGTTTCTAATAGTACCTTTGGTTACGAATTTCATCTTAGGCATACCAGCTGCCTCTAGTGCATCACTAGCTGGTGTATAGTAGTTATTACCAGTACCTACACTCTTACTAGCATATTGACCTTTAAGACCATAGATGCTAGATGCACCGCTTAATATCGTACCTAACATTGCCATTCTAGTTTGTGATTTAGCGTTACTTGCCGCTGCACGTGCGGTGTTTGCCTCGTTGCGGTAGTTCATGCCATTAAGGTATTCGTTATAGATACTGTTGTTCTTGTTGGTTTCCCAATTCTGTATATCCTTGTTGTATTCGTCATAGCTACTAGCCATTAACTGTAATGGTGTACCGCTCATAGTTAAACCACTTGCACCAGCCTCTGCCACGTTCTGCCCTTGAATAAGTCGCATCTTATCGGACATTTTATCTCGTTCTTGCAAGGCTTGGTCTGCAATTTGTTCTTGCTTGCGATCACTTATTCGTGCGTTCGCCTCTGCTACCCTTGCTTGCTGATTGTACATAGCAGCTTGTGCCTTACCTTGCTGATGTTGCCCCCATAATTGCGCAACCATTTGACCTGCCATTAATGCAATAGGGTTACACATTCGCATCCCCCTTTCTCAATGTGAATAAAACCATATCCCCATCGTTAATATCGTAATGAATAACCGCACCTAAAGATTTTAGCCATCTAATGGTGCGGTGATTTTCTTTGTGTATGTAATTAAAAAGTACTTCCCTAGTTTGTAGCCATTCCCCAATGATATTTCTACTAACTTTTATAAATTGCTTTTGCAATGTCAAACTACGTTCAAAATCTTTACTCCCCAAAAAGTAAATGCAATGCATCCCATTTAATGATGTATTTGATACCCCATACACACATAATGGTTTGTCATTATCAATTACAATGCGACTTTGATAATCTTCCCCAAGAATATCGTTTACAAAGTCATTTTCTCCGTAGTTTGAATTTTTTCGATTAATATATTTAACCTCTAAGGCATCTATCGGTCGCAAGTTGATATATAACTCACGAATTAACGAAACGTGCTTAGAGGGGCTAATTTTACATTCCATGAACATTTGGCAAACCACCGCCTATTTCTAGGGTTCTTGTAACCGCTAACAAGTTAAATGGGAACGGTTTATCGTGTAATATACAGATTGATGTATCTGTACTCATCGTATTGGCAATTTTAGGCAGCACGATTGCAACATCACCAGTATATAGTTCTTTGTATTTCAAAGTTAGACTATCCATTTCATCAAAGGTTCTACCAACTTTACCGCCAAACGATTTATATAATCTCAACGCTAAACGTGTTACAGTAGCAATTCTACATTGCAATGTGCCATCGTTTATTTGTTGTTCGATGCTAGGCAACTTGATACGTGTAACAAATCGCAACCCTACAGTAATATCATCTACCTTGTCGGTTAATTTGATAATTCCGCTATCAGGTACTACAACTGATGGAATCTGTTTTGTGCCTGTAACAATATCTACACTTTCACCAATCAGATGCGGTACTTCGATTGTGTCTGTTTTCTCTTTGAATGTTTTCTTAATGAAACAATCAACGAATACATCTGAACCATCATCTGCATATAGTGGTTTACTGCACTCGATACATTGAGTGATTACACCGTTGATTTCACGTTCAATGACAAAGTAGATTGTGTCTTGCTCACCCTCTGCCACGCTCTCAACGTATTTGTATTTACCTTTAGTCAAGAAATGCGACCACCCATACACCTTTTGTTCAGGAATATAGGTTAAGCAATTCAACTGTCCATCATCTCGTACATAGTAAATGATTGAGTCTGGATCTTGTGCATAAGCACTTGTTATGGTGGTATGACCTTTAACCAAATTTTTAACAAATAGTGTAAGGTCTTGCCCTGTGTAGTTATCGCTTTCATAAGAATAACCCATATCACGAACAGTACCGCCACGCTCTTGAACGAATACGCACCGATTACCGATAAACTGCGGTTCACATTTCAATGCACCACGTTGTGTTTGTGTTTTCAAATAGCAGTTTGTAGGTGTGATAGTCTTACTTCCGTCAACTATCCATTCATTACCGCTCGTCAAAACGATTAAGTCATTAGCTGGTACAAGGTGTCTGATTTCATGCATCTTACGATTGATAACAGGCAATGTGATTGCACTATCATCTGTAATCGTACCGCCTACTTTTTCAACACCAAAGTTAGGATAATCACCAGTACGGCTAAACCAAATGAAGTTAGGTTTACTATCGGTAGCAGCCACAATAAATCTATCTTGGTAGAATGTACAAAGTTTAGGATAACCTTTACCCCTATTCCAACTACCTAATTTCCATTGGTGGCTAGGCTCACCCTCTTTAATACCATTCAAGATATTAACCTTTGCGGTCTTTCCATCTTCGACTTTTACAATCTCAACTACCCCATATTGCATGAAAGGTAAAATAGATAGATCACAATTCACAGAACCACTTTTAATATCGGAGATATATTTAAGCCTTGCTCCAGCCTCTATCTTACCGCTATCAGTAACATTGTAGTCCTTATTGGATGTATACGTTCTGTAGTCTTTCCACGTTTGACCGTCATTGTTAGAGATTTGAATTTTGACTACACCTTCCCATGTACCATGTGTAGTGAATTTCCATGATAACTCTGTGTCGGTACTGTAGTTTTCAACATTGTAATTAATGTTGTTGTACGTTTTTTCAGTTCTCTGTCCTTGCATGTAGCGGTATACTTTTTTCTCTACAACACTACCGCTAACTTGTGTATGTACCGCCTCTACATAGTACGCAATCTGTACTACACTACCAACCATATCCTCTGTGAATAGGTCTTTTGATGCGGTCATGGTATCGCCATTCACAACTAAGGTGTGAGAATTGTCGGTGTTTATATCCTCATATGGTTGCTCAGATAGTTTGTATACATCTAATTTCCAGTCGGTATCTGAATACCTAGATAGTGTATGGATAGGATATTTACCGCTACAGATGAACATTACATCACCGCTTTGGATAATGTTTAGTTCACTCACCACATCACTTTCAAACGGTGTATTGATTTCTAAATTGGTATACTCACCATTCCGCCACACTCTTATATATAGGTGTCCAAACTCCAACATAAAAGATTGATTGCGGTTAGTGGTAAATTCAAACAACCTAACTGGTTTATCATTGTATTTAGCATAACCGATAAACTGTGAACCTTGCCTACGTGCTACCGCTCCATAAGGTCTAATGACTGCATTCTCAGCGAGCAGTAATGCACTTTTATATTGTTCTAAGTCAAATCGACTAGATACATCTGGTGATACTTCGCCAGTAGTAAATGCGACTTGTCCGATATACATAGGTTGCATATCACCAACTCCTTGCTTTCAGATAATTAGACACATAAGGCATATTCAATCTACGTTCTTTAGCGCTCATTGATTTTGCCTCTTGTATTGCTGCTTGATATAACTTGTACGATTGGTCAAACACTCCACTATTACCAGTTAGTGGCATAGCTAAATCAGATGCCATCTTACACACCAACGCTTTAACAAATATAGGGTTCATTATATCCACATCGGTTACATCGTACACATAATCTATATGCATCAATGGTACATCACTAACAATGTATTTCGTGTTGTTGTCAGTCAAATACACATCATATTCACGTTGTTGTTCTGCTCTGTATCGTTCACCTTGTGGTAGTACCGCTAAGATACGAACGCACTTTTCAGGGTAAGCATACACATAACCCCAACCATCTATCTTGCGTTCTGATAGTACTGCACGTTCACGCTTTCGTGCAAAGTTCCACTCAAACTGTTCAAGTAGAATTTTACGTGTTAGATCATAGTGCAATCTGCATTGTCTAGCCGGTTCATTTTCTTCCGTCATAGAACGAATGCGACCTGCATTAATAAGCGATAATGCTTGATTACAAATATCAGTAGGTGTCATATTCTCACCTCGTCTATAAAAAAAAGAGGGATGCATAAGCACCCCTCGTTCAATTATTCAGCAGTTTCTTCCGCTTTCTTACCACGTTTCTTTGGCGTAGGTTCAGCCTCTTCGACTTCCTCTACTTCTGCGGTTTCTTCTGCACCAACAGTTTCAAACAAATCTTTGAAGTAGTCTTTGTCATATTCGGCTACTTCATCTTTTGTAAATTCAACTGTTTCACCATCTTTAATTAAACCCTTTGTATTGTGATACAAAGTTACTTTTGCAATATACAACATATTAGCCACCTTATTTAATGTTAATGCCACTTGTTAAGAATGCGGAGATTTGACCACCAGTCATATTGTTAGCGTTGATGCGGATGTATTTCTTGCCACCATTAGCTAAACGCACTTTGTATTCTGTGCCAGCTGGTGCATTAGCTACCATTGTAATGCCATGCAACAATACCGCATTAGCCATGTTATCTGTATCAGATGTATATACGTTAAATAACGGTGTGCCTGTAACTGTTTTGTCGATGCGAATTACAAGAAATAAGTTAGGGTCTGCATCGCCACCGTTACCATTCATTACTACATCGGAGTTAGTGTTAGTTGTAATATCCTTTTTGTAAAAGAATGTATTTTGAGTATCAATAATCATATATATTTATCCCCCTATTAATTAAGCAGTAACTCGTGCTTCTGTGGAAAGCAATGCATCGATTTTACGTACTGGAATACCATTAGCACGTGTAACCATTTTACCCATTTCCATATCTTCTGTAATTGTAGAACCATGTACTTTGTTCTTTTGCAAACGTAAGAATGTACGCAATTCTTGGTTCATGTACCATACAGGGCGGCAGCCTGTAAGAGATTGCATTCTTTCTTCTGCACGGATCATCAAGTTAATCAAGTTAGGACCTGCGGAAATATCTTCTTTAATAGCTTTCATATCGATGTTTGCGATACGTACAACATAGCGCCAATCACGAACCGCTAAACCGATGTTTTGTTTGAAGTGAGTGCGGTAACCTTGGAACATAGAACCATCAGCTTTAGTGATTGTTACTTCGCCCAAATCTTCTTGTTGTAAGCCAGCCTCACTTCCTCGTGGATAGATGCCATGTACTGTGAGTGGACTCCAACCTACAAGCCACATAGATGCAAGGTTAGCAGTACCACCAGCATCAATAATGTTCTTAGCACTATCAGCTTTCTTAGGGTCTAATGTATTGAAACGTGCGGACAAACCAACGAATTTTTCAGGTGTAGTTTCATCACCATAGAAAAGTGTACGTGCGATTTCTTGACCCATAGCCTCTACAAACGCACTATCTTCTGTAGCACGGAATGCCACAGGGTCATTGGAAAGTTTAACCAAGTCTTTATCTACTTCAGAGTAAGCCTCTAACATACCGCAAGTATCTGTGATTTGTTTTGTAGTAGATTTGCTAGGTTGTACACCACCATAAAGCATGCGCCATGTAGCTTCAGGTAAGCCAGTACGTACAGTTGTTTTATTAGATGTACCATCGTTACATTCAACCATGGTCATATCCTGAATAATCTCATTGGTTTGATTTAATTGTTCGATGATTTGTGCGATTTTACCATTAGGATCCATACGCTTTTGCAAATCAAGTAAAGTAAGGTTTTGTGTTCCGATTGTAGCCATAAATTAATTTTCTCCTTTTATTTGAACATACTCGGATATAAATTGCGTTTGATTACCTCTTCTGATTGAGTACCGCCAGTTGGTTGACCGCCACCAGCGTTATTATCCTCACCAGCCATACCAGCAATCTGTGCAAATAGTTGGATGATTTCTACACGATTACCTAAGCCATTTTCAGCTAGTAACTCACGGATATTAGGAATTGCCTTTTCTACAACTTCAACACCTGCGGCTGCCTTACCAACAGTTTCATCGTATTTATTCCCTAATACCTCTTTGGTTTGTTCTGCATAGCCTTTGTATTGTTCAGCCAATGCCTCTTGTTTTTTCTCTTCATAAGCAGTTACAAGGTCAGTAGCGTACTTATTACCAAACTTAGCCATCTCGACTGCTTGGTCTTGTGTAGCACCTACGCTATTGAGTAACTTGGAAAAGTCAGCTGCGATTGTTTGGTCTACTTCTCCACTATCAAAGGCTTGTGTAAAGTCATATACAGTAGGTTCTGCAGATGGTTCTTGGTTGCTGCCTGTGTCAGCACTACCACCGCCTAAGATTGTGTCTTGGGTATTCGTGTTAGCATCCGTAGTAGGTGTACTACTATCTGCACTCGTTGTGTTATCATTCGTGCCTTGCGTTAAATCTTCTGCCATAGTCATTCACCTTTTTCCTCTAAATCTTTAAATAGTTTTTGTTGATTGATATATTCCAGTTGTGCTTGGTGGTATTTAAGTACACCCTCAACACCATCACCGATAGCGCCAAGCATTTGCATGTACTTTAGACCTACACTTCGTTTACCCTCATTGAAAAAGGTTTCTGAATTGCCAGTAAACGAACGCTTTAAAATGTCAGTATTGTCTAAAAGCCTACAAAAAAACCACCTACCAAGTTCAGTACTTAGTACGTGGTTAAGTGCATCAATATCACGATCACGAATATATTCTTGTTTTGTTTTACTCATCTACACCCCCATACCCATTAATTGTTGCATTACTGGGTTTCCGTCATTGGCTGCATCTGTTGCTTGTTTAGCTGCTCCAGCCATTTGAGGTGCTAATTGTGCCATTTGTAATGCTTGTGCTTGTTCTTCTTGTTCCTCTTGCGCTTGTTGTTGTTGCTCCATGATTTCCTTATACTCATCATTAGAACGAATAACCCTTGCTGGTACACCAAGATTTACACCATAAATGTCCGCTGCCTCTTCAAAGTTGAATTTCTGAACGATGTTTGCATTGCCCTGTGCTAATGACATTATGAATGCATAGTACTGTTCAATATTTACCAAAGATGACATTTTCTGTGCTTGCGCTAGTGGTGAGATGTATTCAATCTTAACATCCATACCATTTAGCATTTCAGCAGTTTGTTCATCGATTGGTGGAAATATATCAGCCCTATCTAAGATGCCATAAGTACGTTCGATGATAGGGTTCAAAAACTCACTTTGTAAGCGTTCAACTACAGGACCTAACTGTTGCATCTTTTCTTGTGTGCGTTCCATAACCTCACGTGCGGTCATTTGTCCAGCATCTAGGTTATCTAGCATTAAGAATAGGTCAGCACTATATGCACGTTTAATACTTTCAGATACAAACTGTATCTTAGCTTGTACATTTGCAACATCAATACCTACGTTGAATATTGGTTCAACCTTACCGCCAGTATCAACTTCCGTTACACCGCCCGGAAATAGATTTACACTACCGATTACATCGGATGTAGCACTCATAGGTGGTTTAATACCTAATTCAATAGCCGTTACTAAATCTTTTTCAAGTAACTGTAGCATCTGTGCATCGGACTGTGCGAACCATGCACACCCTTTACCATAACCGCTTAGATCATGTGTGGTGTGTCTTGCAATAGGAATAGACCATTCCTCAAAGCCACTATGCCGTAGCACTTCATCGGAGTTACTCCCCTCTATCCAATAGATGGATGAGTAAGGCATATTCTTATTGCCTAGTTTTCCGTTGCGTTCTTTATTAGGTATTACCAACCAACACACAACATGAGTTGTTGCATTACCTTTGCCATCGTCATATTCACGTTTGACTTGTTCTGTACAAGCATCATAACCAAACTCTTCTACAAGTTGGTCTGCGGTCATTCGGTATTTTCTACCAAATGTATTAACATCACCATTACTACCGCACTCTAACGCATATGTGCCAATGGGATAAGATGTAAATCTAACACCAGTATCCTTATCTGGCATGATAGACATTGGTGCTTGTCCAAATGGCAACTCCATATAAACTTGATGTACTACGTTATAGAAGTTAGACTTAGCAAATACTGCATAGAGTATTTCTTCACGTTCATCTAATACCTTACTAACATCACTGTTAGCTGCTAGGTCTGTATTCTCTAATGTTAGCTTGAACCACTTTCTACTAGGTGGTGTCATGCCACTCATTACACCTGATGCGAATATTTGGCAACTTTCCCAAGCTACACCATTATTTATTTTGTCGGTATAGACTTTCGATTGGTCTTGTTCATCGTCAAATAACCCAAGGAAAGGCAGTTGATAATCTCTAATGTCTTTCCACTTCTGAACATACTTTTGACGATTATTGAACATAGCATTAAACTTTGCCTTAATCTTCGTGTAATCACGTTTCTTAGGTTGCGTATTAGTCGGTTGTCTAGCAAGCGTTGATAGGATAGTTCCTTGCATTATTAACCCCCTAATGTGTTCTTAGTGCCAGTTGGTGCTGCGGAAAGAATAGTGCTATCAAAGCCTTTTTTATTCTTTCGCTTTTTAGAAAACCATTCCTCACCAACTGCCTTTGTAGCATCATCAGTCTGTACCGTTGGTGCTGGTGCTGGCATCGGTGTGTTAGGTATCTTATTTTTCATGCACATTAAATCACCCCTTATCGTTTAAATGGATCATACTCTGTATTAGCATGAACCCTACTCCCTACATTCACTTTTTTATTGACCCTGAACGCAAAGGTCAAGGCTAATGCATCGCCCTTGTTCGGAGATGGTAAGCCACGTTCTTTCATGTCCTTTTTGCTTTCTAACTGTATTCGTCCATTCTTATCGATGATAGCTTCAGGACTTGTTATGTCATCGTATAACCCTTGGTCATTAGGTGGAATAGAACCGCCCTCTTTTAGCCATTCTTTCATTTCACCCCACATATACGCTCTCATGTTGAGATACATATCATTAGGTGCTTTACCACCAAAGGCAACTAACCGCCATCGTCTACCCATCGACTTACCAATACTGTATATGCCAGTTCCGTAGCCTTGGTCAATGAACACCGCATCTGCTTTGTATTCATCCTCTAATTGTGCGATAAGTTGTGCCATTCGCATATCATCATCGTTCTTTTCAATGGTTGCAAGGCACTTCATAGAGTAGCCATTACGCATTACGATTTCTAGCGTATCGCCACCAGTCCATGCAGGGTCAACACCAATGATTGTTGGTAAGTTACTAAACTGTCCAACTTTGTATACTCGTTTCTGTGCCTCATCGGCTATTTCTGCTGATATAAACTGTGTATCAGATGCACTAGGGAATAAACCTCTAACACGCACCTTTACAAAGTCGCTATCCTCACCATGTATATCAACCCATTCTTGCAACTTAGCTTTGTTTGAAATCTTAACAGTACGGCTATCTATTTGATATGTAGTCCAGTAGTTACGATGCTTTCTGAAACATTCTCTAAACCTACCACTATTACGTGTAGGGTTACCAAACACGCACCATATAATTTCTGTTTCCTTATCTGTTAATGCACCCTCTGTTACTTCCCATATCTTATCGGAAATAGCTGATGCCTCATCAAATATGATAAGTATTCTGTTACCTTGGTTATGTAGACCAGCGAACGCCTCAGGGTTACTTTCACTCCATGGAATAGCATCTATCCGCCATGTTTTCTCATACTGTTTATCAGCACTAAATAAAGCGGTTGCCGTATAAGTGAATAACTCTTTACCTATGAACAAGTTATACCACTTATTGAGTTCCGCCCAAGTCTTAGACTTTAACTGTGTATCAGTATTAGCGGTTACAACTCCACGTGTATTTTCATGTGTAGCAATAGCAAACAGTATCAACAATGAAGAAAAGGCGGACTTACCAATACCATGACCTGATGCCACGGCTATTTGTATTGCTTTGGCCAATGATTTGCCCTTGCGTAGTTCTTCACCTATTTTCTTGAAAGTCTTTACTTGCCATTCATCAGGGCCATCAAAGTTTTCAAGCGGTGTTCCTTTTTCTCCCCAAGGGAATGCGAAATATACAAAGCCTAATGGATCATGAGTAAACGAACCCAACGCATCAATCAGTTGTGCCTTGTTGTACTTCATCTGATTTCACCCTTGCTTGTTTCATCCTATCGGATATATCAATCTCTATTTCTGCATCTAGTTTCACCTTATCAGTAAATAGCATATGCCGTTTACCTAAGAGTTCTG
>ERZ1034917.1333-NODE-1333-length-15709-cov-5.319216_pt1 | contig 15709 bp, 7 predicted proteins | sample MGYA00520605_ERZ1034917 | MGnify/ENA primary metagenome ERZ1034917 (study PRJEB33766, sample SAMN09781784) | gut metagenome | biome: gut microbiome | host: Homo sapiens | place: Madagascar | study: EMG produced TPA metagenomics assembly of the PRJNA485056 data... | reverse complement strand
TCACGGCGCCAGCCAGCACGATTCGCGCATATCCGCTCATGCCGCTTGCCTCCCCTGGTTGCACCTCCGCGTCCCAAGCATACGCCGAACGGCGCGCGGCAGGACAACGGAGCTAGGCTGCGTTGTCCAGATTTGGGGCCCAGCGACCCTACATGAGCGTAAGTGAGCAGGCAAAACGGGAACCCGCGAGTACACCGAAAAACGTCAACGCGTCTACCAGGCATTTTGCCAATGAGCAACCGGGGCCTACTCGGGAAGTTCGATTTTGCCTGCTCACCTAGCGAGGCGGGCGCATTGGCGGAGACGATTTGGCTCCAAAGGCCCCAACGCAGCGGAGAATCACTCCGCAAACAAAAAAACTAGGGCGCATCCGAATTCTCGGACACGCCCTTACAAAACCGAATGGTTTTTTCAGCTGAGCAGATTATGGCGAGACGGGAGTCCAAATGTCAATGAGTTTGAAGAGAAAAACGAAATATGCCGAAAGAGACCCATCTGGCGGGCATAACGCTGCGGCTCCGACGATCGCATCTCTCGTTTCGTCCATGGCCTCAGCATGACGCCTCTTCGTTGATACCCTTGTGCAGAACGTTGATGATGCGAACAAGGTCGCCGCAATCTGGGCTATGCGCAAGTTCGCGAGCTTCGCCCTTCTCGATCTGCTGTTCTTCATTCCGCACGCATTCATGGACGCAATGATGGCATTGGGAGTCGGATAGCCACTCCTTTCAGCGGATGCGGTAAAGCCATTAATGATGCAGCTGTTGTGACTGCAGGCGTTACGCAGGGCCTTGACCGATTTCAGGACGTAATGCGTCTCCGTCATGGCTTTGTCGTCCCAGCGGTTCGCGCAGAACAGCCAGAAGTCGGCGAACTGGCCAAAGTCTGTCACCTCCAGAAGCGCCCAGACCGACAGACCGCCGAGATCGTCCATGTAGTGGCTAATAAGATCGCCCGAGTAAACGTCTGGGTATTTGCCCTTAGCGCTCCTCGACTTCAGGACAGACTCAAACCTGGCGTTGCCTCTGGCCTTCTGACGCGCCAAGTACCCAGAGACAATCTCATAGCCGTCCTCTCCATGGGCAACGCACCGATTAATGAGCTCCACACGAGCAAAGTGCTCGACGTCGATGCATATCTCCCGCAAAGCCGAACGCAGCACGCGATCCGCCGAGGACAGCGCAATGAGAGCCGCAAAGTCCAGGCCTATGTACTTGCCCGCCTCCGGGCCCTCCCGTTTCACGGGGTAGAGCTTGCGATACGAGGTCGTACGCAAGTAGTTGTTGGCATGCTCGAGATAGCCAGCGGCCTCGTCCTCGGAACAGAGATCAAAGGTGACGCCCTTGGACTTAAGGTGGGCTATCTGCTCGAGGACAGTCAGCAGTGGCTTGCCGTGCGTTTTTAGCTGAGCTTGCGGCGCGGAATCTTGGCAGCGCTCCTTGGGCATCGGCCCTCCCCTCGTTTCGGTTGGAGGCATTATACCGAGCGCAAATGACAAAAAACGGCGGGCGGGCGCTCGAAACCCAGGCACCTGCCCGCCGTTCTACAATCGCTACCGATATGTCGTCCTCACGTCGTACTCGAGGTCGGGTTCGTCGAGCGCCTCGAAGTGCTTGCGCGCGCAGCGAATCTTTGCCTCCTCGGCGGGACGGGTGTTGACGCCGTTGTTGCCGCCGCCCTTGGTCTCGGTCACGAAGTAGACGCGCTTCTCGCCATCCACCTCCCGCACATAGGCCCAGTCGGGGTTGTAGCCACCGAGCGGCGTGTCAATCTTGAACCTGCTCGGGAGCTTCGCGAAGACCTTGACCTCCTCGGCCTGGTCCAGGTCCACGGCAAAGGGCTTCTCCACCGTGGAGGAGTCGTAGACCACGTAGCTGTAGAGGCTCTTGTGGTGCCTGGGCTCCCAAGCGTTCTGGCCCACGTAGGCGCGCAGGTCGCCGGGCTCGAGGTCCTCCATGGTGTACCACTCGTCCTCGGGCAGCCTGGTGTACTTGATGCCCTTGGCGACTGCCGCGGCCTTGGCGCGGTTGATCTTTGCCGCCACCTGCGCCAGGAAGAGAGCCGGGTTCTTTGGAAACTCGTCAAGGCGCCCGCACTCCTCGAGGATTCGCTTGACGGTCGCGCGGGTAAGCCCCACCACGTCAACCAGCTCGCCGATGGGGTCGGGCAGGTCGTAGGCGCGCGCGGCGGCCGTCCTCACCACGGACGTATCCGTGGCCTCGGCGTTCACGCCCGAATCGTCCACCGAGACGTTTGCGCGCTCGAAGACGATCTCTGGCGCCTCAACCTTGGGCATCTTGCGGATCTCCTCGCAGGCTGCCTCGACCAGCTCGTCGGAATCGACGTCCACCTCAAAGCGCGTGCGCTTGCGGATGCGCTCCCAGAGCTCCTGGAACGCCGGGTCAAGCGAGACGTCCTTCTCCAGGCGGACCTCGACCTCCTTGGCCTTGTCGCGTATCTGCAGCCTCTGGGCCTTGTGGAGAATGACGGCGGCCACGGCGGGCGCGACCTCCTCCATGCCCCTGGGCATGGGAACCTCCCCCGCCTCGGCGGCCTGCTTGAGCTCAGGAGTGACATTGCCCTTGGCATCCACAAGGCCGACCGCCTTAAAGCTCTCGAAGACCTTCGCGGAACCCTCGTAACCCAGCCGTTCCTCGCTGCCATCTGCGCACTCGGTCACAATGCTCGCAAAGGACTCCGCCGTCAGCACGCCGAAGCGCAGGCCCTCCTTCTCAAGCTCGCTCTGCAGGCCGCGGGCGAAGTCGCCGTAGCTCTCGTTGGCAACGACGGTGAGAACGTTGGCGTCCTTGTCGTAGCAGCGCTCGCCGTCCTGGTTGACGCACAGGCGCAGGCCGCGGCCAATTTTCTGGCGCTTGGTCATCTTGTCCTTGGTCTCCACCAGTGTGCAGATCTGGAAGACGTTGGGGTTGTCCCAGCCCTCCTTGAGCGCAGAGTGGCTCCAGATGAACTGGATGCGCTTCTTGGCGAGCGTCTCCGCGTCGTCATGCTGCGGATCGGGGAAGGAGAGCAGCATCTCCTTCTCGCGCATGATGGTCTCGAAGGTGGAGATGTCTGCCGCCGTGGATGCCGAGTCGGTCGAGTTCTTGATACGCCCCTTGCCGTCCTGCGAGAAGTACCCGCTGTGCACGGCCGTCGCGTCCGTCTCCAGCGGCACGCCCGCCGCCTCGTAGCGGCTGCGCCACTTGTCAGACATCACCGCCGCCTCGTACTCCTCCTCAAACCACTGGGCGTACTCGCCATTGCGCACCGGGTCGTACAGACGGTACTTCTCCACCTTGTCGATGAAGAAGAGGGATAGCACCTTGATGCCGCGCGGGTACAGCTCGAGCTGCCGCTGCAGGTGGTCCTCGATGGTGCGGCGGATCTGGGCGCGCTTGATGGCCTCGGCGGAGACGTCGCCCACGGCCTGGCCAAGCTCGAGTATCTGCGCGCCGTAGCCGAACTCGATGTACTCGTCGCCCTCACGCGCACAGATGTTGGTCACTTGCCAGTTCTGGCCCTCGTAGTCGGCGTTCTCCCCACTTCGCTCGTAGAGGTTCTGCCCGGGCTTGACCGTGACCTTCTTGCGCTTGAGCGTGCCATCCTTCTGGCGCACGTCAATGGTCAGCTTGGCCGTGAAGCCCGAGTCATGCTTCACGGACTCAAGTCGCACGTAGGCCCCGTTGAGGTCCGGGTCCGAGCGCACGGAGTCCACACAGATGCTCTTGACCAGCCCTCGCTGAAACGCGTCCACCGGCGTGAGGCGGAAGACCTTGTTGTACTCCTCCTTGTGCGTGGCCGAGTAGCGCAGCACAAAGAGCGGGTTCAGGCTGCGAACGGCCGCCTTGGCCTTGGGCGTGCGGTCCACGCTCTGTGGCTCATCGATGATGACGATGGGGTTGCACTGGCTCACAAGCTCGCGCGGGCTGCGGCCGCCGATGAGCTTCTCGCTGGGTCGGTGGAAGAGGTTGCCCTCGTCTGCTGCGCCGTCGTCGGTGAAGCCCTTGTTGAAGGCCCCGATGTTGATGATCATCACCTGGATGGAGGCCGAGGTGGCAAAGCTGCCCACCGGCCCCATGTCCTTGGAGTCGTAGACGAAGTACTCGAGTGGCGTGTTGTCGTAGAGCGTCGAGAAGTGCCCGTGCATGCACTGGAAGCTCTTCCTGACGCCCTCGCGGATGGCCACGTTCGGCACCACGATGATGAACTTGGTGAGACCGTAGCGGCGATTGAGCTCATAGATGGTGCGAATGTAAACGTAGGTCTTGCCCGTGCCCGTCTCCATCTCCACGGTGAAGTCTCGCAGGCGACCGTTCGTGGCAACGCTCGTGGCGGGAAGGCACTCCTCTTCCTGGATGGCATGGAGGTTGTGCTCCAGCTGGGCGGCGGAGAGGCGCACGCCGTTTGCGTGGCCCACGCTGGTAATGAGGCCCTGTTCGAGGGACCCCTCCTTGCCCATAGCGGCAGTGAAGTCCGCGTCCATGAACTCCTGGCCGCGGAAGAGGTCGCAGACGGCGTCCACAGCCTCTACCTGGTGCTCCTGTGTGGCAGAGTATTTGAGTTCCAGTGCCATGGCTATACCGTCCTCAGGTCGATCTCCTCGCCGTGGCGCTCGCCCGCGGCGCGGAAGAGCTGCAGGGCGTTGAGCTTGAGCGAGTCGGTGAGGACGGAGTCGAGGATGAAGACTCGGCGGGGGCACTCGTCGGCGATGGCCTCAAGAGTATCGGTTGTGAGGCCGGGAGCCAGGCAGCAGATGAGTTCGCCGGCAGCCACGGAGTAGGCAGGGTAGCCCGCGAACTCCTCACGCTCGATGGGCAGCGTGAGCTCGAGGCCCCACTTGAGCATCATCTCGAAGACGATGTCCAGGTCGGAGCGGTCGGGCTTCACGACGTCGTTGAGGAGCACGCCGGGGTCGGGCCTCTGGATGCCGGAGTCGTCAAGTGCGAAGACGCGGAAGCCGATATCAGGCAAGCTCCTGGGTTCCTCGCCAAGCTTGAGCTGGCGGTTGGATTCTTCAAGCCCGGACTTTATCTTATCGCCAGCACGACGAATGCGTTCCGCTCCAAGCTCAGTCAAATAATGAGCTCGGTTTAGTGAATCCAACAATGCTATGGCGCGCTCGGCCGTCTTTCTTGCGTCGATTGACGATGTCTTCAGCGCTTCATCCAAATCTTCTGGTAGTTGGACGCAAATAAACGCACGGTTGCCTCCGTCGGACTGGTTCTTCAACATAGCAGCATGGGCGCTAGTTGCAGAGCCTGAAAAGAAATCGAGAAATATCCCTTTACCATCAGGCATCCCGTAACGTAAAAGACGCTCAATTAATGTCGTTGGTTTCGGGAAGTCGAATACCTTGCCGCCAAGCAGCCCCATGATTTCCTCGGTGCCATTCTTGGTGGTGCCGGCATCGAGAAGAAGAGAACTTGGAGTTTTTGTATCACCTTTAGCTATACGCTCTTTAAGATAGAGCTTTCGTTTTGGTGCGGACTGTCCAGTCGTTCCAAAGGCGATTCTGCCTTCAGACATCAACTGGGCAACTGTCTCTCGATTGTAGGCCCAGCTCCTGCCATTAGGTGGATAGTAGTCTACTCCAGTATTGGGATTGGTTATTGGGAACTGCGTGTCGCCTCCAGCATGATTGGCGTCGATGGGAACGCATTTCCAAGGACCACGAGGATCGTCATCGGGATTTGAATACTCCGTCCCGTCGATCTCGTCACCGCCGAAATCCAATACGCTTCTCAGCTTCGAATACACCAGCGTGTGATTGTGATTGGAAGATATCTCGTCATCGTTCGAGATAGAAGTTCGAGATTGCCAGACGATGTTGCCAACAAAATTCGATTCCCCGAAAATCTCGGTGCATATTGATTTTAGGGTTGCTACTTCTTCTTCGCCAATGCTGATGAAGATGCTCCCGTCGTCGCTTAGCAGCTCTCGAGCTAAGCGAAGTCTTGGGTATATCATTGAGCACCAATCCGAATGAAAACGCCCATTAGTATCGGAATTGGACTGACCAACTAGCTTTGCTTGCACGCGATAGTTCTCTATGGTTTTGTTAAAACTGTCATGGTAAATAAAGTCTTTTTGCGTATTGTAGGGTGGGTCGATATAGATCATCTTCACCTTGCCGGCATAGCCGCGCTGCAGGAGCTTCAGCACCTCGAGGTTGTCGCCCTCGATGTAGATGTTGTCCGAGTCAAAGCTGCCGTCCTGGCCGTCGCGGCCGCGGCTCTTCTCCACGCAGGGGCGCAGGGTCGCCGTGCTCTTGGTCTGCGACTGGCGGATGGCGCCCATCTTGCCGGGCCACGTGAAGGTATAGCGCTCTTGGCCCTCGTCCACCTCGTCGCCCAGCTCCAGGCGCAGCTTCTCAAAGTCAATGCCGCTCTCGGAGAAGCACTCGGGCATGAGCTCGCGGAGCCTGGCCAGGCGGTCGCTCACCAGGTCCTTCGATTCGAGGTTCATCTTGGGAATGCCGGCCTCAGCCATGGCAGATCTCCTTAATCCGGTTGGTTAGGTCAAAGGCGTCCCGCTCCAGGCGCTTGATCTCCATGCGCAGATGAGCGCTGTCGTTGAGCGAGATGTCCTTGTCGCGGCGCTGCCTGCGCAGGTCGGCGATGCGGGAGTCGAGCGCGTCCCTCTCGGCCACGAGGGCCAGGAGGCGCTCGCGGTCCCGCGGGGCGCACGCGGGGTAGAAGCCGAGCGAGGCCACGGCTCTGGAAAGGGCCACGGCGTCGACGAGGCCCTCCAGGTAGGAGAGCAGGTCGCCCTGCGGCAGGGCATCGAACGAGATGGTCTTCAGGAACCCCCCGTATGTCTCGTCACTTGGGTCAAAGGCGCCCGTGGACTCGACGCGGTCGATGACGGTGGCGCCCCGCTCGGCCAGGCTCCTGCGCGTGACGGCGACGGAGACGCAAACCCGCCCCTCCCCGTCGAAGAGGATCACCGTGGGGTTGGGGAAGCATTTGTGCAGCAGCGCCGCCACCTCGGCGTAGGCCGACGAACCGGCAAGCTCGCAGCGCAGGAAGACGACGCTCTGGATGTCGTGATCAGCGTCCTGGGTGGGCGGGATGCGCGTCGTGGACTTCTGGACGGTGGCGAAGTGCATGAGCGAGGCCACGCGCGCAAGCACCTTCTGCTCCGTCTTGGTGAGCAGTGCCTGGTGCGTGAGCACCGTCTTGGCTATGCGCCTGTCCCCGGCGAGCGCCGCGTCCGGCAGGCACAGCCAATCGTTCCAGCGAAGGCCACTCATCGCAGCACCACCAGGCTCACGAGCGAGTAGTCATCGAAGCCCAGACTCGTGCCGGAGCCGACCTCGCCCAGACTGAACAGGCTCTCTATGCCCTTCTCCTGGCTCACGCCGTTGATAGCGGCAACCACTTTATCCAGCAGATCGGTATAGACGTCCATACGCTCGCCATCGCGCGTCTCGCAGTTGAAGGCGCGGCACAGCTCCGCCATGGGCTCGGTCTTACCGGCGCAGCACGCCCTCATGATGTCGAGAGCCTGTTTGGGCTGGGTGTGCTTGGTCATGACGTTGCCGTCTTGGGAGACGTAGACCACGTAGTACGGAAACGTCGGGTTCGTGTCCTTGGGATCCGCGCCCTCATCGCTCTGGGCCAGGCAGAAGACGATGCCGGGGGCAACGGTGTCCCGCAGCTCGTCGGGGATGGACGCCACGGCGTGCAGGCCGCAAGGCGAGTTCTCCAGCAGGCCAGGATGCTCCTCGACATAGCGCTTGAGCTCCACGCGGAAGTCGTCGAAGGCGAAGTCCGTGATGGAGATGCCGCCGGAGATGTCCTCGAGGTCCAGCACCTCCTCGCGCAGCTGCTGGAGCTGCTGGCGGCGGTACTTGAGGTCGTTCATCTCGCCGGAGGCCTTGGACTCAAAGACGTTCTCCTCGCCCGTGGCAGAGGCGTCCAGCAGCGCCATGCGCCCCTTGACGCGATTCTCCAGCTGGATGTACTCGTCCAGCTCCACGTCGGGCCAGAAGTCCACGAGCTGGATCTGAGCGTTCGTGGAGCCCAGGCGGTCGATGCGCCCGAAGCGCTGGATCACGCGCACGGGGTTCCAGTGGATGTCGTAGTTCACGAGGCAGTCGCAGTCCTGGAGGTTCTGGCCCTCGGAGATGCAGTCCGTGGCAAAGACGACGTCAATCTCGCCGGCCGCGCGGGCCGCCTCGGGCAGCTCCTTTGAGCGCGGGCTGAAGTGCGCCAGGAAGTTCTCGAACGTGGTGCGGCGAAGCTTGAGCGAGTACGTGCGGCAGGTGCTCCCCGCCACCTCGGCGCACTCCAGCCCGAGCTCGGATGCCAGGTGCGGGGCCAGCTGGTCAAAGAGATAGTCCGTGGTGTCAGCGAAGGCGCTGAAGACCAGGACCTTGCGATTGCCGGGGTTATATGGGTTGCGGACCTTCTCGGCTATAAAGTCGTGGAGCTTGCTGAGTTTGGCGTCGCGCTCGGGCGTCACAGCGTCTGCGTAGGCGAGCAGCTTGCGCAGGACGGTGATGTCAAAGTCGAGGTCCTGGGCGAGGCGCAGCGTGTCCACGTCGCGCAGGTCCACGCGGACCTTGCCTGCGGCCTCGAGCTCCTCAGCGTCATCGTCATCCAGGCCGTCCTCGGCCGCCTGCGGGGCGACCGCGCTCGTGGGCGGGTCGTCGAGGCGCAGGCGCAGCTCCTCGCAGCCCTCCAGGATGCGCGAGAGCGTGATGCGGAAGGAGTTCACGGAGGACTCCATGCGCTTGAGCACGTTCACGCGCATGAGGTTGGCGACGGCCGCGGTGCGGTGCACCTGGCTGCCGAAGTCCTTGCCCCAGGAGTCGCCGTAGAGGTCCTCGTACTTGCGCTGGCACTCGGGCCGCACGTAGGAGAGCAGCTGGTACTGCGCGAACGTGAGCTGGGCGATCATGTCGTTGAGCTCCGAGATGGGCGGAAGCTCGCCGGCGGAGTCGATGGGCGTGGTGATGGAGATGGGGCGGCGGCGCTGCGGGAACGTGCCGCTGGCGGCGCCGTAGTACTTCGTGATGTGCTTGCGGCTGCGCGCGATGGTGAGCACATCGAGCAGCTTGAAGTAGTCGGCGTTCACGGCGCTCACGAAGCTCTCGGTGGTGCGCTCCTCGTCCGGCAGCTGGCTCCACTCGTTGAAGCGCTTCTGTGCCTGGCGGCACACCTGGGTGATGGACTCGATGCCGTCGGTGTCGGCGAGGTAGGCGTCATCGCCCTCGGTGATGAGCTCGATCTGGTTGCGCAGGTCAAGCAGGCGGTTGTTCACCGGCGTGGCCGAGAGCATGAGCACCTTGGTGCGCCGGCCGCTCTTGATGACGTCCTCGATGAGGCGCGTGTAGCGGTCCTTCTTCTCGGCGTCCGTGCTCTTGTTGCGGAAGTTGTGGGACTCGTCGATGACGAGCAGGTCGTAGTGACCCCAGCGCAGGTGCTCCAGGTCCACGTCGCCGCTCGTGCCGGAGTAGCGCGACAGGTCGGTGTGGTTGAGGACGGTGTAGTTGAGGCGGTCGTCTGCCAGTGGGTTGCGGTCGTCGTTGTCCTGGGTCCACAGTGTCCAGTTGTCGCGCAGGCGCTTTGGGCACAGCACTAGGATGCGGTCGTTTCGCTCCTGGTAGTACTTGATGACGGCCAGGGCCTCGTAGGTCTTGCCCAGGCCCACGGAGTCGGCGATGATGCAGCCCTTGTACTTCTCGAGCTTGCGTATGGCGCCCACGACGGCGTCGCGCTGGAAGTCGTAGAGCTTGTTCCAGACGACGGACTCCTCGAACTTGAGGCCGGGGCGCAGGTCGTTGTCCTCGTCGGCGAGGAAGTCGCGGAACAGGTGGTAGAGCGTGAGGAAGTAGATGAACTCGGGCGGGTTCTCGCGGTAGAGGGTGCCCACCTGGGCCGCAACCTCGTCCGTGACGTCAGCGACCATAGCGGGGTTGTCCCAAACGATCTCGAACATGGCCTTGAGGCCGGCCGCCTCGGTGGCGCCCTCGAAGTGGCTCACGAGCGTGACGCTGTTGGGGCGTCGCTCGTAGCCCAGGCCCTCCAGGGTGAAGTCGGCAACGGCGCCGTTGAAGGCATGGTCGTCGCCGTCCGGGTTCTCCACCACGTAGGTGCCGCCCGGCATGATGGCGCCCGGCACCGTCGCAGAGCGGAACTCGCACTTGGCGCGCACCCACTCGGCGCACTCACGAGCGAGGGCACGCTGGTTGATGTTGTTGCGCAGCGTGAGCTCGAGGCCCGTGCCACCAATGCCGCGCTCGCGGGAGCGCTGTGAAATCTCGAACTCACGTGGGTCCTTGTCGCTGGCCATGCGCTTGACGAACGTGGGCTCACTGAACAGAAAGCGCACCGCGTCCACGCGCGAGAGCTCGTCCTTGAGCTCGCCGTACGCAAACACGGTGAAGAAGCTGCTGATTATTGAGAGCCTCGCGCCTTCGTCGAGCGAGGCAGCGAGGGCGTCGCCCAGGCGGTTGGGGCCGACGTTGTCGAGTGACTTCATGCACGCCACCCCCGCCGTAGGCAGGGAAGGCTACGCTTCTTTATCGAAGGGACGCACCCGTCAGCGAGTACCCCCCCCCGAGGGATTATCGCCGTGACGTTCACGATAACGCTCCAGGGGCATGAGTGATTGATATGTGAATAGTATCCCTTGAACCGGACAGAATGTCTCGTCATCCACGCGTTCCGGCGGGGACGTGGCCCTGGGACCGAGCGGCGGGCGGACAAAGAGGCTAATGGCCAAAGGTGAGCAGGCAGAATGGGATCTTCTGAGTAGACCGGAAAACGCCAATGCGTCTACCAGGCATTTTGCCAACCGACGATGCGAGACTACCCAGAAAGTTCGATTCTGCCTGCACACGTAGGTTCGCACCGGACAATGGGACCCGGCTGCGTTGTCCGCACGGACGTCGTTCTCGGCCACGTTTTACGCATGGTTGTCATTCTCGGCCATGATTTACGTGCTCAAAGGCCAGGGAGCACGTAAATCATGGCCCGCAGCGCAAGCGACACGTAAAACGTGGCCCGCGGTGCAAGTGGCACGCAAAATGAGGCGCGCAGCAAAATGGGGCGAGGCCAGCGCGGCCCCGCCCCCCAACAAGCACGCTACAGCGACCAGGCGTCGCCCTCGCACTGCAGCGCCACCATGCGAGCGAACTCGCCGCCTGCCGCGAGCAGCTCGGCGGGCTCGCCCTGCTCGGCCACGACACCGTCGCGCAGCACCACGATCTTGTCGGCGTTCTCCACCGTGCGCATGCGGTGCGCAATCACGATGACTGTCTTGCCCGCGAGCAGCCTGCCCAACGCCTCTTGCACCTTCGTCTCGCTCTCCACGTCCAGGCTCGCCGTGGCCTCATCAAGCAGCACGACGGGCGCGTCCTTCAGCAGCGCTCTCGCAATGGAGATGCGCTGGCGTTCGCCGCCGGAGAGCTTGGAGCCGTTCTCGCCGATCATCGTCTGGTAGCCGGCCGGCATGCGGCTCACGAACTCGTCGCAGTTGGCGGCACGCGCAGCGGCGAGCACCTCCTCGTCCGTGGCGTCGCGGCGGCCCAGGCGGATGTTGCCCATCACCGTGTCGTCGAACAGCAGCACGTCCTGGAAGACCACCGCGTAGTCACGCAGCAGCACCTCGGGGTCAACGCCCGAGACGTCCACACCACCCACGCTCACGCGGCCGGCCGTGGCGTCCCAGAAGCGGGCCGCGAGCCTGGCGCACGTGGACTTGCCCGAGCCAGACGGCCCAACCAGCGCCGTGACCTGGCCCTCGTGCGCCGTGAAGCTCACGTCGCGTAGCACCTGCTCGCCGGCGCGGCCGTCCTCGCCCGCGCCGTAGCCAAAGGCCACGTGATCGAACACCACGTCGTGACCTGCCGGCGCAAACTCCGCCGAGCCCGTGGCAACCGGTTTCTCGGTGATGGAGCGCATGCGCTTGACAGAGGACTCGGCCGCGAACAGCTCGCTCACGAGCATGAGCGCCTGGTCGAACGGCGCGTAGATGCGGCTCACCATGAGCAGGTAGGCAAACATCGTCATGAAGTCAATCTGCCCCGCTGCCACCATGCTCGCGCCCGCGATGAGCGTCGTGGCGATGCCCAGTCGCAGGATGGCAAACGCCGAGTTCACGAGAAAGCCGTTGAGCATCTCGCCCTTCGTGGTCGCGCGCTCCTCACGGTCAATCGTCTCGCCCAGCCCAGCCAGGTAGTGCGCCTCCTGGTTCGTGGCTCGGATCTCTCGCGCACAGTCGAGCGTCTCCTGGATGCGCTCCGTGACGCGGACCTTCTCGGCGCGGATGCCGTCAAAGACGGGCGCCATGGGACCGCGGGTGAGCAGCAGCACCGCAAACGCCACGGGCACGCTCCAGAACGCCGCGAGCGAGAGCTGCCAGCAGAAGAACAGCGATCCCACGAACACGATGCCCGTGGCGATGAGGGCGCCCCACAGCTCGCCGAGCACGTGGCTGTAGGCGTGCTCCATGGTCTGCACGTCGCCCAGAATGGTCTCGGTGAGGTCGGCCAGGTCACGGCGGCCAAAGAACGACAGCGGCAGCTTGCGCAGGCACTCGGCAATCTCGATGCGCTGATTGCCGCACTCCTCGTAGAAGATGCAGTACGTGTAGTAGTACTGCTGCCAGTTGGAGGCAAACAGCAGCGCGAGAAACGCGAGAAGGCCGCCGATGACGGGCAGCGCCTCGGGCAGCCCCGCGCCGCTGGCCAGGTGATCGATGAGGCCCGCCATGGTCAGGTACAAAAACGCCATGCCCGCCATGACGACGAGGTTCGTGACCGTGGTCCACAGGATGCCGCGGCGCACGCCCGAGACGCCCTTGTCGGACAGGAAGTACTTCTCCTTGAAAGAGGCGAACATCTACGCCTCGCCCCCTTCCCGGGTTGCGGCAGGCACGGGGCTTCCGCCATCGCCGCCCGCAGAGATCTTCCAGCTGGCGGCCTGCTCGTAGTCGGCCCACATGCGGGCGTACAGGCCACCGGCGCCGAGCAGCTCGGCGTGCGTTCCCTCCTCGGCGACATGCCCGCCGTCGAGTACGACGATCTTGTCAGCGCCCACGACGGTCGAGAGCCTGTGGGCGATCATGATGACGGTGCGCCCCTGCGCGAGCCTGGCGAACGCACGCTGGATGAGTGCCTCGTTCTCGGGGTCGGCGAAGGCCGTGGCCTCGTCGAGTACCACGATGGGCGCGTCCTTGAGGATGGCGCGCGCCAGGACCACGCGCTGCACCTCGCCGCCGGAGAGGTAGGCGCCGCCGGCACCGAGGCGCGTGTTCAGGCCATCGGGCAGCTTTGCCACGATGTCGTCGCACTGGGCGGCGGACAGGGCCGCGAGCACCTGCTCGTCCGTGGCGTCCGGACGCGCCGCACGGACGTTGTCCGCCAGCGTGGCCGAGAAGAGCTTGTTCGTCTGGAACACGAACGCCACCTGGTCCATGAGCTCGCGCGGGTCCATCTCTCGCACGTCCACGCCTCCCACGAGCACACGGCCCGCATCGACGTCCCAGAAGCGCGGCACGAGGCTCGCACACGTGGACTTGCCGCCGCCCGAGGGACCCACGAGCGCAAGCGTGCTACCTGCGGAGACGTCAAAGCTCACGTGCTCCACGGCGGGCTTCTCGGCGCCGTCGTAGGTAAACGTGACGTCCTCGAAGCGTACGTCGTTGCCGGCCGGGTGGGCAGGCGACGCGCTCACGGGCAGCGGCTTGGCGTCGAGTACCTCGCGCACGCGGGCCATGGAGTCGCCGGCCATCTGGGATGCCTCGCTCATGAACATCATCTTCGTCATGGCCGTGGGGATGACGGCCGAGAAGACCGCGTAGAACGCAAAGTTCGTCACGAAGCGCGAGAAGTCCGCCTCGCCCGGCGCCAGGAACAGCGTCACGGGCAGCAAAAACGCCACGAGGCCATTGAGCGCCGTGAGGTTCACGACCTGCGGGCCTCGGCAGAACGTACAGGCGTAGTCCTGGGCCATTCTCGCGTAGTCGGAGATGGCGTCGTGGAACGCCTTGAACGAGTGGACCGTCTGCTGGAACACCTTGACGACGGGGATGCCGCGCACGTACTCGGTGCCCGTCCTGTTCATGTCCGTGAGGGCGCCCATGTAGCGCTTCATGAACGCCATGCCCTTGCCGCTCATCATGGTCATGAGCGCGCCAAACGACACGACGACGGCCACGAGGCACGCAAGCCCCAGGCGCCAGTCAAAGGCGAGCAGCAGCGCGAGCATGCCCGCAACCATGGCAACCGACCCCGCCACGTCGGGCAGCATGTGCGCGAGCAGCGTCTCGGTTGAGGCGGCACAGCCGTCCACGATGCGGCGCAGCTCGCCGGTGGCGTGCGTGTCAAAGTAGCCGAGCGGCAGCCTAAGCAGGTGCTCGCTCACCTGCTTGCGCATGTTGGACGCCGTGCGAAACGCCGCCAGGTGCGTGCACATGAGCGCCACGAAGTACACGACGATGGACGCGGAGGCAAAGCCCACCGCCCACCAGCCGTACGTCGCCACTCCCGTTGCCGCCTGCCAGTTGGGCGCCACGGCGATGAGGTCTCTCGCCACGAGCCAGATGCACACGTACGGCCCAAAGCCAAGCAGCTGCGAGACGGCCGACAGCGCGCACCCCAGGTAGGTGAGCCCGCGACGGTCGCCCGCGAAGTCGAGAATCTGCGCTACGTCTGAGCGCTTTTTCTCGTCCCTGTTGCTGGACATCCGTCCCTCCCTTGCATAGAAGGTTGATAAGTTAGCCATCACGAACTTATCATTGGGATAGATAGGTTAGCCTCGGCTTACCCAAGGCGTGGACGATGTGGCAAGAGAAGCGGACGAATCGGGAAGCATGGCGGCGGGCGACGTAGACATAACGGGGCTCTACGCCCCGCAGTTCGAGCAGTTCGGCCTCGCGCTCGCACAGCGCGGAGCCACGTTCACCGGCGCCGTTGACAACGAGCTGGGCTGCGGACGAGCCTGGACCATGCCACTCTCTGAGTCGTGCCTCGTCATGGAGCACTTCATCACGCCGCGCAGTGACATGCTGCTCTCGGAGTTCACGCCTGTGCCCTACGCCTGCGTCACCGAGGTGAGCGCCCCCACGCTCGAGTGCATGCCCAAGGCGGGCATCACACCGGCCAACCTCGCGCCGGCACGCGGCCCCTGGCCGCAAAGCAGCGTCTGCAGCTTCATCCAGGGCAACTGCGGCGAGGAGGTCTCCCCGCTCGAGGGCGGCCGGATGTACCACTCGCGCTCCATCATCTTCCTGCCCGGCTACTTCGACGAGCTCGAGCACGCCTACCCCGGCGAGTTCTCGGGCGTGTTCGAGGCGTTCTCGCAGAGTTGGGACGAGGAGGCGAGGCTTGCCATCTCGGCCGCGCTGAGGCGCATCGACGAGCAGCGCGCCCAGGCGCCGGCCGCCCACGTCTATCTGCGCGGCGTCGTGGAGACGATGGTCGCCGAGCTCGCGCGCACGCGCGCGGCGGGACGAGTGGCACGAGGCGCCGCCGGGACGCGACGCAGCACCCAGCTGGCCGAGCAGGCCGCCGCGCTCGTGGAGCGCGCGCTGGACGAGGGGCGCGGCATCGGCCTCGACGAACTCGCGGCGCGCCTATACACGAGCCGCTCGCGGCTGTGCGCCACGTTCAGGGCCGAGACGGGCGAGGGCGCAGGCGCCTACGTGCGCAGGCGGCGCATGGAGCGCGCGTGCGACCTTCTCGGCGATGGCATGGCCG
>ERZ1034917.1325-NODE-1325-length-15840-cov-7.667913_pt1 | contig 15840 bp, 12 predicted proteins | sample MGYA00520605_ERZ1034917 | MGnify/ENA primary metagenome ERZ1034917 (study PRJEB33766, sample SAMN09781784) | gut metagenome | biome: gut microbiome | host: Homo sapiens | place: Madagascar | study: EMG produced TPA metagenomics assembly of the PRJNA485056 data... | reverse complement strand
CGCGTGATGTACAAGGGAACGGATATTTTCATGCGGTACGTCCTTCGCCCGGTGGGCTGGTGCTATGCTTCGATTATTCCGGAACAGGGGATTCTTGCAATCAACCGTTTTACCGATAACCTTGGTTTCCCCTGCCGGGCGATCAGTTCATGTTTGCAGGCGCGCTTTACTGGCGGCGGGATTGAACTGCTGCGCTTTCTGACCAATACGACGGTTGGTATTGTCGGTTTTTTTGACCCCGCAGAAGCATGGTTTGAGTTACATCGGCAGAACAGTGACTTTGGAATGGCGTTTGCCAGCTGGGGGATCGGGCCGGGATGCTATCTGTTTTTACCGGGTGGTGGGCCGTCCAATGTCCGCGACGGAATCGGTATGATTTTCGATTATGCTACTGATCCAAAATCCTATTTTTACGGGGGGCAGGCCTTTACCATGCTCAACAATGGGATGACGGCCTACGGTGCATATGAAAAAATGTATAATTCCAGCTTCGATCCTTATGTCCAGCTTCGGGATTTGCATTTGCTGACCCGCACGCTGGCGGTTGAACATTGGGAACCAGTTCTGGATGGGCGCGGTCAAACTGGAGAGCCGAAAACGACCAATGGAATCAGCAATGCGGTCGTAATTGAAAACTATCCTTATCAAGGCTCTGAAATTGATACGCTGCGGGCGCCGCTGTTGTCTCCATCCCATGAAACGATATGGACGTATCTTGCGGCATGGAATGGCTCCTTTGATCGCATCGGAAAAAACTGTGATGTCTACTTTCCGAGTACCGGGAAGTCTGTCGAATACCGTTTCTGGAAACAGGAAAACCGCGAGAATGCGCCGCTTCTGTTCATCATTTCCGGGCTTGGCGGATACGGTGCCAACGATACGTCAGCAGCATTGGCGGAAATTGCCTGGAATGAAGGGGCACAAGTTGTCACTTTGCCCAATCCGATGAACTGGTCTTTTGCCACGGCAGCATATTATCCTGGAGATTTTCCCGGATATACCCCGGTGGACGCGAAAAAACTGCGGGATATGATTAATCGGATTTGCAGTGACTTGAAGTATCGCGGAGAAGCGGATCCGATTTGCGTCGCTGTTGCCGGGTACTCTCTGGGTGGATTGGAAACTCTTCATATCGCTGCTTTGGATGCCGAAGAAAACAAAAATGCCGAAGCCTCTGATTCTGTAGACATTGTGCGGTATATTGCGATCAATCCGCCGGTAGATCCGATGGCGGGATTGAAGACGTTAGATACATATTATAATTCTGCCCCGGTGAAAAACTCAGAGGAAGCCGTTTCATTTGTGACCGATTCTGCCGGGTATTATCTGATGACGTTAGGGATGAAGGGAAAACAAGTTGGTTACTGGGGCGTGCCAACGGATTTGACACAGAACGGCAATACAGCGTTGTATACCAACTTTGATCAGTCGAAGTTCCTGATTGGTTACAGCTTCCGCCGTACTCTGACAGAATTGATTGTTGCCAAACACAAAGAGCAGGCAATTCCGGCATTACGGTATCCGTATACTTTCAGTGAACGGCATGAGCTCTATCGTGAAGCGGGCCAGATGGGGTATGAAGACTATATGAACCGGATTTTACTGGAAGCATTCCGTCGGAAGCAACCGGATCTGACTGCCGAACAGTTAGCGGCAGGTGCCGGATTAAAAGCGATTTTGCCGCAGTTACAGAATAATTCCAACGTTCGGGTGTTGCACAATGTTGACGATTTTCTGCAGAACGATGCTGACCGGAAATTACTGGAAGAGACTTTCGGCAGCCGGATTACATGGTTTAATGCAGGAGGGCATCTGGGCAACCTTTTTGCTCCGGAATTCACCGATTCGTTTAAAAAATCATTCCCCTGGAGGCGTCGGAATGCCGATGACAACACCGGGGCTTTACAAAATGAGAAAGAAGGAGGTAGTGTCAAAAGTAATATGAAAAAATGAAAGTTTTTGGTTTGCGGCGGGTGATACATCCGAACCCGTCCGCGTTCAAGCGAAAATCCGGCATAACCGGTCGCGTTTTACGCTCCCTTTTATTCCGTTTTTCGTTTGACAGCTCCCGGAACCGGATGTGGGGACGTAAATGTCCCGGAAAAACAAATTGGATTTGTTTTTCCAGTGTTGTTTGAAAATCGGATTTCAGAATTATGCGGCGGCCATAGCCAGCAAGGTTTCCCACTGTTTTGGATAACGCTCAATGCCTTGCAATGGTTCCCGGCTCAGCGGTGAATGTTTCAATCCGCCATGCGGCCTGAGGTAGTTGTAATATGCTACAAATAAAGTGGTCAGGCAAGTTGCGCCTTCCATGCTTTTCATTCCGGCCCTTGGCCGGGTATGGAATTTGTAAGTGCGATTGAGGCGTTCGACCAACTGTTTGTAAGGGCGGAATTCCTTGCTGATTTCGTCGAGGTTTTCCAGGCCGATGACTTTCGGTCCGGTCAAGACCGGAGCCTCCAGCCCTTGATTATAGGCCAGCAATGCCGAATCGTACGACGGAAGCCCATCCCGAACGAGGATAAATTGCTTTCCTTGATTGGTTTCTGGCTTTCCGTAAGCATCGTTCAGCGTCGCCAGTGCCGGAACGGTTCCGCGCGTATCGGAAAGGTTGTAGCCGCAGATGGCTCTGGACGCCGCATCGATGATGAACCAGGTGTAATGCCATTCGTTTTCGATGATGAGATAGGTTTCGTCGGCGGCGGCTATAGGGCCGGGTTTCGGTAAGTCGGCATCGAGAAATGGCGCGATTCGGGCAGCGGCGGCATTGACGTAGTTGATGACGGTCTGATGGGAAAGTTTGATTCCGAAGAGACCCCAAAGCAGATCGCGGGTCAGGCGGGATGAGAGTCCGGCGTTGACGAAAAAGGTCAACACTAGGCCGACGACATGATGGGAGTTGTGAATGCTCCGCAAATCGACGTTGGTTGAGGACTCCGGACGGCGGCAGAGCAAATCCTCCGGTTTCAGGTGATATTCGCGATATTGATAATGGAGCTTGTAGTTCGGATCGAACTTTTGCGCTTGTCGTTTGACGCGTTCCTCACCGGTCAATCGGCTTTCTTGAGTAAGATAATGCGGACACTTGTAGCTGAAGCATTTGTAAATGGTTTCATGGGCGCGTTGCTTCCAGACGGAGAGCGCCGAGCCGCAATGCGGACAAAAATATTTGGCGCCGCTTCTTTGCCGGATGCGTCCGGTGGTTCCAAGATGATTGCAGATTTTGCAACGGACTTGATTGCCTTTTTGGCCATCATTGAGGTAAAGGAAGTCGGCGGGAGCATTGCAGTGTTCGCACCGGCAATGCTCCGGAACGCTGAAGCCGCCGCGACGCCGAACCGGCTTTAGCAATTTGCCGGTTTGTTTTTCGATTGCATCTTTGAGTTCGCGCCAGTCGACTTGGGCGCGAGAGGGAGGCGCTGAAAGTGGCGGGGGGAGATCAACAAGAAATTTGCGATAATTTTCTGTTTTAGGTTCCGGTTTAAATTCAAATCCGGACCGTGTCCCGGAAAGTATTTCAAGAAAGAGCGGAACGATGGAGGCAAATTCATCGCAAGTGAGTTGCCGGCAAAGCCATTTCGCGAGCTTATCGAGAGAGTTTTTCAAGAGGACCTCCTTGTTGGAAGTTTCAGGCAAAATAACATGCCACAAGAAAGGCCTCTTGAACCTTTTGAAATCCGAAAAAAGAGAGGAAATTACTGAATTTGTAGTTTCCTCATTGAAATAGAAGTATTTAACATTGTCATAAAATGAAAATTTTTGACAAAAGCCCGATAGACATAAGGGGGGAATGTATGAAAAATAATGCGTCTGTTCTTAGCGGATTGCTGGTAAAATTTTTAGAGGGCAAAAACAACAGTGCCTGAACACAAAATGCACTGCTATTAGAAGGAAAGCATGGAACTGAAGCATGGATATTGAAGCATTGGCTTTGGAAAATCAGCGAAAAGCTTATGTTGTCATCCAACAGAGCGGGATTCGCGAAGCCTGGGAAAAAATTGGTGCAAAAGTCAATTTAGTCGGCTCACTGGCGATGGGATTACTGATGAAACATCGCGATATTGATTTCCATATCTATACAGAAACGCTTGACTGCCGGGAAAGTATGAAAGCGATCAGTGCAATTTGTGCTCACCCTTCGATCAGCCGTTTGGAATATCGTAATCTTTCTGCTACTGACGAAGCGTGTTTGGAATGGCATGTCTGGTTCAACCTCGAAGAGGAAGAGTGGCAGATTGACATGATTCAAATTGCAAAGGGATCACAGTTTGACGGCTACTTTGAGCATGTGGCTGAACGAATGAAAAGCTGCCTTACCCCAGAGCGCAAAGCCGCAATTTTGGAGTTAAAGTATTTGACCCCGGAAAAGGAACATATTATGGGAATTGAATATTATCAGGCGGTCATTGGTGATGGAGTGCGTTCATGGCAGGAATTTGTCGAATGGCGACGGACACATCCCATAGAGGGAATTATCTCATTGTGCCCCTGAAAAAATTTGTTCCGCACAGGAAAAGATTGGCTTTTAGGGAGAAATCATTTTGAAACGCATTTTAGTTGTCGGGTGCTGCGGTGCCGGAAAAACGACTCTGGCGCTGCAACTGGGAAAAACATTCCATTTACCTGTCTACCATTTGGATCAGCTTTGGTGGTTGCCGGGATGGAAGGAAAACTCTTGCAAAAAATTTGACGCGGAACTCGAAAAAATTTTGCGGCAGGATAGCTGGGTTCTCGATGGGAACTATAATCGCACACTGCCAAAACGTTTACTTTATGCTGATACTGTTATTTGGCTGGATTATCCACGCAGAATCAGTTTATGGCGTGCGTTGAAACGGATTTTCCGTTATTACGGCAGGACGCGTGCGGATATGACAGATGGCTGTCCCGAACGCTTCGATTGGGCGTTTCTCTGTTATATCTGGAGCTTTAATCAGACAATGCGTCCACAACTCGAAGAGGCTTTACAAAATTTTTCCGGAACTGTTATTCGCATACGGCGTTCCCGTGATATTAGAAACACAATGAGCCGTTATGGAGTTGACTTGCAACAATAAAAAAAAGGACGAAAGTTCGTCCTTTTCGCACTTTAACTGAATAAGGTTTTTTATTCGTGCAGCAATGCCTGTTGCCCCAACGGAAAAACATTGAAACCCAAATCAAATAATGACTGGTGGTCAAGTAAATTTCTGCCATCAAAAATAAAAGCAGGCTTTTCCATCGATTCGTAGATTTTTTTATAATCAAGGGAACGGAACTCTTTCCAGTCCGTCAGTACTGCAATGGCGTGTGCTCCTTTTACTGCTTCATAGGGATTTTCGACGTATTCAATACTGTTTGAAAAATTGGCAAGATCACGTTTGGCATTCGGTAACGCTTTCGGATCGTGGATTGCCAGTTTTGCGTGTTCCTCGAGAAGCATGGTACAAATATTAATCGCAGGCGATTCACGCGTATCCCCTGTGTCTGCTTTAAACGCAAAACCAAAAATGGCAATCTTTTTATCTGCAACAGTATTGAACATACTGTGACAGATATTGGCCACAAAACGGGATTGTTGGTATTCATTGATCTTGACTACCTGTTCCCAGTAGGCAGCAACTTCTGGTAACCCGTAATATTCACAGAGATAGACCAGATTGAGAATATCTTTCTTGAAGCAGGATCCACCGAAGCCGACGCTGGCTTTCAGAAATTTTGCTCCAATGCGACTGTCCTGCCCAACAGCACTGGAAACTTCCAGAATATTTGCATCAGTTTTCTCGCAAAGAGCTGACAGGCTGTTGATCGACGACACCCGTTGCGCCAACATAGCGTTCGACGCCAGCTTTGTCAATTCACTACTCCAGATATTGGTTCGTTTGATTCGTTCTGCTGGAACCCAGTTTCTGTACACTTGTGCGAGAATTTCCAATGCTTCTTTGCCGCCCGGGGTATCCATCGCTCCAATCAGAACGCGGTCAGGATTCTGAAGATCAGTAATCGCTGTACCTTCCGCCATAAATTCAGGATTAGACAGAACTTCAAAGTTCAAACCTTTGGTGTTTGATTGCAAAATTTTGTGCATCGCTTCTGCCGTGCGAACCGGCAGGGTGCTTTTTTCAATAATAATTTTATCATTTTCGGCGTTTTCAATGATATCGCGAGCTGTTTGCTCCCAATACTGAAGGTTGGCAGCCCGTCCAGCTCCTGCACCGAAAGTTTTTGTCGGAGTGTTCACGCTGACAAAAATCAAGTCTGCCTCTCGTATGCCGGCAGCAACATCAGTCGAGAAAAAAAGATTTCTTCCCCGCGCACGTTTGACGACATCTAATAGTCCCGGTTCATAAATCGGCAGATCGTCAGTTTGCCAGGCTGCGATCCGGTCAGTATTGATGTCGGCAACGATCACTTTGTAATCGGGGCAGTTATCAGCAATTACCGCCATAGTCGGCCCGCCAACATATCCGGCTCCGATGCAAAGAATTGTTTTATTCATAACGTTTATATTGCTCCGAATTGGTTAACTTGAATCATAATAATATAATGCTGTATCCGGCAGAATGCCAATCTGCCGCAGTAAAAACAATACTGCGGCAATGGAAGAACTTTATCGTATTTGCCGATAGGGACCGCAACTCGGCATGATCGGACGCGACTTTTTAAATTCCGTCAGGACACGCTCTGCGCCCTTTTTCATAATGGCATTTGAGGGTTTGAAGAGACTCTTGTAAGAAAAGAAGAGTTCCCCTTTTATTTCCGGATATCTCTGATTATAGCGCAGTTCATCAAAAATTTCATTCGGATTGTTCCAAAGGGAAGACGATCCGAAATTGTAGGGCCCGTGGCCGATATACAGATTCACTCTGGTCCCGCGGGCAGTATCTGCCCACCAGTCTGCAAGAGCAGCATAAGCTGCGACATCACGACCAAAAGGCCAGTAGAGTTGCGGAACAATGTAATCAATCCAACCGGATTTTACCCACCGGCGGGTATCGGCGTAAACTTTGCTGTATGCTTCTGCACCACGTGTCAGAGAGCCTTGCGGCATCTGCTCACTTTTATTTGCCCAGATGCCAAAGGGACTGATCCCCAGCTGGACTTTTTTCCCCCGAAGCTGATTGTGGTCTTTGATGACTTTGTTCAGACTGCGGATTAACGTGTTGACATTATTTCGGCGCCAGTCGTCAAGCGTCAGCTTCCCGTGGCGTTTCTGGTAAGTAGCGTTATCGGCATTGCCCACACCGCGGTATGGGTAAAAATAGTCGTCCAGATGAATGGCATCTACGTCATATTTCTGAATGATTTCGCGAACCGTAAGCAGAATAAAGTTGACGACTTCCGGTTCTCCGGGGTTAAGGATCAACATGCGCTGGTTGTTTTCCAACGGAATTTCCAGAACCAGCTCCGGATGTTGGCGGGCAAAGTTTTTCAGGTCAAGAGTTTTTAAATATTCTTCTTTGCTCAACGGTGTCGCATTAACAACCCGGTACGGATTCAGCCATGCATGAAATTGCAACCCGTGCTGATGCGCAGCTTCCACCATAAATTTCAACGGATCAAACTCGTCAATACCGTGCCCTTCTTTGCCGACAAGGTAGCGGGAATAGGGGTTGACTTGAGAAGGATAAAATGCATCGTTGGTCGGCCGAACTTGAAAAACAATAAAATTGAAATTATTATCGGAGAGATTTTTGGCAATTTGGAGAAAATCACGTTTGAAACTGTCAGCATTCAATTGCTGTGGAAAATCAATGTTTTCGACCGTAGCAACCCATACACCACGTGCTTCCACCCGTTTGGGAACATAGCGGGTAGGGATCATGACTTTGCCGCCGGCAACAGTCCCCGCATAAGAGACAGGCTGTCCGGAACTGTCTCGATAAACTTCCAGTTGTGGTTCCGCACCCGACAAACAAAATGGGAGTAGAAGGGAAATCGCCCCCGCAAAGGCGAGAAGAGTTTTTTTCATGGATTGCTTCCTTTCATGGAGAGAGAGCGTCGTTAAATTCATGCCGGGGTCTTCCCCGGCTGCTTACTAATCATAGCATTGTTTTTTCGCAAATTCAAGAGAAAAATTTTTTCTTCTTTTGTATTTCACTGATAAGTGATTTATTTTATCAGAGATTGAACTAGTAATGACTGAGAAAGATTGTATTATGGATTCTTTGATTTTGTTTCGCAACGGGTTAAAGATGATTTCGCTCTGGGGCGGAGTTGCAGCATTATTGTTAATGTGTTCTGCAGTAGAGGGCACAACCCGTTTTGCTCACCTGGCTGACCTGCACGTTTCACCGGGAAATGATAATGAAAAATATCTGGAACAAATTGTTGCAGAAATCAACAATGATCATTCGCTTGAATTTGTCGTTGTCAATGGTGATTTATCCAATCGCGGCGCATTGGATGAACTTGAATCGGTAAAAAGCCGCCTTGATGCATTAAATAAACCTTGTTATGTGGTGCCGGGAAATCACGAAAGCACCTGGTCCCCCAGCGCCGGACAGGATTATACCCGTCTTTTTGGTGCCGATGGGTTTACTGAACGTTACGGGGATCTGCTGTTAATCGGTTTTGCTACCGGGCCGTATATGAAGATGGGGGATGCGCACGTTAAAAGCCAGGATATCGGTAAATTGCGGGAAACACTAAAAAATTCTTATCAGGATGGAGATACCGTTCTGATTTTTACCCATTGCCCACTACTGCATGAAGTTGGTGCCATGGGAAATTGCGCCGAAGTATTGAAAGAGTTGAAACCTTATTCCGGAATTGTTACTTTGCACGGACATTATCACACTTATCGCATGTGTAATGAAGAAGGGATTCCCGGCTTGATTTGCCGTTCGGTAATTCTGGGGAATGAGTCTGATAAACCGGGATATTCAATCGTCGATTGTGACGGCAAGGAATTGACGGTGTACAATAAGGTTCTGGGGCAGCCATTATCTGCGGATCCGGTTTTTCGTGTGGATATCCGGAATCCGGAGAAAACCCTTGCCGGGATTGCTCCAGAAATGCCGCTCAACTTTGAACAAATGAATATCGACAATCCAGAAGTTCAGACTTCACTGGTTTATGACGGCGGGACATCCATGTTTTCCGGCGTTGCTTCCGGAGCCGGACTGCTCTTTTTCGGAGATTCTGAAGGACGATTGATTGCTTTTGACCCGGAAGAAAACGAGGTCGTTTGGACAAAGCAGTTCCAATATCCTCTTTATTCTACACCGATAGCCAACGACCAGGTCGTTGTGGTCGGCAGCCCGGAAGGGGCAATCGTTGCTTTTGATGGATTGTCCGGCAAAGAATTGTGGAGTGTCTCTTGCCAAGCACCAGTCAGTAACGATGGTTTATTTTCTGGCAACTTTTTGTATATGGGGGGTGGGGTAAATTCATTTTATAAAATAGACTGGCGTACCGGCAGGGTTGTCTGGCAATACGATGGATGCGAAAGCAATTTTCAAGCTCCGCCGGTTGTTGCTGATGGTATGGTTGTTTTCGGGGTCTGGGATCGTCATTTGTATGCCTTGTCAGACGCGACTGGGGAACTTTTATGGAAGTGGAACAATGGACACGGTGCAGTTCTGTACTCTCCGGGGAATGTGGTGCCGGCAATTACTCATGACCGTGTCATCCTGGTCGCTCCTGATCGATATATGACTGCGTTGGACAAAGAGACTGGAAATGTGTTATGGCGAGTGAATAACCGGAAGTTCAGGGAATCCATGGGGTGCTCTCCCGATGGGAGCACAGTTTACGCAAAGACGATGGACGGGGAGTTGGTCGCAGTTGACGCACTGGCAGATGAATATACGGAAAAATTTGTCACTGATCTTGGATTTGGCTATGAGCACACTGCCAGTCGGGTTATTCCCTGGGGAGATTGGTTGATTGTTGGGTCGCGGAATGGTGTAATTTGTGCTGTTAATGCAGAAAGTGGAGAAATCGTCTGGCGCCACGCATTTGGAGCTTCACAGGTGAATGGATATGAAGTATTACCGGATGGCTCACTGGTTTTCTCGCTGGTTGAGGGGAAAGTCTTCCGGATTACCAAACAGTAAAAGGAAAAAGGAATGAAACAGATTGTATGGACAGCAGCGATGCTGGCGGGAATTGGTATCATTACCGGTTGTCAGAGTTTTTCAGATCGTGTACGATGTGCCGTGACGCCCAATATGGAATATTGTAACGGCGTGATTGTAGAGGAAATGCTTCTGGATGATACACCATATAACCGGGAATACAAAATGCCAGGCAAGATGGAGGAACTGAAATATATCACCATACACAATACCTGGAATGTTGCACCGGCGATTAATGAAAGGACTTATTTGAATAACCGCCAGGACAACGAATATATTTCTTTTCATTATGCGGTTGATGAATCGGGTGCTATCCGGATTTTGCCGGATGACCAGCGGGGGTGGCATGCCGGCGATGGCGCCAATGGCCCGGGAAATTCTTCCAGTATCGGTATCGAAATTTGCCGCAGCCGTTGCTACGATGAGCAAGAAGAGCTGTATCGCAAAGCAGAAGCCAATGCCGTATTGCTGGCTGCGTGGTTGCTGGATCAACATAATCTGCCGATGAGTGCCTTGAAAAAACATCAGGATTGGAATGATAAATATTGTCCACATCGTATCCTGGATGAGAACCGTTGGAATGAATTTGTGGAAAATGTGAAGAAGGCCCGCAAAAATCAGGAATGACTAATTTTTATCAAGGATGTGAAAACTTTGATAAATCCGGTGTTATTGACTTGAAAAGCAGTACATCGGCGCTATATTTCCGCTATCCATAAAAAGCGATATTCTGCTTTTTTGCGGGAAACAAAAAAATATAAAGATTAAAGGTAGAGAAAATGGCTGCTAAAGTTGATTCTTCCAAATGCGTTGGCTGTGAAGCTTGCGTGAATACCTGCCCGGTAAGTGCGATCAGCATGGTTGATGGCGCTGCCAGTGTCAACGAATCCGAGTGCATTGATTGCGGCGCTTGCGCCAGCGAATGCCCGGCCGAAGCGATTACCCTCGGCTAATTTCGGATTGCCGTATTTTTCGGCGTTTGATCAGAACTGAACGATCGATTCGTTCAGTTCTTTTTTTTGTTTAATCCGCTGAAAATGGAAATAACAAAAAAGCCGAATGGAAATCCATTCGGCAAAATGCAAAAGTGGTAGCGGGTACTGGGCTCGAACCAGTGACACGTGGATTATGATTCCACTGCTCTACCAACTGAGCTAACCCGCCTTGACCAGCGATGGGCTTACTATAGCAATTGTACTGGAAAATACAAGTATAAGGATAGAAAAAAGTAAAAAATAAGCCGGAAAATACAGGAAAGACAGCTTCCTGTCTTGTAACAGCTGGAAAAAGCAGTACAGTACAGATATATTTTCAGCGAGTAATAATCGGAAGGAGCAGGCAATGAACAAACGTCGTCATTTGGGTAATGTTTATACTGCATATCCGGCTAAGGATATGGGCAATGCGATGGGAACGACCGTATTCAAATTTATTATGAGTTTTTTCAGCTGTGTGATTTGGGGGGTAGTCTATTTTGTGATGGTCGGAGTGATTCACTTTGTTCGCGGTAATGTCCGTACAGAAATAGATGCCACGGCTCCAGTGATGGATTCGATTATGACGCCTATCGGCATCAGCGTCTATGCGGTTGGTTGTGTCCTGGTTGTTATCGGCGTTTTTCAGAGCAAAATCGGCGAGAAAAACAATGCTTTGGATAAAGACAAAAAAGTGGCTGTTTAACAAGAAATCAAATCACTTTGGATGTTCAAACTCTGGCTGGGAAGAGTTTCAGGAAATGATGTTCTTCCCTTGGGGGCCGGAAGAAAATTGTGGAGAGATGCGATGAAGTGCGTGTTGTGGCTGACAGGAGTTGTGGGAATTGTCTTTTTGTGCGGTTGTGCCAGTGAAAATCCGCAGTTGTTCAAGGAATTTTCTTCTAAACCGGCAGGTGGAACAGTCGTTGATGAGGAAAGCCTTTCTGTAGATCCCGCTTCTATTCCTGTAGCCGCTGTGGAAAATGAGGAAATCAAAGCGGACCGTGAACGGGTTTACAGTGACAAGGAATTAATGCTTCGCATGTTGGGCGATGATTTTACTTACAAAGTTGGCTCAACTCCGGAAATGAGAATCCGGATTAATAATCTTACGGATGAAAAGGTGGTTCTTTTCGGTTGGTATGCAAAAGAATCAGATAACTTTATTATTTCCTATCGACCATACAATGAAGATGAAACGATGGAAAGCGCATTGGAGGCGAAATGGACGCTGGTTGTTGCTAAGCTGAATCCCAAACAAGCACGCTGGAGACTGGATTTGGGGCCAAAACGTTTTGTCGATTCCGAGCTGGATTCTTCTTTTGTATCCGAGCTTGAGCCGGGCATGTATTGGTTTTTTGTCCGGACCAATCACAAAAACTTGCCATTGTCTACAGATGTTTATCTGATGACGATTGAAGAATGAAACTCTCTTTACTATCTTTCAACGTTTGCTTCGCAGGGATATTGTTTGTGTCTGCCGGATGCAAAATGAAAGCCGTTGGTTCCTATAGTTCTTTTCAACAATATCGTGCGCCTTTGTCAGAACAAGATGTTTATTATGAAGGGCTTGATAGAAATCCAGTGATTGTGATTCATGGGATTTTCGGCGCGAAACTTGCAGATAAAGAGACAGGCGAAGTAGTGTGGGGGGAATTTCAGGCGGGGAAGGTGTTTCCTCCGGAATTTCTGCGAAAAATGGCGCATCCCATGGGATACGGCAAACCGTTAAATACGTTACAGTCCCCACTGGAAGTGTCCGGCCTGATGGATAAGGCGGATATTTCTATCTTTGGCGTCAATATGCAGATGCAGGCTTACGGGGCACTATTGGAAACGCTCGAGACATTGGGGTACCGTCTGGAACCCAAACCTTATCCGCCCGGCAGGTATCCGACGTTATTTGTGTTTGCCTATGATTGGCGGCGCGATATTGTTGAAAATGCACAAAGACTTGCAGATTTTATTGCGGAAAAACGAACACTCCTCCAAGTCGCTTACGAACGCGATTATGGTGTTGAGAATTACGATGTTCAATTTGATATTGTCGCCCATTCCATGGGCGGCTTGATCGCACGGTATTACCTGATGTATGGGGATGCGGATTTGCCGACAGAAAAAGAGCCGTTGAATGTTACTTGGCGGGGTGCTGAAAACGTTGACAAAGTAATTTTAGTTGGAACGCCGAATGATGGTTATATTGACACGTGCATTGAGTTGGTCAACGGATTGGCTTTGTCGGCAGGTTATCCGCGGCTTCCGGGAACGTTGCTGGGAACTTTTCCTTCTTATTACCAGATGATGCCGCCATTGGAAAAAAAGGCGATGTTTTACAAAGATGCCCCGACAGAAGGTTTTGTTGATTATACCAGTGCGGAAACCTTTTTAAAACATCAATGGTCTCTGGTAGCGGCAGAAAATGACCCACTGCTTGAGATTTTAATGCCTGATACAGAGACGCAGATTGAACGAGAAATTCTGGCATTTGACCATCTGAAAAAATGTCTGAAACGCGCCCGGGAGTTTCGTCGGGCAATGGATGTAACTGTTGAATTACCGGACGGAATTGAATGCAGTATTTTTTTCGGGGCTGCGGTGCCTACTTCCGCAAGTGCTGCGGTTGACCGGGGGACAGGAAAAGTCCAGGTCGGAGAATATCGTCTGGGCGATGGTAAAGTATTGGCCGAAAGTGTACTGGCGGATCAGCGAAATGAAGAAAACTGGTCGTATTTCGCCGACCCGCACTGGGATTGGCGAAATGTCATTACGGTTAATGCTGCCCATATGGGGTTGGTGAACAATGCGGCTTTTGTCGGTAATCTCGGTTATATCCTTTTGTCCCAGAAGATGAAGAACGAAGATGGAAACAAGTGAAGTGATTTATCTGTCGCTACCGACGATTTGTGTTGCCGGTGCAGCTTGGGGAATCCACCTTTTCCGGAAACGCCGGCGCGAACGCCGGCTTATCCTTTATCAAAAGCAGATTTCCCGGGAACAACTACGTATTCTTCATAAGATTGCATTATACCAATTGCTGCCATTGCCGTTGCGACGCGAGTTGAGGGGGCGAATGGCAGTTTTTCTTGCCGAAAAGGAATTTGAAGGATGCCAGGGGCTCCGTGTAACAGAAGAAATGCGTATCGGTGTTGCCGCAATGGCTTGTTTGCTGATGTTACATAAAGACTTGGACAATTATCCCAAATTAAAGACCATTTTACTGTATCCGGATACATTTGTTGGAGAAACTGCCCAACGATTGGGAGACAGTGCCGCAATCCGTATGCCTAGTGCGCGATTAGGGGAATCGAGTCCTTATGGAGTGGTAGTTTTGTCCTGGGCAGAGTTACGGGAGGAGTTGTATAATCCCAATAGTCCGGGGAATGTTGGGCTCCATGAATTTGCACATCAGATTGATCAAGCGGATGGCAGGGCTGACGGTGTGCCGGAAATCCCACACGAAACGACAGCTGATTTTTATGCACGCTGGTGCAAATGGATGAACGCTGAATATCAGAAGCTGCGAGAGAAAGCAGAACATTCCCAGTATGATGTCATTGATTGGTATGGAGCCGCAAATGGCGCGGAATTTTTTGCAGTAACCACCGAAGCATTTTTCTGCCGAAGTGTATTGCTCTTCCAGCAACACGAAGCACTTTATCGCCTTTTTCGGGAGTTTTACCGTGTAGATCCTGCCGAATGGCATCTTGTTTACAACCGGAGACATGCTGAAAAACAGCTATGAGTTCAGCCGCCGAGGAGACTGCTTAGGGGAATCCCTGAAAAAAAGCAATTCGGGGATTTGCATTATCCGTTTTGTTCCTTTATAATAACATACCATTGGTCTATTTATTGACCCCAATACAACAACAAGGAGAGAAACACCCATGAAATTCAGACCGGAGAATGGCAGCGGCAAGGCGGTACTTTGCCTGTTGGCCGGAACACTGACGGGCAGCGCCTGGGGCATTGGCACCCCGATCGGCAGTTTTGAAAATGCCAGTGATATGGACCGCTTGAAAATTTACGAAACAGCACCGGAAACTTTACAGTATTCCCTTAGCGACGAGTATGCCGCAGATGGAAAACAGTCATTAAAATTGATTTTTGATTATTCTATGGGATATATTCAATACACTCCGGAAATTACGGATTGGAGCGGTTATTCCGAGTTGCGGTTCAAAGCGAAAAACATGGAAGATATCTATCGCTACCGTGTCATTGGACTGGTGGATCCCAACGGATTGCATTATCCAGATGGGATGAATACGATGCCGCAGGGGATGATTAACCTTCCGCAGTTGGAAGAGCGGGAATTTCGAATGGATCTTGATGCGATGCGCGATCAGGTCGATTTGAAAAATATCAAAGCAATTCAAATTGCCTGGGGGAATACCGATGAATGCCGGATGTACGTAGACGATTTTCGGCTGTTAACCAAAGAAGAGGTAATTGCTGCCGATAATGCAGAGATTCTTGCCAAGGCGGACAAGGCGGCGGAACGTCTCGAGGCAGCGATGGGGGATGCCGGCGATTGGAAACCTCTGGCACAACAATATCTGGATGCGGTTCGAGCGTTGCCGCGTGACGGAAAAGAGCCTTTGAAAGCCTATGATCCGGCAATTACCAATGCTGCTGATATGGCTACGACGATTGAAATGTTAGAACAAATCGAAGAAAAAACGCCGTTTTCCTGGAGCGGATTGTTTGATTCCTGGTTTGGAGAAGATCCGGCGGTTAGTGTAACTGCCGCATATCCGACAGAAAAAATTTTCCGCGATGAACCTTTTGATGGCAAACGAGAG
>ERZ1034917.1324-NODE-1324-length-15846-cov-43.074346_pt1 | contig 15846 bp, 24 predicted proteins | sample MGYA00520605_ERZ1034917 | MGnify/ENA primary metagenome ERZ1034917 (study PRJEB33766, sample SAMN09781784) | gut metagenome | biome: gut microbiome | host: Homo sapiens | place: Madagascar | study: EMG produced TPA metagenomics assembly of the PRJNA485056 data... | reverse complement strand
TTCCAGTTCCCCCTAAGCATAGGTTATACTTAGCAAAGCTAATGGTATCAACCAACAACATTAGAACGCACTATATCTACGCCTATTGACAAATCAAGCATACGGGTGTATAATAGTATCAGAGTTAAGGAAGAGAACAAAACAAGGACAGCCGCCGCTAGGGGCGAGGGTAGCAACCTTAAATGCGTGTACCTTTTCGACTGAATATTGGGCACATAAACCCGTGGCATAGTAGCACACGGTAGCCACTCCATTTGTTGTGGTAAAAATCTCCGGCGGTAACCAATCCGACCTGTTCGCCACGATAAACGCTGGATACGTGGACAGTGAAGAAGAGTCTTTGAAAATTAAGACGAAATGCACCAGCTTATGAGGGTATAATTATACCCTCATGCATCCGGATTTTTTATCTGCTATGAATTAAAAAAGGAGTATGTTATGAAAAGATTTACTGTTTGTTTTGGCACATCTATTTATGGGAACTTTGATAGACGTGATTGGGCTATTCATTGTTCTGAGTGTTGTAGTTCTTTTTATAAAACAAGGGCTTGCGTGATAGACAATAAACAAGGTAAGATAATTAGTGTTAGCATCTACGGGCTGTAAAAGCCCGCATAGGGATAAAACAAACGCAACGAAAAGGAGAACTAAAATGAAAACTATCAAAGGAAAAGCCCGTGAAAGATTTGTGAACGCATATGCAATGTCCTGTATTGAGAATCTGTATGGCGTTTACTCAAGACCTAGCGAGTACAAGCTCAGAGCTGAAAACGATTGTGTAGAACGTATGCACCACGAAAACAGTTACATCATGGAATACTGACAGCCTATGCTGTCAGCATCGGGATAAACCCACAAATTAACAGCAAAAAGGAGAAACAACAATGAAGAACGAAAAGATGGTAACTCGCACCATTAGCACCCTGAACGTGGACGCAATGACCCTGAACGTTGAGACAGCGGAAGTATGCACCTACTCTTTTACAGCACCTCTCAAGCTCAAGGACAACCCGAAATCTTTGCTAACCTATCTCCGTATCCACAACGAAACCGAAACCCTGAAAATTGCAAGCATCATCAAGACCGAAATTCACACAGCCCTCATGGGTATGCCTGAATCCCTCTTTATAGAACACGCACAAATTCTCCCTGACCGCAACACAAAGGAAAACTAACACAACCGCCCATTATGGGCGGCATCGGGATAACCAACAAACAACGATAAGGAGAAACGAAATGAAAAGCATTATATCAGGCGAAAAAGCAAAGGAGTATAAGGAGCTTTATTATAGAGCCGCTTTCAAAAGCCTTTCTGAACTTCCGTTTTATATAAACGCAGAAGAATTGTCTTTTGAAGCGCAATGTGAAAGAATGATGACAGAAGAAAACGGTTTCTGCTTCAAAGTACTTGACTACGAAGGTTTAGGGACTTGTTTTGGGTGGCTCGTAGACTTCGGAAAAGCTGGCTCTGGTGACTTGTATCTCCGTGTAATATCGCCTAGAGAAAGCTATATCATGCGATATATCTCCCTCTAAAGAGGGAGCATCGGGAAACCACAAACAACGAAAGGAGAATCAAAAACATGGTATACAAAGACATAACTGGAAAAGGTTTCGAGACAGGCAACTACAAAGTCAAGGTTTCCGTTCGTCTCCGCTGGCGAAAAGAAGTTAACCAACACGGTTGGTGCAACGTAACCCTAGAATGGGCTTGCGAATATGTCTCCCTCTGGTATTCTGACATCCGTTTCAAAGTCCTATCATTTTCGATTGAGGAGATTTAACCAATGATTATTTTCGGAATCATCGTTTTTACCATCTACGTCATCTTTGGAACCACAGCAGTTATCGACTGTTACAACTACCTCAAGGAGAACCACGACTATGAAGATTGAACCCCCTTCCACCAGTTCAGAACCCCGCACCTACAAATCCGTCATGCACGAACGTTTTCCCGGCTTTGCGGGTCTTTTCATGGAGAAAGCATGTCCACACCATTTCTTCAAAAACCTTGCATTTCCTAAAGACTGTGACGTACCCTGCACACAGTGCTGGCTACGTCCCTATCAAGGGGAAGAATACCGATAACCCGCTCACGGACTTTGTTAAAAATTTCACACAAGCCATTGTTCACAATTTGTTTACATTCTGTTCACAAATTCCAAGGCAAGATATGATACAATCATAATGTACCCACAAATGGTTTTCATTTTTCTTCTCCCCTCGGGCGAGGGCAACACGCTCACCCTCGCCAACCTCTGGGCTAGTAGCAGTCTACAAGTTCAGGTGCAACCCCTGACTAGTCCACATAATTGTCAAGCCAAGACAACAAACTACAACAAGAAAGGAAGTACAAACAATGCCCAAGAAAGCCATGGTCACTCGCACCATCACCACCACGAAAGTTGAGGTTATGTGCCTTGACATCGCACAGCAGGAACCCTACAACGACGTTGTGATTCTCCCCCGCACCTACAAGGACGAGAAGTCACTGCTGAAAGCCGCCGCAGCTCGTATCGACGATGACACCCATAAGGCTGTCCACATCGTTCGTCACGAAGTGCTGGAAACCCTGTACGGCATGGACGAAGCCACCTTTATCTCCCTCGCCCACGAGATGGAACCCCGAAAGGCCAAGACTGCTGACACTGACAACATCGACAACTAACAACAAGAAGGAGAATAAACTATGAACAGCTACGAAGTCAAAATTAACTACAGCAACAAGGAACTGACCGCTCGTGAGCGTATCAAGCTCAAGGACACCACCAACGCCGTATCTCTGGACGAAGCAACCGAAGGCTCCAGTCTGGTGATTAGTCCCTGCATCTGGGCACAGCTGGGAATCCACAATGAGCGAAACAAGGGCGGTAACGTCGATTACATCAAGTATATCATCATCGACGAAGCTGGCACCAAGTACGTCACAGGCTCTGAGAGCTTCTGGACTTCCTTCATTGAGATTGCCACCGAGATGAACGGTGAGCAGTTCGATGTTGAAGCGTACAAGGTAGACAGCAAGAACTACAAAGGTAAGCAGTTTATCTCTTGTAGCATCGTGTAAGCAGAAATCAGCGAAGCGGTGAGGGGTAAAACCCTCGCCGCTTTGTTCTTATGGAGGGTACACTATGGCGAAGAAACGAAGGGCGAAAGTTTCGCCTAATAAACAAGCTTATAGAGCACAGGTTAAGCGCATAAAATCGTTTATTCGTAGAGCAGAAAAGCGTGGGTACAGTTTTCCCGCTTGGTCTATTCCAAAAGAATCAACAAGAGTAACAAAGCGTGCAATCGAAGCTCTGAAACAATTAACACCTGAACGCTTGTATAGGGAAGCCGTCTATATGAGTAAAGATACAGGCGAGGTGATTAGCGGCACAGAACGTCGAACTCAAGAGCGAAAGGAAAGTGCCGCTAAGCGACAAAGAGAACGAAAGGAAAGAACGAATAAAGGAGCGCCACCAGAAAGAGCTACACAGATTCTCTATTGGATTGAATCAAGAATAGCTGACTATGAAGCCGTATACACCCGAAAGCAACGATGGGGTATGAATGGCGTAAACTTAACCCATTGGGGCTTTGATTTGCGTGACTTATATCGAAGTGCGATAGCAGAAGTTGGAGCGGAAGAAGTAGCTAGACGATTTGAAGCCAACCCAGATGTTAAAGAGTATACCGATATCATCCTACTGGATAGCCGCGACCAAACGGTGGCCGCTGTTTTTTCAAAGTTTGTTCAGGTGCTACTAGGTGGAAGCATGACAGCTAAACAAGCTGAAATGCTAAACGAGGACACTGATTACAACGAAGATTTAGACGAGTTACCGTACTAATGAGAATCAGGAAGTTCAAATATTTGGTGGGCGATTTTGAAACCACCGTGTATAAAGGCCAAGACCACACGGAGGTATGGGCGGCGGCTTGTGTAGAATTGTATACGGAGGACGTTCACATTTTCCACTCAATAGATGAACAGTTTGAGTATCTATGTGGCCTAAATGAGAACGTCTGTATATACTATCACAACCTCAAGTTTGATGGTTCATTCTGGTTAGACTATCTGTTAGTACAACTAGAGTTCCAACAAGCCTACGTCCAACGAAGCAACAAACCATATGACCTTGAAGCATTGAAGGAATCCAGTATGCCTAACAATAGCTTCAAGTATTCTATCTCTGACCGTGGTCAATGGTATTCAATAATAATTAAGGTAAACAACCACATCATAGAACTGCGAGACAGCTTAAAGCTCTTACCCTTCTCCGTCAAGTGCATAGGTGAAAGCTTCAAGACCAAGCACAAAAAGCTAGACATGGAGTACACAGGTTTCCGCTACGCAGGTTGCCCTATCACAGAGGAAGAACAACAGTACATAGCAAATGATGTACTAGTTATCAAAGAAGCCTTGGAGTTTATGTTTGACGAAGGTCACAAGAAGCTAACCATTGGCTCTTGCTGTCTCGACGAATACAAGAAATCAATTGACAAAGAGGACTACAAACTAGACTTCCCTAATCTATACGACTTACCACTAAATGAGAACGAACACAAATACCCAACCGTAGGAGCATGGGTACGCAAATCCTATAAAGGTGGATGGTGCTATCTAGTCAAAGGTAAAGAGAACACAGTTAAGCATAATGGAATCACAGCAGATGTGAACTCTCTTTATCCTTCCATGATGCACAGTGAAAGCGGCAACAAATATCCCGTAGGTCTACCCACATTCTGGACAGGTAACTACATACCTGACGAATGTTACGAACCAAACCGCTTTTACTTCATTCGCATACGAACACGCTTCTATCTCAAACCCGACTATCTCCCCTTCATTCAAATCAAGGGTAACTGGGGTTACAAGGGTACAGAGTGCCTAGAAACTTCCGACCAGCTGAACCCTGAAACAGGTGAGTACTGGTCATACTACATCGATACAAACGGAAACAAACAAGAGTGTACAGTAGAACTAACCCTAACAGAAATAGACTTGATTCTGATGCAAGAACATTACTACCTAGCGGACTGCGAAATCCTAGACGGTTGCTGGTTCGACGCAAAGGTAGGAATCTTCGATGACTACATCAACAAGTACAGAGCAATAAAGGTGAACAGCAAAGGAGCCATGAGAGAGTTAGCAAAACTATTTCTAAACAATCTCTATGGTAAGATGGCAAGCAACACAGACAGTAGTTTCAAATATGCATATGTAAAGGAGGATAAAACCATTGGATTTGTCACAGTGCAACAAGCAGACAAGGAACCGGGCTACATTCCAGTCGGTTCCGCAATCACTTCATACGCTAGAAACTTTACAATCAGGGCGGCACAGGCTAACTACCACGGTGTCGATAAGCCAGGATTCATCTACGCAGACACAGACAGTATACATTGCGACCTTCCATCGGAACAGGTAAAGGGAATCAACATTCACGATAAGAACTTTTGTTGTTGGAAACTGGAAAGCTATTGGGATGAAGCTATTTTTACCAGACAAAAGACATACATTGAACACGTTACGCACGAAGATGGCGAACCAATTGATAATCCATACTACAACGTAAAGTGTGCTGGTATGCCTAGCAGGTGTAAGGACTTATTCCTAATGAGTATGGCCGACGTTGACACACAAAGCCAGAAGTACAAAGAACTAAGCGACGAAGCAAAGACCTTTGTAACAGAACATAGAACAATAGAAGATTTCAAAGTAGGGCTAACTGTTCCCGGAAAGCTTATGCCAAAGCGTATACGAGGTGGCGTCCTACTGTGTGAGACAACATATGAAATGAGGTAACACATTGAACATAGCCTACATGAACAAACGCTTACACGAACTATCACCAGAGTTCAAGATGATTGTACCATACCACTCTACGGTGTCACTGATTGACTACCTGATTTGTGTATTCCACAAGTATAACAGTGACTTTGAAGTGACTATTCAGTATCGTGGTTATAGGAACACACTACAAATGGAAGAGCTTTGCCACAATATCGTTACACAGTACAACAAGAAAGTAGTAAAATATTTGAGGGACTGACTATGCGCTTAATGAGCTTCTTATTTATCATATGGTTAGCACTCTTTGTGTTGGCTATCTATTTCTTACACGACTTCTAAATAGCAAAAGACCGGATAGGAAACTATCCGGTCTTTCTATATCTGACACGTTGGCCACTTAAAAGCGTCAAGCATTAACGAAACCACATCTAGGCAGTATATTTCAACTGTGCTATCCTAGTGTACCAGTTAAGCATACCAACGCAGATACCTTAATAGGCTAGAGCTTTCAACACAGCTTCTTTGCAACGTAAATCCTTGAAGCGGAAACAACCTTTCTCAAAGAAGTATCTCATGTTAGACAAGAACAAGTCGTTACGTTTTAACATAACATAGTTTGTCTGGTGGTCATCCGTGGTAACGGTTATTTTATACTTATAGGTCACGTCTGCTTTATCGTCACAGTAAATCACACCCGCCTGAGCGTATTCACGCAGAGCGTAGTCAACACCTTTGTACCTGAGAGTACCCAAGTATCGACTAGTTCCTTGCGGCTTCTCTATGAACGTCTTGCTATCGTTGAGGTAAATATTCTCACCAGCATAAGCTACATACTTATTGCGGGAGAACGCACGGTTAAATCCACTCTCTTTCAGTGCAGAACTAGCGCTATCCACAAACCCCTGTTCTAGAACGAACCCGTCACCCTTTAGGAAATTAGTCTTGTCGTTCAGTCTTTCAGTAATACCAAGCTCCACATAGTAGGGATTTATAATCGTCACAGCGTTAGCCAACATAATGACAGGAACATACCGTGTCTGCTGTCCCTGACCACGGGCAACTGAGGTGTGAATAGAAATAAGCTTCTCAACCTCATTATCAACATAGTGGTTAGTCTCACTCTGAAATTCATCAAACAGGAAACGACTAGCGTCACTGAACAAGTGAGACATCTTCTTAATCTGGTCGGCGTAATTCAGTGCCATAGCATAACCACAATGTTCATCATCCAAGTACAAATCATGGTAAACACCTTTGCACCTACGTTCAGACTTCATGTAGCTACCGTGAAAGAACAACCCACCAATATCCTTAAAGAACTTGTCAGCGCAGTTATCCAACTCATAGTTAAACCGATACAAAAGGATGAACTTTTCACCATGTTTCTTGAATCTGTTGATACAATATCTACCAAAGAAAGTGGTCTTACCACCTGTACGGTTGGTAGTACACATAATGATTTCGGGTTTCTCACCATTCAGGTCTTTCATAGACAGTAGTTTAGTACCATCATAATACTTTACCATAGTTATCAGTTTCACCTCTTTTCGTTAAAAGCCGATATTTTCCTACTCCATTATACCATATGTGCTTGACATTGTCAACAGTGTATGATATAATCTTTAGTAGGAAAGGAGGTATTAAGCCACTATGGACGTTCAGACTATCATGCAAATCATCACCACTGTTGGGTTCCCGATTTGTGTATGTATCATCTGCTTTTGGTATATCAATAAGCAGACAGAAGTACACAAGGAGGAAACCAAAGCTCTAACAGATGCAGTCAACAACAACACCACACTGTTGCACCGACTGCTGGACAAACTGGGAGGCGACCATGAGCTGTAAGGTTTACCTTTCTCCCGCATATCACAGGCAGAACAATTGCTCAATTGCAGGGTGCTTTGAAGCGTTACACAACAACCTGTATCTTGACGAGCTTGTTCGTTTCCTTGATGCTTGTGGTATTGAATGGAAACGTGGTGCAAGACGTACACCTATGTCAGAGGAAGATGGAACAGAACTGATGAAACAGGGTGTTGCAGAATCCAACAATTGGAAAGCTGATGTGCATTACGTTTCCCATACGAACGCTTCAAGCTACGGAATTGCAAACGGGACAGCTAGGGGCTGTCGGCCTATCTACTACAAAGGCTCTGAACGAGGGAAAAAGCTTGGGGAAATCATGGTAAAATATCGGAAGGAAGTTTACCCATTTCCTGAGAAGGTTATTCTTAATGAGAGAGAAAACCTTTACGAGTTGAGAGTACCATTCGCCGTTTCGTTCTATGAGGAACACGTCTTTCATGACAACCCCGAAGATGCTCAATGGTTCCATGAGCATATGGAGGACGTGGCGCGGTCTGCGGCTAAAGGACTGTGTGAGTGGTTCGGGATTGAGTACAAGGAACCGTCTAAGAAGGAAGAACCTTCTACCACTATCTATCGAGTACAGGTGGGTGCTTTCCGAAATAAGGAATACGCACAGGAGTATTTGAAGAAAATTCAGGCGGCTGGTTTTCCCAACGCCTATATTAAGGAGGGAAACTAATGGCTATCAGAACCCGTGAGGAAATCATGGATGCTGTCCGTGCTAGAATCGGAGACGATACGTCTGATGAAGCTATCGCCTTTGTGGAAGATATTTCCGACACTCTGAACTCTATGTCCGCAGATGATGGCGAGAACTGGAAAGAGAAGTACGAGGAAAACGACCGCAATTGGCGACAGAAATACCGTGACAGATTCTATAACACCGATACCCCCAAGGACGAGGAAGATGATGAGGGTGATAAAGCTCAATACAGAAGTTACGAAGATTTGTTTAAGAAGGAGGATTAAACTATGGCAAAACGTGTTGCTATTTCTAACCTGAATGCTCGGTCTATTGATATTATCAATACCATTAGACAGAACGCATCTTATGAGTACCAGAAGTTAGTTCCTGAAATCACTAAGGAGATTGACATTCCCAAGGTTGGCGAGGTACTGTATGGCTATCCCGCTATCGCTAACGAGTTCCTGAACGCTCTGGTGAATCGCATTGCGCTCGTGCGAGTTAAGAGCGCTACTTTCAACAACGCTTATGCGAACCTAAAGAAGGGCTACCTTGAGTTCGGTGAGACGGTTGAAGAAGTGTTCGTCAATATCTGCAAGGCTCGTGAGTTCTCTGCGGAGAAGGCTGCACAGCGTGAACTCAAGCGCTCTATCCCCGACGTTCGTTCTGCGTTCCATACCATGAACTGGCGTGTTCAGTATCCTGTTACCATTCAGGATGAAGATTTGCGTATGGCGTTCCGTTCCGCTGACGGTGTGACTGACCTGATTGCTCGTATCGTGGACAGCGTGTATACTGCTAACGAGTATGACGAGTATCTGCTGTTCAAGTACCTGATTATAAAGGGTGTCACTCATGGCAAAATGTACCCCGTATATCTGGGTACTAATCCCACCCCCAAGGCGGCAGCGGCTAAGTTCCGTGGTGCGTCTAACATGCTGACCTTCATGAGTAATAAGTATAACGCTACTGGTGTTCATACTACTACCCCTCGTGCTGACCAGTATTTCTTCATGGACGCGCAGTATAACGCTGAGTTCGACGTTGAGGTGCTGGCTTCCGCTTTCAACATGGATAAGGCTGACCTGCTAGGGCGGCTTACCCTGATTGATGATTTCACTACGTTTGATAACGACCGGTTCAGTGAAATCGTTACGAACACCGACATGATTGAACAGGTTACTGCTGACGAACTGGCTCTTATGGCTAACGTCAAGGGTGTCCTGCTGGATGGTGAGTGGTTCCAAGTGTACGACAACAACCTCAAGTTCACTGAGAAGTATGTTGCGTCTGGTATGTACTGGAATTATTTCCTGAATAGCTGGAAAACTGTTTCTAGTTCTCCGTTCTCCAATGCGATTGTGTTTGTCGCTGATACGGAGGAAAGACACACGCTGGATGATAAATACACCTTTGAGGTTAACCTGATTGAAAATTCCGAAGCAGGTTGGGTTGTTGGTTATGAACCACAAGTTGATGAAGAAGATTATCAGTTTAACTGGGAATTTACGCAGGGAGAAAGCGCAACTAAGAACGGTGTCGCTATTCATAAATACGGTGTGTTTGTTATTCCTGCTACCGCAACTGGCGAAACTTATGTTTGGTGTAAGATTAACGGTGAGGACTATACTTATGGTACTAGACGTGGTAGTGAGGGGTCTTACGCTTACACCCAGTTGAGTGTTGCGAGTAGTCAACTTCCTAATCTCACCGTCGGTTTTGAGATAAATTTTTGGCGTGCTTCTCTGTTCACAAACCCTGTTAAGTAATCAACAATATAGAGGGGAGAATCTTTTCTCCCCTCTACTACAAGGAGGTGAATACATGATTCCTATTATGCCTGATGGGGAAGTCAAGATTTTGCAGAATATCCCGTTTGATAGAGAGCACACACATACTTGTTTGTTTGCTAGTGAAGCTGAACAGCGCGTTTATATGCGCTTGAACGCTAAAGTGTCGCTTGATGCCGTGAGCTATACTCGTGCCACCACAAACAGTATCAAGGTGCAAGTGCGTATTGAGGACTTGTATAATGTAAATTATATGATGTTCAAGAATACTGCGTTTGAAAACAAGTGGTTTTATGCTTTCATCACACAGGTTGAGTATGTGAATAACATCACTACCCGTATTACCTTTGAGCTTGATATTCTACAATCTTGGCTCTTTGATTTCAACCTTCGGGAGTGCTTTGTTGAACGAGAACATAGTGTGTCCGATGTTGTTGGTGAAAATATCACCCCTGAGAATGTTGAGCTAGGAGAGTATATGCTGTCTAAGCCGACGAAGATTCCTGGATTCTATGACACGGAAGGCCAAAAGTCTGTTCGATATGTCATTTGGTCTACACTAGACCCCGATGGAAAAGCTAGGGATGTGGCAAATTTTTCAGGATATGCTACCTGTGCCCCCGGTTATGATGTGCAACCCGGCCAAGGATTAAACATTGTTGATAACCTTGAACAAATGGGGTTAGCTGGTGCTATTGTTGCTTATTCACCTATCCCTAAAGCCTTTGCTGAAGCGGGAACAACCGCTGAAAATGCACCACAACTGTTTTTTACAGTTTCCAAAAACGAGTATTGCTATCAGCCGTTTGAAGGTTACACACCTAAGAATAAGAAACTCTACACATACCCATACAATTTTCTGTATATGTCTGGCTTCAACGGTAACACGGCTGACTATGTGTTCGAGTATTTCTACGCATACGGTGGGACACCTGCGGCTAAAGACCTTTGCCCGTTTAACCTGCTTTGCTGTATTGCACCTAATACAACTGTTGGTGTTGCCCCCGGCGATTACAAGGGTGTAAACTACATCGAAGGCGAATACAACTACGATGAAATGATGAAGCTTTACACCTTCCCTCAAATGCCGTTTGGAATTGATACATATAAAAACGAGGTTGCTGGTGGTATTGCGAGTAGTGTACTTGGTGGTTTGCAGACTGCTTTAGGTGCGCTTGCTGGTGGTAATGTTGAGGGTGCTGTTTTAGGCGGTTTGTCTCAACTGGCGTTTGGCACAGCTAACACAGCTGTTCGTGCTGGTAAACCTGTTGTTAGTAAGGGTAGCTGGGATAACCTGTTTCTGTTCGCTAACAATCTGGTTGGTGGGTGGTATGCTCGTAAGCACATCAAAAGACAATTTGCTGAGATTATCGACAACTACTTTGATATGTTCGGTTATTCAACCAACCTTGTGAAAGTTCCGAACATTAACAGCAGACCACACTGGAACTATGTAAAGACACGATATTGCTACATTACGGGTAATCTTCCCGAAGCGGCTGAATGTGCTATCCGTGATATCTTCAACAATGGTATCACGTTCTGGAAGAACCCCGGCGAAATCGGTAACTATTCTCTTGATAACTCCCCGACGTAAGGAGGTGAAATGATGGGCAGACGAAAACAGGATAGGCAGTTCTGGGAATCCTCGTATATGAATAGTGCTGTGTTTAAGCAGTATTATAATAGGCTACTTGAGCTGTCTATTTCTATGTTTGAGTGGAAGAATCTTCCCGAAAGTGTTGACCCTAGGTTTATTGAGTTGACGCTGTTCTCTGACGGGCAAGCTGTATTCTTCAAGGACGAAGTGCTTGACTTCCTGTGTTTACAGTGTGCGGCTAACGGTAACTTCGACGTATACCGTGTGCCTATGAGACGTAGAGCTTATGCTGTTAATGGGTATCAGAGAAATCTTGATATGAATGACAGTGTGATTATATACAACAATTACCTGCGAACTGGTAGCAGACTGGACGTTGAAGTGTTCGCTAGACGCTTGTGGAATCTTGACAGAGCTATCGATGTGAACGCTAACGCACAGAAAACCCCTGTACTAATTAACTGTGATGAAACTAACCGTCTTACCATGAAGCAAATGTACATGGAGTATGACGGAAATCAGCCGTTTATTTTCGGTAGCAAGGGGCTGGACACTAAGGGTATTACGGTGCTGAAAACCGATGCACCTTATGTGGCCGATAAGTTGTTTACGCTCAAGACACAAATCTGGAACGAAGCTTTGACTTATCTGGGTATCAGTAATATCAATATCCAGAAGAAGGAACGCTTAATTACAGACGAGGTTACACGAAATCAAGGTGGTACGATTGCTAGTCGATATGGTAGACTTGAAGCTCGTCGTGAAGCTTGCAGGAAAATCAATGAGATGTTTGACCTTGATATCTGGGTTGATTATCGAGAGGATTATCAGAAGGTGGAAGATGGTAAGGACACCACCGAAGGAGACGACGAACAGGAGGTGTCGGAGGTTGAGTAAATACACTACTGAGGTGCGGTATATCTGTGAGACTTACGCTGGGCTAAGAGAAAGCGTAGGGTTTGACAGAGTAGAGGAAGTCATTCAAGCCGCTGTGCCTAGGGTGTTCAGCTTTGACTTCCCTATCTTCGATGAAGCGTACCGCAACGTGCTGTGCGTTAAGATTCTGAGAGAGTTCTATACACGGGAAATCTGTGATGATACCGTGGGACTGTGGAAACTGAGACTTGACCAGAAGCTTAATAAAATCATGCCATACTACAATCAGCTGTATAAGAGTGAACTGATTGAGTTTAACCCGATGTACGACGTTGATATAACTAGGACACACCAAGGAAACAGAAACGAGAATAGCAATGCGAACAGCAACGGCACTACTTATGACCTGTATAGCGATACCCCGCAGAACGGACTTAGTGGTGTTGATAACGAGAACTACTTGACTAGTGCTGATAAGGTTACTACGAACAGCAACAGTAGCGGACAGTTAAACAGCTTGGAAAACTATACCGAACACGTTACGGGAAGTAATGGTGGCGAGAGTTTCAGTAAGCGTCTGATTGATTTCCGGAAAACTTTCCTGAACATCGACCAGATGATTATGGATGAACTTGAACCTCTGTTCTTCGGGTTATGGTAAGGAGGTGGCTATATGCCTGATATTAACCCTATCAACTTTAGGAGTTATCCTATCTTGCCCTCGGAATATGCAGACGCTCTGAGTTATCAGGAGTTGCTGTATAGGGTGAATGAGAAGCTTACGGAGGTCATCAATACTGTCAACGCATTTAGCGATACTGTGTTTAACTTGTGTAAGGAGTACACTGATAACGCTATTGCTGAAAAGTATGGTGAGTTCCAGAAGCAGTACAATGAACTGGTTAGCACCGTTGACGAGTTTCAGACGGCGGTCAACAATACGTTGAGGGGATTCCAAGACCAGTTCGATGACTACAAGGAGAAAACCACGGCAGAGGTTATCTCTGCTAAAGCGTACACTGATGTTAGTATTCAGCTGAACAATGAGTACATTCTGGAACAAATTAGCCAGCAGGTAATTTCTGTTCGTGTGCTGAACCCGTTCACTGGTGAGCGTGTAAGTATTCAGGACATGATTGATTATCTGTCTGCGTTCCATATGGAGGGTAGTATTACTATTGACGAGATTGTTACGGCGAATAAGACCGTCAATCAGGTGGTTGCCTTTGACGCTGATTGTAGCGATATCGTTATCAATGGCAAGACTATCTTCGGTGTGTAAGGAGGTGTGAGCTTTGTTTATTGACCAGTGGGCTGAGAACGTTACGGAGATTGAGGTTACTGGTAGCACGGTTGAGGAGCTGTTACTGCTTATCAACTGGTGTTCTGGTGAGAAGGTGACGTACTCTCTGAATGTGCCTAACCAGAACGCAAGCGGTCAGAACTTGCAGTTCAGTATGGGTATTGTATGTAACAACATGCAGGCTTATGAGTTGCGTAAGATGTGGCTAAACTATCTTACGAAGAAAGGTGAATAAGGAGGAATAGATTATGTTGCAGACTGAGCATTATAAGTATAAGCAGTATCAGGGTGCTGACCAGTTTAACCCACTGACCGTCGAAGCACAGAACATTTTGCAGTTGGATAACGACGTGTATGACGCTAAAATTTCTGGTGTCAATCTGGCTACGGAGTTGAAAACTGGAACGGTTCATGCTATTACCAGACGCACACCTGATGGCGCTATGTTCCGGTTCGTTGCTACCTCGAATTGGGTTACGGGTGATACTTGTACAGTGGATGGTGAAGTGGTGTCTACGCTGTTGCCTACTGGTGAGCCGCTTCCCTCTGGTGCGTGGGTTATTAACGCTAACGTGGTTTGCGTGCTTACGGGTACTCTGTTAACCGTGCTGACGGTTGCACCCTCTGGTGGTGGGCCGACTGCTATTGACGCTACTACGCTGGAAGGGCATCCTGCTAGTTACTTTGCTGTTGCGGCGACTACGCCTAAGAAGTCGCAGGGTAGTGCAGTTCAGCTGGGTGTTGGCTTGTGGAGCGCAAGTGGAGATAAGTACACGCAGAGTGTGGCTGTCGGTGGCGTGACTGCTAATGCGCCGAACATTGTGTGTAGCCCTGCGGCGGCAAGCTGGGATAAGGCTATTCAGAACAATGTGAGAATGACAGCGCAGGGTGACGGTGTGGTTACGTTTACCGCTGATTCTGTGCCTGACGCTACGCTGTATATGAACGTTCTGCTGGTGTTCTAAGGAGGTGAGAGTATGATTTTCAATACTCATTATCCCTATATCGGTGGTGGCGGTGGTAAGCTCAATTTTGAGTATACTGGTCAGTACACTGAGATTGATGATGGTCAGGGTAATTGGAGGATTAAGTTCCTTACTAGTGGTACACTGACTTTGAAGTCCAAGGTTACTATTGATGTGTTCCTCGTTGGTGGTGGCGGTGGTGCTTTAGGCAATATTAGTGGTTCTTCTAATACTGCTTATGGTGGCGGCGGTGGTGGCGGCGGCTACACCGTTACTCAAAAGTCTATCGAGCTGTCCGCTGGTGATTATCATATCGTAGTTGGTGCTGGCGGTGCTGGTGGTTTGACGTATGCTGGTAACGCTAGTGACGGTGAAGCAAGTACAGCTTTCAATATCACAGCTAACGGTGGTAAAAAGGGTGTAGCTAGTGATGCTGGTGCTAACGGTGGTTCCGGTGGTGCTGCCGCCGCTTATGTCACCTCTGACGCTAGATACAACCCCGGTGTTGCTGGCTCTGATGGCGCTAATGGTGGTAAAAACGGTCGCAACGTAAGTGGCGGTACGGGTCAAGGTACTACAACTAGAGAGTTTGGAGAATCTACTGGCAATTTGTATGCTGGTGGTGGTGGTGGCGGTGGTGCTGAATTAAACACAGCCTATCCTCTTAATGGTTCTGCTGGTGGCGCTGGTGGCGGTGGTGCTGGTGCCATAAGCAATAACAGTAGTTCTAGCGGTACAACTGCTGGCGGTGATGGTACCCCCAATACTGGCGGCGGTGGTGGTGGTGGTTATACCACACGAGGTGATACTAGACGAAACACCAGCGGTGGCTCTGGTGGTTCTGGTATTGTTATTATCAGAAACGCAAGGTAAGGCATAAATTATGATAGAGTGGGAGGGTGCTAGGTGCGCTCTCCCATTCTGTTGTAGATTGGACAAATGAGAGGTCAAAATGAGAAGGGCAATTTCAATTTAATGG
>ERZ1034917.1322-NODE-1322-length-15871-cov-17.930197_pt1 | contig 15871 bp, 2 predicted proteins | sample MGYA00520605_ERZ1034917 | MGnify/ENA primary metagenome ERZ1034917 (study PRJEB33766, sample SAMN09781784) | gut metagenome | biome: gut microbiome | host: Homo sapiens | place: Madagascar | study: EMG produced TPA metagenomics assembly of the PRJNA485056 data... | reverse complement strand
TTGCAACACCATGCGCCACCTGGGGGAACGGGGGTTGGCTTCGGGCGGCGCTTTCGGCAGCGATTCGGCGGGCTCCGTCCCTGCCGCATGGCTGCGGGGATGTTGCGCGGCTAGTACACGTAGCGGTCGGTGTAACTTTCCCCGTCCCCGACGTTCGCCCCGCCCCCTGTTGCGGCGAAGGTCAGGTCGATGCGCGACCAGGTGTTCGGGGAGACGCTGAAGCGGGCGCTTTGCCAGGTGCCGTCGATGTTCACCATGATCCAGGCGTGGTAGATGCCTTGCGGCGAGACGGTGCCGGTGACGATCTTCGCGGGAACCCCCTGGCTTCGCAGCATAGCGGCGCCCAGGCTTGCGTAGTCGAAGCAGATGCCTTTGCCCGACTGCAGCGTCTCGTCCGGGTCGGGGATGTATCCGGTGGAATCCTTGAGCTTTGCGGCCTTGTCGTCGTCGTAGGCGACGTTGTCGACGATGTAGGTGCAGATCGCGCGTAGGGCCTCCCCTTGGTTCTCGCAGCCTTCGACCAGCTCGCGGGCTTTGGCCACGCAGCTGCTGGAGGCGGTGTAGCTGCAGTAGACGTTCGGGTGCAGGAACGGGGCAAACTCCGAGGTCAGCGCGACTTCGATGTCGGCGCTGCACAGTTCAACGTAGTTGTTGCCCGACGTGTTGCGCATAATGCGCACCGTGTACGGGCCGTCGCCGAACGCCAGCGGGCACGCGATGGGCGTGCCGTCTTGGGGCATGTCGAAGCTGGAGCTTGCCTGGCCGCTGATGACCTGGGCTTTTATGCGCGCGCTCGAAGCAGCGCTCACGCTGACGTAGCCGTCCTGGGCGCGAGATGCATCGATGAGCGCGTCGTTGGCGCCCGTGGCGGCGCTCGCGTCGAACTGCGTTTCCTCGACTGTTGCGGCAGGGGAGAACGCGGCGCCGGTGGCCTGGTCCTTGCCGGCGCCTCCCGCGCCGCCGGATCCGCTGCATGCGGTAAGCCACAGCAGGGCGCAGAAGGCCGTCGCCGCGATGGCGGCGATGAGCGGGGAGGTGCGCCTTGTCTGTGCAGATGATTCCATGATGCGTCGATTATACGCGTGGAGGGTGGGGTTTCGGCCTGCGCAGTTAAACGGTTTTGACACGAGATCGTTCGTTCGCTTCATCGTTCGTCACGTTGTCGGGAAAGCCCGGAAAACCCTTCTATCGGAGGGGTGACAGTTCTGCGGACATGCAAAAGGCGCGTTGTTTGTTGCGGGCGAATCGAAGAAATGGGCAGAATCGAATATTGAACTGGGATTTCATATATGAATTTATTTGATTTGAATACAGATAATTAGTGGCAGGGGAGGTACAGAATAGGGGGAATCGTTATATAATTGCCCACAATAGCCTGCACTAGGCCGACTGCGCGCTTCGAATGATCGCGCGCGGCGGCGAGACGGGTTGAAACGGTATTTCAATTGCGAACGTTTCCGACGGAAACGCTTGATGAGGTGAACGATATGAAGGCAAAGAGCAACGAGCTGACGGTGGACAGCATGGCGCAGCGATACTCGCTGGGCCACAAGGCGCTGTCCGTGGCGCTGTCCGTCGTCTTGATGGGATTCGGCTGGCCGGCGGTCTCGCCGTCGCAGGTGTATGCCGGCGACGGCGCCGCGGCCGATGATGCGGCGGCGCAGGTGGAAGGCGCTTCGTCCGGTGCAGCCACGAGCTCGGCCGACAAGGCCGCTGATACGGCGGCAAGCTCCGCGGCGTCCGCGGAAAGCTCTGCAGCGCCCGCGGCAAGCGAGCAGCCTACGTCCACTGCGTCGCAGCAACAGGCCGCCCCGAGCGCCTCCGAGTCCGCGCAGCCCGCTGCGACGCAGGAGGTCGAAAGCGCGAAGCAGGATGCCGAAACGGCCGACGTCGAGCTGGTGCTGGGCAACGCCTCCATTACGTATATGAACCAGGTCGTCTCCGCGCCTGCGAAAAAGGTCACCGTGCCCGTGAAGGACGACTTCAAGTTCACGGTGTCCCCCGATAACGGCTACAACCTCACGAAGGCGGTGCTCAAGGTTTCCGGCAAGGAGAACCCCATCTCCCCCGATGACCAGGGCGTTTACACCGTTTCAGCCACCGACGTCGCCGCCGGTGCGACCGTGACGCTTGAGACTGAGGCTGTTTCCAGCGAATCCGGCAAGAATGCCGCCGCCGTCTCCATCGAGGATGATGCTACCGAGAAGACGCAGGCTTCCGTCTCCGGCGCAGGTGCCATCTCCGGCCCCACCTCCGTCGCCCAGGGCGATGAGGTTACGCTCGCCGACTCCACCAAGAAGCCCGACAACACGGACTTCGAGAAGTGGATCTATGTTGGCGAGACTGCAACATACCAAGGGACGAGCGGTAACGAGTGGAGCAACTACAGCAGTTGGTGGTATCCAGGCAAAGACGAAGGCTTTATCTCGTTTGAGAAAGACGGCGATAGCGTAACAGTAACGGGTCAGGCCAAGGGCGATGTAGTCCTAATGCATGGCTATTGGAACAGCAGTTGGCAATGGATAACTGAGAAATTCACCATTCATGTGCTGCCTAAGGCCCCGATAACCTCGCTCGAAATCACTGACTCTGATACCACCGTCGAGCAGTTCAAGAGCATCACGCTTAAGACCAACGCCGATACGGACGTCACGTGGACCTCGAGCGACCCCTCGGTCGCCACCATCGATGCCGCCGGCAAGGTGTTCGGCGTCAAGCCGGGCAAGGTCACCATCGTGGCCACCACGGTTACGGCTGAGGGCAAGGTGCTCACCGCCACCCACGAGGTGGCGGTGACGGAATCGACTGCACAGCAAATAAACGCCAAGCTCTTCTTCCTGAAGAGCCCGACGAACAACCCCGACTCGAATTCGGCGGGCGATTGGTTCCCGACGGGCGGGCAAAGCAACTTGGGTGTCAAGGTAAACGTCGAGGGGGCGGCCTTCAGCGGCCAAAACACATGGGACAACGTTGCGAACCGTGTCGTAAAATGGCCCGACGGCTCCGCCGGATCTTCTTGGACCCTGCCGCAGGGTAATTCCTACTGGGATAAGGTTTTCGATAGCTATAAGTCCGAGATAGAGGACAAGCTGCACGTGTCGATCAGCAAAGACGACGTCGAGGCCATTGTCCTGCATCCGTATAAGATCTCGAATAATAGCGGTATCTATCATCTTGACTGCAAGGTCGAGATCAAGGTCAAGCAGGTTGTGACGGCAACGTTCTGGCTACAGTCTGCGGGCGCGACCGGTTTCGATAAGCAGTATTCCGTTTCGACGCTTGAGGTGAAAGATGGTGCCGCGCAGGTTGTTGCGCCTGCTGCGCCCGAAGCCGAGAAGACCGTCAACGGCGTAACATATAAGTTCATGGGTTGGTATTCCGACAAGGATTGCACGCAGCCGGTGACGTTCCCTGTTACCACGGCCGAGAACGTCTTCTACTATGGCAAATATGTGCCGTGCGACCAGTCGATTCAGGTGAACTACTATCTCGATAACACGAATACCCCCGTTGCTCCCTCACAGACTCTTACCGGCTATATGAAGGGCCAGAAAGTTACGCAAACGCCGATCGACATCCCGGGTTACACGCCTGTGTCCACCGATGCGAAGACGGGCGTGGTGGGCACTGATTCCTCCATCGACTTCTACTACACCGCAAATCCGGTGGACTATAGCGTCGAGTGCTACTGGACGGGTTCGGGCACCCCGATTATTCCAAGCGAGAAATATTCGGGCTATGTAGGCGACCAGGTCACCGGGCTTCAGCCCAAGGAGATTACCGGTTACACGCCGGTCAGCGATAACGCCAAGGACCTCAAGCTCGGCGCCGACGAGTCTCAGAACGTGGTGAAGTTCTACTACCGCCAGAACGTTTCGCTGACGGCGAATTACGATTCCAAAACCTATAACGGCTCCGAGCAGAGCGTCGATGGCTACACGACGAACCTTTCCGAGGGCGTGAGCGCCAGCTTTGACGGCGTAACGCTCGAGGGCGGCAAGGGCACGAACGCCGGGGACTATCCGTATACGTTTACGGAAGGCACCATCGGCAAAGTCAGCTCCGATGACAAGTATGTCGTGACCGAGACGAAGCCCGGCAACCTGCACATCAGCCCCGTTGCCGGCGAGGTTACCATTACGATTTCCGGCCGCAACGGCGGCGAGAAGTACAGCGGTAAAGAGCAGGTTGTCTCGGGCTACGACGTTTCCGGCTTGCCTGCTGGTGTGAGTGAAGGCGATATCAGCTTCACCGGTAAGGCGGAAGCAAAGGGCACTGATGCTGGCGAGTATAAGATGGGCCTTGCCGAAACGCAGTTCTCGCTCAAGGGCGATGCCGCCAAGAACTACGTCAACGTGAAGTTCCGGGTTGGGCGTGATGGCGTGCTTACCATTGGCAAACGCACCGTTATCTTGACATCCGAAGACGGTGATAAGAACTACGATGGCAAAACGCTGCAGCGTCGCACCAATATCGGCGAGAGCGTGGGCGGCGACGGCTTCGCGGGCAAAGATGGCGTCTTGGCTAAAGACAAACTCACCTGGTATGACGAGAACAATATCCTGCCGGGTACGTATGAGAACAAGTTCGAGCCCGCCTACACTGAGAGCACCAACCTCAACAACTATGATGTGCAGCTTGTGTTCGGCAAGCTGGTAGTCAACGCGCGTGCCGGCAATAAGAAGTACGAGGTCACCGTCAAGGGCGCAAGCGGTACGTCCGTCTATAATGGGCAGCCCCATAGCGCAACCGGCTTGGAGACGACTACCTATACTAATAGAGAAGGCGTTCAGTTCTCTATCCAGGCCAAGACGTCCGGTGCTGAGAACAAGGTGGACGCCGATACATATGAGAACAAGGTTTCCGATGTCGTCGTTACCGACCCCCACGGCAACGACGTGACCGATCAGTTCGAGATCACGACCGAAAACGGCGAGCTCACCATCGACAAGCGTCCGGTGACGATCACGGCTGGGTCCGCGGAAAAGGAATACGACGGCAGGGCGCTGACCGCCGATCAGGCTAACCCGAAGTTCACCACTGTCGGCTTCGTTGACGGCCAGGGCATCTCCGACGTTGCCGTAGAGGGTTCGCAGACCCAGTGCGGCACTTCCAAAAGCACCATCAAGGACGACAGCTGGAAGTTCCAAAAGGGGACGAACGGGAATAACTACAGCGTCACCACTGAGCCGGGAACGTTGACGGTGAAGCATCGTTCGGATGACAAGAAGTATGCCATCACGCTGACGGGCAAGAGCGATACCGCCCCGATCTATGACGGCAATGAGCACACGGTGTTCGGCGTGGAGCAGGATACGTGGACCTTCGATGGCGTTGAGTACACCGTTTCCAACTACAATGCGAGCGTTTCGGGCACGGATGCTGGCACCTACGACAATATCGTCACGAGCGGCGAGGACGGTTACAGGGTGACCGATCCGAACGGCAACGACGTGACGAAGGAGTTCTCCATCAGCGCCGCCCCGGGCACGCTGACCATCAAGCCTGCCGAGGTAACCGTGACCGCCGGCTCTGCGAGCAGGACTTACAACGGATCTGCGCTGACCGCTGCTGAGGCGGAGCACGAGTTCGCGGCCGATGGCTTCGTGGGCGATGACGGCATCGCGTCCGCCGGGGTCGACGGCTCCATCACCAACGTCGGTGAAACCGACAGCAACGTGGTGCAGGACAGCGTCGTGCTCAAGGACGGCACCAAGGCCTCCAACTACAACATCACGTACAAACCCGGCAAGCTTGAGGTGATGCCGGTTGCCGATGAGGTAGTTGTCACCATTACCGAGAAGTCCGATACAAAGGAATACAACGGTTCCGAGCAGTCCGTCGAGGGCTATGAACTTCGTAGCATCTCGAACAGCAATTATGCCGCCACGGATATCGAGTTCGTAGGCTCGGCGGATGATAAGCTTGCCAAGGGCACTGATGCCGGCACCTATGAGATGAACCTTAAGCCCGAGGACTTCAAGAACGGCAGCGCTAACTTCACCAACGTGAAATTCGAAATCGTCGATGGCTCGCTCGTCATCGCGAAGCGTGCCGTGACGTTGACTTCCGCTACGCCGGCCGAGAAAACCTATGACGGCAACCCGCTCGAAGACCATAACGTCAGCGTTACGAGCGGCAGCCTGGCTACCGGGGACAAGCTCGTCGTAGATGTCACCGGTTCTCAGACCAATGCCGGCAGCAGCGCTAACGCGTTCACGTACAAGCTGGTGGATGCTGCGGGCAACGAGCTGGCGAAAGACGCCGAGGGCGCCTACCGTAACTATAACGTCACCAAGGCAGAGGGCGTACTGAAGGTGAACCCGGTGTCCGATGAGGTTGTGGTGACTATCGCGGGCAGCCATGCCGAAGGCGCTTACAACGGGGAGCCTTTGACGGCTACCGGTTACACCTTTGCGTCTTCCAACGCGCTGTATACCAGCGCAAAGATCGCTTTCTCCGGCGAGAGCAGCGTGTCGCGCACCGACGCCGGCACGACTGTCATGGACCTGCAGGGCAAGTTCACGAATGCCGATGCGGTCAACTTCCCCAACGTCCGCTTCGATATCACGAACGGTTCCGTTGCTATCTCCAAGGCGAAGGTGACGCTTCAGTCCGCCAATCTTGAGAAGGAATACGACGGCACTGCCCTGACCAACAAAAACGGCGGCGAGGGGCAGACCCCGCTTGTGGTGGAGTCCGGCTGGGCCGAGGGTGAAGGCGCCGCTTACACCTTCACCGGTTCTCAGACGCTGGTGGGCGGGAGTCCCAACGCGTTCAACTACACGCTGAAGGACAACACCAAGGCGGACAACTACGAGATTAGCGTGATTCCCGGTCAGCTGACGGTGACCAATCGCCAGGCGCAGTACCAGGTCACGGTCGAGGCGAACTCCTCCATCGGCAACACGTACGACGGCGTTGAGCACGCGGCGACGGGATTGAAAACGTCCGAGTTCACGGTGGACGGCCAGAAGTACACGGTCGAGGGCCTGAATACCTCAGACCCGAGGACCGTTAACGCCGGCGAATATGCGAACACCATCAGCGGCGCGCCGGTGGTGAAGGATGCCAACGGCAACGATGTGTCCAGCCAGTTCGCTGTAACGCTGGTTCCGGGCAAGCTGGAGATTGCGAAGCGCTCCGTTACGCTGACCTCGGCAAGCGATAGCCGGGTGTACAACGGCGAGGCACTGACCAACGATGGCGTCACCGTTGCCGGCGATGGCTTCGTTGCTGGCGAGGGCGCTGTCTATAACGTGACGGGCACCATCACCGATGCTGGCAAGGTGGCCAACTCGTTCACGTACGAGCGCTACTCGAACACCAACTTCGACAACTACACTATTACTAAGGAAGAAGGCACCCTTGAGGTGACGCCGGTTGCCGACAAGGTCACCGTTACCATCACGGGCAAGAGCGCCACGCTGCCTTACAGCGGCTCCGAGCAGAGCGTGACCGGCTACTCCTTCGCTACGAGCGATGATCGTTACCTCGAAGCCAACGTCAAGTTCCAGGGCGAAGCCATTGCCAAGGGAACGGCTGCCGGCACCTACAACATGAACCTGACTCCCGGGCAGTTCTCCAATATTAGCGGCAACTTCACTAACGTGGAGTTTGTGGTCGTCGATGGCTCGCTTGAGATTACGGGCGGCGATCTCGATGCTGGCAAGGTCGTCTGGGATGTGCACGATGTGCAGAAGGTCTACGACGGCACGCCGCTTTCCGCATATGTCGCAAAAGCCAAAGATAAGTTCGGCAATGCGCTCAATGTGGAGTACAGCACTGACGAGGGTAAGCATTGGACGGACGATCCGTCCAAGATCGCGCTGACTCATTTTGGCGGTCAGGTAGTGATGCTGCGCGCGACGAGCCCCAACTACGCTTCTGGTCAGTATGTGGAAAACGGGGAGTCGATTGCGATTACCAAGCGTCTGGTTACGCTGACTTCCGAGGGCGGCAGTAAGGAATATAACGGCGAACCGCTCACTAACGGTACCGTGACGGTTACCCCGAAGGGTGAGGGGGTCGGCTTCATCGACCACGAAGGCGTGACCATCAACGTTACCGGCTCCCAGACAGATGCAGGCGAAAGCGATAACACCTTCGAATACACCTTCAACGAAGGCACGAGTGACGGCGATTACTTGGTGACTACCAAGTACGGCAAGCTCGTGGTGACCGCCAGCGACTCCGAGGTGGTTGCGACCATCGTCGGCCATAACAAGACCGTCGAATACAACGGCTCCGAGCAATCCATCGAGGGCTACGATTTCAAGGCTTCCAATTCGCTGTACGGGGAAGGCGACTTCGCCTTCAGTGGAACGGCTGTTGCTAAGGGAACGAATGTCGGCACCTACAACATGAACCTTGCTTCCGAGCAGTTCGCCAACAAGAGCGGCAACTTCTCGAAGGTCACGTTCGCCGTAACGGACGGCACGCTGACCATCACGCCGAAGTCCATCGTTTCGAATCCCGAGAACCCGGACAACACGATGACTGTCGATTCGCCTGCAGACATTGTCTACAACGGCCAGGATCAGACGTGGACGCCCGTGGTCAAGGATGGGGAGCGCACGCTTGAGCGCGGCAAGGATTACGCCGTCGAATACAGCACCGCCGACCGCACTAACGTCACCGGCGAGATCAAGGTGACCATCAGCGGTATCGGCAACTATTCCGGCAAGGTTGAGCGCACGTACCAGATCACCAAGCGCGCAGTTGACCTGAAGTCCGAGGGCGGCTCGAAGCCCTACGACGGCACCGCGCTTGTCAAGCCCGAGGTTTCCGGCTGGCTGCAGCAGGGAGACACCGGCTTTGTGACGGGCGAGGTTTCCAACGTTCGCGCTACGGGTTCCGTGACCACCGTTGCCCAGGGCGAGGTCACCAACTCGATCGCATACGACACGAACGCTGGCTTCAACGAGAGCAACTATGCCATCTCCAAGGACGAGGGCAAGCTGAGCATCACGGCGCTTGCGGCCGAAGATGGCATCACCATCACGCCGAACAACGCTACCCATATATATGATGCGTCCTCGCATGAGGCGGGCTCCGCAGCGGCTTCGGCTTCCGTTGCGGGAACCGACGTGAACCTTGAGTATCGCGTCAAGGGCAGCGCCGATACCGAGTGGCGCAGCAACGCTTCCGCGATCACGGCGATCAACGCCGGCGCCTTGATCGTCGAGGTTCGCGCTTCCGCCGCGAACTACAGCGGCTATAAGTATGTGGAGCAGACGCTTACCATCCAGAAGCGCGACGTCGAGCTGACGTCCGCCAGCGCTTCTAAGGTCTACGACGGTGCGCCCCTCGCGAAGGACTGGGTCGACATGGGCCCGAATCGTCCTGACACGGGCTTCATCTGGACCGACCTTGCCGGCGATGGCCAGGTGCACGCGGTGGGTTCGCAGACCGAGGTCGGCTCCTCCGATAACGCGATCTCCTACCAGCTCAAGACCGGTGCGGAGAACAACTACAACATCATCGGCGAGCACGTCGGCACCCTTACGGTGATGGCTCAGTCCATCGCACCCGATCCGCAGAATCCGGATTCCTATAAGGGCGTCGCGATCGACGAGCCGAACGACCATGTCTACGACGGCACGGAGCACAAGTGGGCTCCCGAGGTCACCGGCAAGGACGGCAACAAGCTCGTCGAGGGCAGCGATTACACGGTGACCTACGATACCGACGACTTCGTGAACGTGAAGGTTGTCAACGTGACGATTTCCGGCACGGGCAGCTACACGGGCACGTGCGTGAAGGCGTACGAGATCACGAAGGCCCCGCTGACCGTGAATGCCGGCAGCGCTTCCAAGGTCTATGACGGTGAAGCCCTGACTGCGGGCGCGACGATCGAAGGCCTTGTCGGCGGCGAGAACGCGACCGCTCAAGCCCAGGGTTCCCAGACCGAGGTCGGCTCTTCCGCCAACACGGTGTCGTCGGACATCACGTGGGATACCGCCAAGAAAGGCAATTACTATATCGCCGCGCAGAACGACGGCACGCTGACCGTCACGCCGAAGGGCATTGCCCAGATGACCGTCGGCAGCCTGCCCGACGTTATCTACACCGGTGAAAGCCAGCAGCAGAAGCCGGTCGTGAAGGACGGCGAAAAGGCGCTGACTGAAGGCGTCGACTACGAGCTGACGTACTCCGGGAACACGACCGATGCGGGCACGGTGACCGTGACCGTCACCGGCAAGGGTAACTATGCCGGCAGCGTCGACGTGGAGTATCTCATCACGCCCGCGCCGCTGGCGGTTGCCACGCCGAGTGCCTCCGGGGTCTACAACGGCAAGCCCCTGACCGCCGCCGGCTCCGTCTCCGGCTTCGTCAACGGCGAGTCCGCGCCCTTCGAGACCACCGGCAGCCAGACCGAGGTGGGCACGAGCGACAACACCTACGCCATCGACTGGGCGGCGGCGGGCGCCACCGCCAAGCAGGCGAACTACACGGTCTCCGAATCCATCGGCAAGCTGACCGTCACCGAGTTCGCCGACCAGGTGGTCGTGACCACCACGGGCGGCGCCTTCACCTACGATGGCACGGCTCATGGCGCTACCGTGACGGTCGGCGCCCTGCCCGAGGGCTACACGCTCGAGGCCGCCGCGTCCAGCGCTACGGCGACGAACGTTTCCGACGGCGAAGTGGCGGCAACGGCCGACGTGCTCGTCATCAAGAACGCCCAGGGCGAGGACGTCACCTCCAAGCTGAACGTCAAGTTCGTCGACGGCACCATCAAGGTCGAGCCGGCGAAGCTGACCGTGACCACTCCGAGCGCCTCCAAGCCCTATGACGGCAATGCGCTGACGGCCGAGGGCAAGGCGTCCGGCTTCGTGAACGGTGAGGCGGCCACCCTCAAGACCACCGGCGGCCAGACCACCGTCGGCACGAGCGAAAACGGCTACGAGCTGGTGTGGGACGACAACGCGAAGGCGGAGAACTACACGGTCGAGGAGAACCTCGGCACGCTCGAGGTCACCAAGAGCATGGCCGGTATCGTGGTTATCCCGCAGGGCGGCACCAAGGTCTACGACGGCACGGCTCTCGAAAGCGCCGGGGTCAACGTGATCGGCGTGCCCGCAGGTTTCGCCCTTTCGGCCAAGACCAAGGGCTCCACCACCGATGCCGGGTACGTTACGGCCGAGGTCGATTCCTATATCATCACGAACGCCGCCGGCCAGGACGTCACCGACCAGTTCGGCAACGTGGCGACCGGCAAGGCTTCGCTCGTCGTGACCAAGCGCCCGGTGACGCTTGTCTCCGGCGACGCCTCCAAGGTCTACGACGGCACCGCGCTCACCGAGCACAAGGTCAGCGTGGAGGATGGCTCGCTTGCCTCCGGCGAGGAGTTCGGCTACGACTTCTTCGGCTTCCAGACCTCCGTGGGCTCCAGCAAGAACACCTTCGCCGCAAAGCCCGGCAACGGCAGCACGAAGGTGGAGAACTACGACATCACCTATAGGTACGGCACGCTGACGGTGAGCGCGCAGTCCATCAACCCGGACGACCCGATCCCGGGCGCGTATGCCGGAGTGAAGGTCAACGCTCCGAGCGACGCCGTTTACGACGCGCGCGAGCATAAGTGGATTCCCGTGGTCACCGGCAAGGACGGCAACGCGCTCGTCGAGGGTCGCGATTACACGGTGACCTACAGCACCGATGACTTCACCAACGTGACGGGCGCCATCAAGGTGACCATTACGGGCATCGGCGATTACACCGGCTCCGTTACCAGGGAGTACCAGATCGCGCCCGCTTTCGTGAAGCTTGCGTCCAACACGCGCGAGTTCTTGTACAACGGCGCGTACCAGTCCGATGACGCGGTGACGGTCCAGGGCGCCGAGGCCTTGTTCCGCAGCCAGGTCGATGACCTGCAGGCGGTCGGCAAGGTCATGACGGTGGCCGAGGGCAAGGTTCCCAACACCATCGCCTACACCTGGAAGGACGGCTTCAAGGTAAGCAACTTCGCCATCGAGAAGAACGAGGGCGAGCTGTCCGTCGTCGTGAAGGATATCGTCTCCTCCGCCGACATGACGGTTTCCAGCCCGAGCGACCTTGTCTACGACGGCCGTGAGCACAAGTGGGCTCCCGAGGTGAAGGACGGGGAGAAGCTCCTGACGGAGGGCGTCGACTACACGGTGTCCTATAGCGCCGATGACTTCACCAACGTGACGGGCGTCATCACGGTGACCGTCACCGGCCAGGGCAACTACGCCGGCAGCGTCGAGCGCGCGTACCGTATCACGCCCGCGCCGCTGACGGTTGCCACGCCGAGCGCATCCGGGGTCTACAACGGGAACGCCCTGACCGCCGCCGGCTCCGTCTCCGGCTTCGTCAACGGTGAGTCCGCGCCCTTCGAGACCACCGGCTCCCAGACCGAGGTGGGCACGAGCGACAACACCTACGCCATCGACTGGGCGGCGGCGGGCGCCACCGCCAAGCAGGCGAACTACACGGTTTCCGAATCCATCGGCAAGCTGACCGTCACCGAGTTCGCCGGCCGCGTGGTCGCGACGCCCGGCAGCTATTCCGGCGTCTATGACGGCCAGGCCCACGGCGTCGATGTGACCGTGTCCGGCCTGCCCGAGGGCTATTCGGTGAAGGCTGCGCACTCCAACGCCACGGCAACCGATGCGACCGATGAGGCGGGCGTGACCGCTTCGGTCGACGAGCTGGTCATCGTCAACGCCCAGGGCGAGGACGTCACCGATAAGTTGGATATCGAGAGGCAGGCCGGTGCCATCAAGATCGCGCCCGCCGAGTACCATGTCGTGACCGAAGGGGCCTTCAAGGTCTATGACGGCACCGCGCTGACGGCGCCCGGCAAGATCGTCGGCCTGGTCAACGGCGAGGAGGCGTCGCTTTCCGTGACCGGCAGCCAGACTGATGCGGGCTCCAGCGCGAACGCATACGCGATCGCGTTCGACAAGTCCGCGAAGGAGGGCAACTACATCCGCGGCGCCGATGTCATCGGGACGCTTGAGGTGGCCGCGGCCAAGGCGGAGGGGAAGATCGCGCTGAGCGGCAGCTCCGCTTCCAAGGTCTACGACGGCAAGCCGCTTGCGGCGCAGGTTGCTTCCGCGACGGTCCCGACGCAGGATCCGGTGACCATCGAGTACAGCCTTGACGGCGAGAACTGGACGACCGACCCCGGCTCGCTCACGGCGACCGACGTGGTCGACTCTGCAACGGTCCAGCTCCGTGCGTCCAGCCTGGGCAATTACGAGGGCTACGTGTATGGCTCGCAGCAGCTGTCCGTCGCCAAGCGCGCAGTCAACCTGAAGAGCGACAGCGCCTCTAAAGTGTTCGACGGCTCAGCGCTCATCAGGTCCGAAGTTGCCGGCTGGAAGCAGCTCGGCGACGAGGGCTTCGTCGACGGCCAGGTTTCCGGCGTGCGCGCCACGGGCAGCGTCACCCACGTCTCCGACGGCAAGGTGGCGAACGCGATCGCCTACACCGAGGGCGAGGGCTTCAACGCTGACAACTACGCCATCTCCAAGGACGAGGGCGTGCTGAGCGTCACGGCGAAGCAGATCGCCGCGGCCGACATGGCCGTCCAGGCCCCGGCCGACGTCGTGTACAGCGGCAAGGCCCAGCAGCAGAAGCCGGTCGTGAAGGACGGCGACAAGGTGCTGGTCGAGGGCTTCGACTACGAGCTGACCTACTCCGGGAACGCGACCGACGCGGGCATCGTCACGGTGACCGTGACCGGCAAGGGCGACTACGCCGGCAGCGTCGACGTGGCGTACCAGATCGCGCCCGCACCGCTGACGGTGGCAACCGAAAGCGCCAACAAGGTCTATGACGGCAAGCCCCTGACCGCCGGTGGCAAGGTCAACGGCCTGGTAAACGGCGAGACCGTCGAGTTCAAGGTGATCGGCAGCCAGACCAAGGTCGGCTCGAGCGACAACGCCTACAGGATCGAGTGGAGCGGGACAGCGAAGCGGGCGAACTACAGGCTTGAGGCCGAGACCATCGGCAAGCTGACCGTCACCGAGTCCGCCGACGAGGTGGTCGTGACCACCACGGGCGGCACGTTCGCCTACGACGGCGCGTCCCACGGCGCCACCGTCAAGGTGGCCAACCTGCCCGAAGGCTACTCGCTTGAGACCGCCGAGTCCGCGGCAAGCGCGAAGGACGTTTCCGACGGCGAGGTGGCGGCCACGGCCGACGTGCTCGTCATCAAGAACGCCCAGGGCGAGGACGTCACCTCGAAGCTGAACGTCAAGTTCGTCGACGGCACCATCAAGGTCGAGCCGGCGAAGCTGACGGTGACCACCCCGAGCGCCTCCAAGCCCTATGACGGCAATGCGCTGACGGCCGAGGGCAGGGTGTCCGGCTTCGTGAATGGTGAGGCCGCAACCTTCAAGACCACCGGCAGCCAGACCGAGGTCGGCTCGAGCGTGAACGGCTACGAGCTGGTTTGGGACGGTAGCGCGCAGGCGGCGAACTACACAGTCGAGGAAAACCTCGGCACGCTGACGGTGCCGGCGCAGTCCATCAACCCCGATGACGCCGGAGCGTTCGGCGGCGTGACGGTCGGCTATCTGGCCGACACGGTGTACAACGGCGCCGACCAGCGCTTCGAACCCGAAGTGGTCGATAAGGACGGCAAGGCGCTGGTGAAGGGCCTCGATTACGAGCTTTCCTTCTCCGGTGATGTGAAGAACGTCGGCGAGGTGACCGCGACCGTCATCGGCAAGGGCAACTTCGCCGGCAGCGTCGAGCGCACGTACCGCATCACGCCCGCGCCGCTGACGGTGACCACGGGCAGCGACTCGAAGATCTACGACGGCAGCGAGCTCACGAACAGCGAGCTGTCGATCGAGGGCCTGCAGGGCGAGGATCGCGTCACGGCGGCCACCACCGGTAGCCAGACCGAGGTGGGCAGCTCGGAGAACACCTATCGCATCACGTGGGGCGATGTCGATGCTGCCAACTACGTCATCGACGAGCACCTGGGCACGTTGACGGTCACGCCGACGCCGGAGCCGATCCCGAACCCGACGCCGGAACCCGCGCCGACGCCGACGCCTGGCGATGATGTGACGCCGACCCCGACGCCGACGCCTGGCGACGGCACGACGCCTGGCACGACCCCGGACGGCACGACGCCCGGTTCGGTCCCGAACCCGGGCAACGGCTCGACGCTCGCCCCGGCTTCGACTCCGGATGGCGCGACGCCCGCCCCGGCCCCGACTCCGGCGCCTGCGGCTGCCGGTCCGCTCGATGCGCTGGCCAACGTGCTCGAGGGCGCGTACGAGTCGGTGACGGGCGGCCCCGAGGCCGATAACCCGGTCGAGGAGGAGCGGATCTACGACGCCGAGAACCCGTTGGGTAAGGAGTCGGTCGAGGATCATTGCTGGGTGCACTGGTACATGATCGTCGGCATGGTCCTGACGGCGGTTTACGGTCTTGCGGCGGCGCTTCGCCGTAAGAATCACGAGCGCAAGCTGCGCAACGACATGAACGATGTTCTGGGCGATGGCGACGGCAAGGACCCCTCGGGGTCTCCCGCCGCCAAGCCTGCCGGAATGGAGGCTTAGGGCCATGAGGAAAAGCAACTATCTGGTGCTGGGCGCGGCGGCCGTCGTTGCGGCGCTGCTGCTGGTGCTGTGGTACCACCTGGGCTTCAACCGCATCGACAGCCCGCTCGACCTGACGCTGGCCATCGTGTGGTGGGCCGGCATCGTGGGCATCGCCGCGATCATCATCCGCGTCGAGGAGCGTCGCCGCCGCCAGATCCGCACGCTGTACGTGTCGCCGAAGTCGCTGTACAGCAGCGAGCTCGGTATGGTGGGCATCGGGGAAGCCGGCGCGGTCGAGGCCATGCGCGGCATGCTCGGCCAGCTGAAGTACGGCTTCG
>ERZ1034917.1318-NODE-1318-length-15924-cov-299.059613_pt1 | contig 15924 bp, 24 predicted proteins | sample MGYA00520605_ERZ1034917 | MGnify/ENA primary metagenome ERZ1034917 (study PRJEB33766, sample SAMN09781784) | gut metagenome | biome: gut microbiome | host: Homo sapiens | place: Madagascar | study: EMG produced TPA metagenomics assembly of the PRJNA485056 data... | reverse complement strand
GGGAATGGCGCTTCTGTTGGGGAGCGTTTTTCTGATTCTGAGGTGAAGGCAGGAAATGGCGCTGCTGTAGGGGAGCGATTTTCTGATGCTGAGGTGAAGGCTGGGAATGGCGCTTCTGTTGGGGAGCGATCTTCTGATGCTGAGGTGAAGGAGGGGAATACTTTGGCTGCTGAGGCTCGAAATGATGACCGGGTAGAGAAGGATTCCGGGGGTGGTGTTCGGGCTTCTGAGCGGCATGAGGACCCTGCTACGCAGCATTTCCATCATGACTATGTGGACTGGAGTGGTGGAAGACCGCCCTATGAATTGAGATAATGTTTTACTAATTAATAATTGCAATTATGAATAGAAAAGAGATTACTTTGAATTTTAGTATGGAGCAGGTTTGTAATGATGTACTTGCCAGATGCTTCGCAGTGAGCCAGGGACTGGTGGATGATGCACAGAAGGATATTCGTGCGAACATTGAAAGTCCTGATTCTGATGAGACTCGCAGTATTATTAACCGTGCCGTAACCGAGGCTATCGGTAACTTGAAGGTGGCTGCCCAGAGATACCTGACTACTGGTAGAACTGAGGACAACAACAACCTGGAGCGACTGGTGGAATGCGTGAAGAAGTACAGCTACACGGATAACCACAATGGTACATGGACGGAGGTGGTGACTACCATCAAGGATGGTGAGGAAACTGAGACTACCAGCACCGTGAACAAAAAGGGGCAGGACCGCGAGGAGAATGTTTATGAGACCGTGACGCTGAACCTGGAGATTCCAAACTGGAACATCGCTATGACGGATCCGCTGAAGAGCCACATGCACCGGTATATCGTGGACTATGTGATGAGCCAGTTCCTGATGGATCAGTATGCGGAGAAGGCGCAGCTGTATGCGGCTAGCGTGGAGGCTGACTACAAGAATGTGCAGAGTGACCTGCTGAGCAGGGATAACTATACAATGAGAAGACCTAGCTTTACTTAAGAGGGGGATTCTTCTTTCTTCTTTTTCTTTTGAGATTCTTTTTCTTTTAGGTGTTTATGGATGAGCCTTCGCTGAACAGGGGTGGACCCTGGAGGCGAAGGCTCTATTCTGCTTGGAGGGACGGGGCTTGGAAAGCCCCGGAACGGTGGCTAGGAGGGGGACTTGATTCCTCTTCCTCTTTTTAGAACTTGCCGAAGCGACGGATGACCTCCAGGCGAGTGGCAAAGTACTGGGACATGGTCTTCATTTTCAGGTAGAGGGCTATGCGGAAATAGCGGTAGCTCTTGCTGACCATGTAGCTGGACTTCATTCCTCCACAACGACCTAGATAATGCCAATTCTGATTGTCGTGGCTGCCGTAGAGCCACATAATTGGAACGGAATCGGTGGTGAGGGAGTGGAGATAGCCGGTAATGCTGTCGGGGACTCCATCTTCATCGAACTTCAAGGTGCGAGTGACGATGATGCCGTGGTACTGGGTATCATCGCTGTAATCATAGCCCTTATCGAGGCAGATGACACTACCATCACGGAACTGGATGTAGGGGTGAGGGTAGGAATTGAGGGCCGTGAGCACGTTCTTGATGAGCAGGGTACTCCATGCCTGATCCCGGATGGAATAGCAGAGGGCTACGGTATCTGCTGAGGCAGACTTGGTATTGTTGCTGACATCGAGGCAGAAGATGCGTGAGTTCTTGTAGTCGTAGATGACCTGACAACGCTGGAAGAAGTCGATAGGTGACTCTGAGAAGTCTATGAGCTGGCGCATCTGGGATTTGATGAGCTTTGTTTCTTCGGAATCACTGCTAGCATCCAGGAAGTAGTTGAAGAATTTGCCCATGTGACTGACGATATTGAAGAAGGGACCATCGAGCACATCGGACATGGAAGCTATCTGCGACTCGGCTACCCTGTTGGCAGAACGATTTGTGACGAAGAAGACGGACTGATCGAGCTGCGTGATGGATAGCGGATTGGAGCAGACATCACGGCTGATAGGATGGATGCTGCTGTATGTGCCCTGTGCAGATACGTCCATCGCCCAGATACCATCGGTAGAGAACGCCATGAGAGGGTATTGGCCGAACTGACCCTGCGAGAGGGCGCGAGTGGTGGCTGCTATGCCCTGTATGGTTCCGATACCTACCGTATTGATGGCATTGACCGGGAAATAGAAGGCATTATCAGCCTCGGAGGTGTAGATCTTGTTGGGCAGCTCTACCGTATCATCTACAGAATATGTGAAGGATGAAATGATATAATCGCTAGGGTTGTCTTGGAAATCGCCCATGTGCATGGCTCCATTCAACTCTTCACACTCTTTCAGGGGGAAGGAGTAGATATACTCTATCTTTTTTTTATCCGTAGTGAATATCACCATCTTTTCTGCCCTAGAATCTGGATAGAATTTAGGCAAATTAATGATCATATAATCTTGAAGGAGGTATGAATTTGCGGTGTTTATATTCTTCTCTACATACTTTTTGCCAGACGTAGTGTTGAGTACTGTAACTATTTTGGTGATGATTCTGGTGCTATTATCTTTGTCGTACAGAGTAGTGGCAGAAGGGAACATCGTATCACGAGTGAAGCCTGAAAATAGCTTTTCAGTGATTCCGAAGAGGTTCAAGCGGTGATTATAGACATAGCCACCTTTTGCAGTGAGCAGATTGTGGGTCTTGTAATCGTCTTTCATTTGTTCCTGCAGCGAGATGTTATATACTGCCGTTTTATCTATTGGCAGTTCACTAGTGGTTCTTTCCTTTAACTCTGAAACTGGTAGCGAAGCCACCTTATAAAAGGTAGATGTATTGCGCAACTTGTTGTTGTAGGCATCCTGCGAGATAGTAGGGAATCTGACAGTGGTGATACATGTTATACTGCCATCTGTGTTACTCCATTCTTCGACAACAGCCCCTCTGTCTATCTGATAATAGGAAGCTGGGTATATCTCCAAGGAGTTGATCTTTTCATTTGTGTCAACGTTGGTGATAGGTGGCGTGATGAATACATCTACGGACTTGATTACATCATTCCACTTCTTCAATAATTCTATATTACCGGAGAGGCTATATTTAAGGCGTAATGCACGTGGATAATACATAAATGTAATCTTACTGATATTAAACTTGTATTTCTTCTCTACTTCATCCGGATGTTCTAGCATCCATTTGTTTGGATCAATTGTTACACCTTTAATAACATCTGTGTATTTAACAGAGTCTTCTACCTTTTCTATGATATGATGGCGACCTCCTGACACTTCACCATAAGTGATAGTACTCCCATTGAAATATACGTTATGGCAATATACCAGATAGCTATTCGGCACCTGAGTTGGCATAAACAGAGGAGCAGAATGCATAATCATACTGCCATCGAACATACGATAGCAGTAACGAATCATGAAATTGGCGTAGAACAGACCATTGCGCGCGATGATATTGTTTGTGCGATTGATGAGGGCATAGATACTTTCTGTAACTTCCGATTGCTTAGCAGCCTTGATCTCTATACATTTGTCACCACCCTTAAAGGTTGAACCACTAACTTTGATGAATGTTTCATCGCAAGTAAGATTAGTCTGTTGGAATGCTTCATAAAATCCCTTTTTGCTGGTTTCGTTATTTTCAATCTCTATGCCTCCTAATCCATAGTCCAGCTTTTCTTCCCATCCGAGGGTGAAGCTGAGTTCCAGGAAAGGCGGTTTCTCACCAAGGAACTCGTAATCACCTTCCGTATCATTATCTTTCTGGAAAAGGGCATAGTATGTGCCGGCAGAAGTGATGAGGATGAGGGTATTGCCGACAGAGGTGATGGAGCGGATAGTGACGCCTTCATCAAAGACTACTATGCTCTTCTTCAATTCTCCTTCGGAATTGTACCAACGGATATCAGGACTATCACCGGAAAGGTACATTCCTATGAAATGCTTATAGCTGCCACTCTCGTGTATGTAGAGCAGTTTGGTATCTCCTTCACTAAATGTATTGATCTTGTTTGTGAGCGGTGTGCCAGCGATGATGGCAGGGCGCAGTGCGCCATCATGCAGCTCTAGATTGCCGCAAAGTGATAGCGCACCGTTTTCTACAGCCATTTCGTCTGGTGTAAGGCTGAGGCCTTTGTAACGAATTGATTGTTGCATAACTTAGAATTTATTATTTTACATTGAATTATTTATCTACAATGGGCGAAATCAGCCCTGTTGATGACTGTAAGAGCCTGATATTCGACACTGTTAATATTGATGGTCTGGCACTGATCAGACACGATAAGGTCTATCTCTGTGGCATTGGTAGGAATGCCGCTGATGAAGACAAACATGTGTCTGACCGTATTGACGCTGCATCCATGTAACTGACCTTTTCTGCCGGAGAGCAGGATGGGGTCGGGGAAGGAATCGGTCTTGATGATGTACATCTGGCCATCCATGAAGCCGAAGCTGATCTTATCGCCCCGGGATAGCCCCAGAAGCTTGCAGGGCTGTGTGCGGAGGGTGATACGGCCGTTGCGGTTGATGGTGAGTCCACGCTTCTTACAGCGTGGACGATTGAGGATGATGAGTTCATGTTCTGTCTGCATAGTCTTTTGGTTTATGGAGCCAGAAACGAAAGTAATCGTTTTCGGCATCCTGATTGCGTACCTTCACATATTCGCGAGTGACATAAAAGTGCTGCTTCTGGACGGTAGGGTTCAGGTGATAGTCGTAGAGCATAGCGGCAGGCTCTATGCGGCCATCGAAGGTAATCTCATACCAGTAGCGATGGAGAAAGAACCATTTGCGCCTACGGACCTCCTGAATGGTGGTGTAGTTGCTCTTGTCAACCCGGCATGGAACGATGCTCCAGGAGCCATCCTGCCAAGTTTCCCGGGTCTCTATGGTTTCTCCCTTCTCGTCTTTTACTTCTTCGGTACTGTATGACTGCTGGATCTTGACGATGAGGCATACATCATTGACGAACACCTTAGCCATCTTGCGGTGGCAGAGCATGACGTATCTGCCTTTCCGGTCTCTGAGGAGGTCACGCTTCTTTCCGGGTCTATTGATGACGCATACGGTAGAGAGATACTTTCTGCGGATCATGGTAAGGATCCTGGGGAGATTGGCCTTGGCGTGCATGCGGTCGATGACCTTCTGGACCTTATCAAAGTTCTTCTCAGCTTCCGTCTGCTTGATGGTAACGGCCTTCTGTTCACGTATCTCCTTGACCTTTTCGCGTACCTGCTTGGTAGTCGGTACTTCGAGAACGTGACTGGTCTTCTTGTCGAGTCTGAGGTTTGACTTCTTTTTCATATTCATACTGATATAGTTTAGATATTACCTGTATTCTTGATGATGATTTCGAGGCTGTAATCATCACAAATATCCTTGCCGTTAGCCATACGGTGATTGAAGGTGCAAGGGATTCCCTTCTTGTAGAGAGGGCACTGGAAGCAGTGCTCAGGGATTTCGCCCAACTCGGTGACGTGGGTTTCATCGCTTTTCTTCTTGCGACGTGTGAACTGTACTACGTAGCCGAAGTGATCGTATAACTGCCCAGGCATAACCGGTGTGACTTCTCGGAGCGATGGAAGCTTGTAGCCCATGCGCTTGATAATCCAGAGGCGAAGGCATAAGAGGATTTGCTTAAAAAACTTTTTCATACTGCTAAATATTTACTTCTAAATTATGTTGCGAAATTATGCTTTTTAGATGTAACAGGAGTGATAAGTTGCGCAACTTGGTTTCTGTAACGACCAAATTGCGCAAGATATGCTGTTTACTTTTCTGATTCCTCGTCAGATTTCTGATCAGGTTCCTGGTCAGGTTCCTGGTCAGAATCCTCCTTCTTTACAGGAACCTCATGCTCGAAGACATCCATGATCTTGGTCTCGCTGAGGCTCTTCACCTCATAATCGATCATGGTTTTGCCCATCACCTCACCTACATAGCGCTTGGCACGATCAAGGGATTTTGCCTGTACCAGGTAGTTATAGTAGGAACGCTTCTCCTTGTTGGTCTTTTCATCAATGGTGATGAAGGCGAGGCGAGCCTTGAACCAGAGATCATCATCATCAACGTCTGAGAAGAAAATCTCTCCATAATTTGCACGGTTGATGTTGGCAACTTTCAGTTCTCCTGAAACATAAGGCGCCATTTCCTCGATGATGCTTGCCTCTGCCTCGGTGAAGGAAAGGGCATCTACGGTATAGAGTTCGGTGACGATCTTTTCTGAACCATCCTCCATGGTCTTCTCATAACGCACCTTGCACTCGAACCATGTAGATGTGCGAGAACGGAGTGAGGTGCCATCGCCTACACCAGTGAATGACTCCTTGGATTTTGGCTGCTGAGCTGGTGTAGCAGCGCTCTTTGTTTCTTTCTTGTCTGTCATAATCTTAAATCTTTAATTTGTTATACATTATTTAATGGATAGCGCTGAGGCTATTGCTTGTCTTCTATGGGCGGCATTCCCTTGGGTGGCAGGTATTTCTTAGCCTGATAATACATCACACCGCCCTGGCATCTGCGTAGATAGTCGTTATATTCTATCTTTGCCAGATTTTCATCTTGTGAGGAAAATACGGAATGAGCCATTGCACGTGGGTATCTCTCCATAATGTGGTATTCGATGATGTAGCCCTGCTTGATGTACTGAGCATCCTGCCATTTGGTGAGTAGGGAATCTATCTTGCTCTCTGACTTCTTGATGGCATTGTAGAGGTCATACCTTTTTTGCTGATCGGCTCCCGGTATTTTCTTAAGCTGGAAGTACTGCCGGGAGTTGGCGCGAAGCTGGGCTACCTCCAGGAAGAAGCTGCCATTGTCATCCTCCGGCACATCATTCTTGTCGGCATGGAGAATGATTTCATCTACTCTCTTCTCCAGTTCGATGGATTTTTTGAGCAGGTCTTTATCGCGAGATTTCCAAAACTCTCGCTGGTTGGTTCGCATTTCTGCGACCAGCTTGTGGAATGCTATTGCTTTTTCTTCGCTCATATTACTTGATACCTAATGTTTGCTTGATATTTCTGATACGTTCTTCCTCCTGAGGGAGAAGGTTGCCATTCTCATCCACCTGACATAGCTGTTTGAGATTGTTGCATCCTTTGGACAAACGTACCCATTTGTGGCGGCCATCATGCTCTAGCTGACGGTTGCGATGCTGTGCCTCACGGAGGAGGCGCTGCAGGTGCTCTTCGTGGGAGACCTTGGAAACTTCATTTTGTACTCTGTTCATAATGTTACTTGTCTTCTGATTCTGAGTTCAATATCTCAAGGCGTGCTTTCAGGGCATCGAAGTAGAGACTCATACCGTGATATTGTGACAGAAGTAATGCCCCCTGCTCTGGTCCGATTTTCTTGGCAATATTTGCAAAGCCATTATCCTGGATAAACTTATGGAGTTTCAGTAAGCGTATTCTCAGCTCCTTGAACTCGATTTCCAGGCGGTCCTTGAAGTCTTCGGCTATCTGGTATGACTTCTCGAACACATCCTTTGGGGACCAGGAATCGTATGTGCTGCCATCCGGGTTGGTGTACTGGACGTGATAGCCTGGAGTATCTGGGTTGCCTTCGGATGCTCTTGCCCATCCTTTGGCTACTGCGGCAGATTTTACCATGGGTTCTGCCTTTACCGTTTTGGTACCAATGTACTGCTTTAAAGTTGTTTCTTCCATAATTTTTATATTTTATAATGTTATTATATGTTCATACTAATCTCTTTGAAATGCTACTGTTTCATGTACCACCTCGCTTTCTTTGTTAGAGGAATGAATGCCGGACGACTCTCGTCTTTCCGAGTTGCCAGATTAAAAATTATTAAGTGAAAACATTGAGCGCAAAGATACAGTCTCAAATGTGTTAAACTTGATGTTGTTTGCCGTTTGCGGTCATTCATTCGCTGATTAAACACCTGCTCTAGAGGGCGCATTTCTGGGCTTGCTCATTGAGCTGTATTACTTTCTTGTAATGTGCTGCAGTAGCAGGATCCTTGAAGATGTGGGCCAGCTTCTCGGTGTCGAAGTTTCTGGCTGGCTTCTGTCTTTTGGGACGCTTGGCAGCTATGCCAAGTATCTGGTTCTGCAGGCTCTTTTCCCGGTATGCCTTAAACTTTTCGGGATGGGCTTTTCTCCATTCCTTTTGGTAGGCCAGTATCTTTTCCTTATTCTTCTGGTAATAGGTGTTCTGATACTGCCGTCTTTTCTCCGGATACCGCTTCTGGTACTCTCTCCACTTTTCGGGGTGTTTGGAATACCACTCCTTGCTATACGCTTTCATCTTCTCTTTATGTTTGAGATAATAGGCGTGGCGAGTGGCACGGATCTTTTCTGTTCTTTCTTCCAGGGTCATAATGCTTTTACAATCATATTATGCTTTTCCTTTATAATCTATACCTTTCTTTTTGAGAAATTCTTTGGCTGCATCAAAGCTGTCAAACTTCATTGGGCGAGTGAAACGATCATTCAGGTATCTGTATCTCTGCCACCAATGATTTTTGTACTTGATGAAGTACTTTACTTCATCCGTGAAACCCGGAAGTCTCTCCCCATTAAAGAATCTGGGAAGACGAACCGAAATAATTTTTATCTTCATAACTATTCCTTTCTTCTACGATTCTTGATATGTAATGCTAAAGCGCAAAACGACAACAATAGCACTAATAATTGTCCTGCTTCCATATTACTTTTCCTCCATTTGCCTAATCATCTATCAAGGAATCCTTTGAAATGTAATCTTGATCAATTCGGATCTTGGCATCAAACATAATGCATCTTGCCAAGACAAGAAGGGTATGGTCGTTGCTTACACCTGAGAACATAGGGAATGATACGGTACACTTCTCGGTTTTGAGAGTAATCTTCTTGTCAGCGGTGTAGAGATCATTATCATCAGACGTGTAAGGCATAGACAAAACTCTATATGTTCCATCACTGCCATTTGGCATAAGAGTGAATTTACATTTTTTCTCTTCATCATCTTCACTGATTGTAACATATACATCCTTCATGTTGAAACTGCCATCTCTTACCTCTAGCTCAAAGCTATTATCGTACTCTGGATCATCAAAATCTATATAGGTCATCATGTCTTCTGCCAATGTTGTGAGCAGGATGGTTCCATCACTCTCTTCTTTCAGGTGAGAGAATGCTCTGCGAATCTCCTGCGCAAAGCTTTCAACACATTTCTTGTTGACGATATTCTCTATCTCTGCAGACAAAGACTTGCTCAACAACTCAGTGAACTCAGGCAATTCGAGACGAGTGGATGGAGCGTTCTTCTGCAGGTATTCACGTAATTGCTTTCTGTAGGGTGAATCAAATCCACAATAGTAATCTTCGATTTCACGTAATGCTGCTCTCGTAGCAGCTTCTTGTGCAGCCTTCTGGATAATATTCTTATCAAGAACAGGCGCGGTGATTTTGATTTCTGTGTCCATAATTATTTGAATTTAATGATGAAAAACTCTTTGTTTTCGAACTCCTTAGGGCATAAGCCGGGCTGGGGCTTGCCGATGGTGATGCTCTTGATCTTCTTCTCAATCCACGGACGATTTTTTGCGTAACCATGGAAGAAGCGGACGTAAGTGTAGGGGATGAACCTGGCGGTTTTCTTTTCAAGCAACGATTTGAGCTTGGAATTGCTTATGAAAATATCAAACTCCGGGTGCATTGTAACCTTGCGATATTCATCACTTCTTCCGTATTTTGCTTGGAGTAAGCGGTTTATCCAATACGATTTGATAGCTCTGTATTCTTCCGTCTTCTCGCCCGATGCTATCTTTTCGAACCATTGTTTGGAGACAACGAGATTCAGAACGTTCTTCTTGGCTTCGGACAGATACTTATCCATGGCCTTAGTTAATCTTTCCATACGCTACTTCTCATTATGTTACGGATTCTCCTGATTATCTTGTTTCTGCTTCCAGCCTTGGCAGGCTGGCTCCCAGAAGAAATGATGGTCGAAGAAGCGAGAGCAGTTGCCCAGGCGCTTGGACTCTTTTCTGAGGGTGAAGAAACGGCAGTTCTTGCACTGCTTATTCTTGTTTCTTGTCATCAGCCACAGGAAGATGACTGCTGTGGCGATGAGGAGCATCATAAAGATGATGAATGTGAGTTCTGATTTCATTGTTACTTTTTCTTTTGGGTGATTTTACTTAATAGCTTCTTGTTTGCCTCGGTGTCGGGATCTGAGTGATAGACCATGCTGACGGACTGCTTGGCTGCCAGGGGGACGTGCTGCATGTAGTCGTTGACCTGCTGCATCACTTCTTCCAGGGAGCGGCAGAGGACGTATTTGTAGCCGGCTGCATCCCAGTATGCCTGGAACTCCTTCTGATGGGCTGACTGCTGATTGGTGTGGCCGTACTTCAATTCTATGCCCAGAGCGTGATAGAAGACCTTGTGGGGGCTGAGATCTCCGATGTTCTCTTCTCGGAAAGATGGGAGAGCAAGGATGAGGTCGGGAACGCCCGGAACTACTCCTGCTGCTGCATTAATGGCTATCTTCTTGCCGGAGGATTCTGCCTCGTTCTTGGGATGGAAGAACAGATGCCAGAAAGCCGGGTACTGCAGGCGGAACCATTTTACACATGCTATCTGCAATGCGCCCTCACGCTGCATCTTCTTCTGCTTGGGTGAAGGCAGCTTGGTGTATTCGGGATAATTGCCGTTGAGACGGTCGATTAATTCTTGTTTGTCCATATTCGTATGATTTTAAAATTGTTTTTTACTTGTGCTTAATCGCTGAGGAGGCTTCTGAGATAATCTTGTGTCTGATCATCCAAGTCTGCCAGTGATTGCTCTTCTTCTGCTACCGAAGGGTTCCAGACGATGCCCAGTTCTGCCAGTGTTCCATTTTCGTAGGCTTGCTTTAGCATCCTTGCCATGGAGCCGTTTGGATCCTTTGCAGCGTATTCTATGTAGCTGAGGTACTTTTGCCTGAGGGCTTCGGTTTCAGCCTTCTCCTTGGCTTGCTTTGCCTCTTCCTTCTTCTGCAGGCGTGCTTCTATCTCCTCGCTGGTTTCCTCATGCTGAGGCTGAGGAGGGGATGGTGGAGGAGGGCTTGGCTGCTTTGGAGTGGACTTCTTGGAGGCTGAGGCTTCGATGGTAGGGTTATCGAAGGTACCTTCCATCAGCTGCTCGTAGTTCTCGGGGTCGAAAATCCAATTGAAGGAGATATAGCATCCTCCATCCTTGCGCCCTGATAGCAGATCTGAGTCTAACGCCTTGCGTAGCATCGGCTCGATGTCTTCGAAGGAGTAGTCTGAGATAAACTTGGCTACCATCTTCTTGCGGTCGGGCGTCATCTTGGATATAGGCTTAACCCCGGTACCAAGAAAGAGACGGTTAAAAAGTCGAAGGACTTCTGAGAATTGAGCATCCGCATCGTGCAACTTTTTTTCTTTTTCTTTTTTTAGTGAGGGGGAGGGTGTTATCTTTCGCCTGATTTCTTTTCTTTCTTTCTTTTCTTTGTTAGGGGGTTCGGGGGAAAGGCTTTCTTTTGTTTCTTTCGTTTCTTTCTTCCCTTTTCTCGCAAGTGTGCCCTTGTCTGTGCCCTTACTTGTGCCCTCATCTGTGCCCCTGATTGCTGCGGAATCTTCTGAATCTCCTTTATTTAAAGGGGTTTCGGGAGTGTTAATCTGTGCCCCTATCTGTGCCGTAGCTTGTGCCCTTTGCTGTGCCCCAGTTTTCTGCTGTGCCCTAGCTTGTGCCCTTTGTTGTGCCCCATCTGTGCCCTTGTCGGGTGGCTGACCCACCAAAACTATTTGGCTAGCAGATGTTTGTGGCTTTTTTCTCTGTGCCCTTACGTCATTTCGCCATGGTATGATGCAGTGGGAGAGGGGGTGTGAACTGTTAATGTACACTATGGTTGAGGCTCTGGGCGAAGAACATTTTGTGATGATCTTGTCGGCAACCAGCGTATCTATGGCTACTCTGATGGTCTTCACCGTGGTGCGTAGCTGCAGGGCAAGATCGCGATAGGAGAGGGTTACAGCACCTGCCTCGTTGTGGACCGAGGAGAGGAGCAGGTGGATAAGCACCTGCACGACAACCGGGCGATGGAAGTATCTCCATTGCAGCAGTTCGGGAGTCAATATGTAGCCATCTGATTTCATTTATGTTATTTTATTTGGAATATGTTACTTTACTTTGATCTATTCTATGTAGTTTCTGCCTCTATAGCTCTAAATATTTCGTATGCCACCTGCGGAACCCATGCATTGCCGTATGCCTTTATGCTTTCTTGTCTCCATCTGGGGAAAGAAATGGTAAGGTGGTCCACATCAAAGGGAATCCCATCATTTCCTCTACATATAGGGGATTGAGTTGGGAAGTCTTTCCAGAAGTCTTCTTTTTGGAAGATGGAGAAGGTATCATTCCACTGATTGCCAATGCCGTAAGACTTTTTCCCATCTGAGAATTTGGGTTGAAGGTCTTTGTGTACTTTGTGGCTTCTTTGGCGCAAGGTGTTGGCAAGAGCCCTTTTCTTGCGGCTAATGCCAAGGTTGGACGTTGGGCGGCTCCTGGCGATGGGCTGCGGTTTATGCGGCCTCCTGCCTTGTCGAGTGCGGTGGGCGTGGGAAGGAGATCCAGGGGCAGGAACTCTGTCTTGCCTTTTGGGTTGCATCGTTTGAGACCCTGTGTCTGCACGGTGGGCAACAATCCAGATGCGTTCTCTTCTGTGTGGTGCTCCGACACTGCAAGCTGGAATATTAAACGGTTGGACGGAATATCCTGTTGCTTCAAGATCCTGGCAGATTTTTTCGAGTGTGAACCTGCTTTCCTCTCTGTATATGTAATTCTCTTCGAAGAGATTGTCTGTGCGTCCCACTTTAGTCTCTTTGCCGGGCTCCACCATAGTTCGGATTCCAATAACGTTTTCACAAACGATCCAAGTGGGCTTAATTTCCCGAATCGCTCGTAGCATCTGTGGCCAGAGATAGCGGTTATCGTCTTCTCCCTTTCTTCTCCCGGCAACGCTAAAAGGCTGGCATGGGAATCCTCCGGTGAGAACATCGACTTTTCCCTGCCACTGATGGAAGTCTGTTTTGGTAATATCTTCATAACTTTCAGAATTTGGGAACCAGTAGTCTAATACTTTTCGTGGGAACTCCTGTATCTCGCAATGGAATAGATTCTGCCATCCCATCTTGGATGCTGCAACCTCAGCCCCACCGATTCCGCTGAATAAACTAGCGTGATTCATTATAAACTCAATCTATTCGCACGGAAGATGCTTTCTGTGGTGGACGTAGCACTTATGCTTAAGGCAGTATTTGCCGTTGATGCAGTTGCGACCATCCTTGCAGAGGAGGCATTTCCGGAGTGCGTAGTTATTATTTGGTGAGACGCTCATAATAGTAGGTTACTATCTGGTGCTCGTTTGGCTTGGAGCCGTTGTTGCGCAGGGTGAGCGTATCTACAATCTCATCGTATGTACTCTGAGACATTTGGGCTACCACGTTTTCATCGTGTACGCCCTGGGCTAGCATCTTGATGCCGGTGAAGATGATGCAGCTCCACAGGCTGATGCATAGAATCATTTTCAATTTCTTCATAATCAATCAATTTTTAAAATTAGTGGACGGTCAGGGATTCGAACCCATCGTCTTCTCTGCTTAGTCCTTTTTCGCAGATATCTAAAGACAAATAGTAATCAAGAATATCAATTGGATTTTTAATAATGGACATCGCCCCCAATGGGCAAAGACACTACCGTCCGTGTTGTAGGGTAAAGGATGCCTGGATGCAGATAAATTGCAAGAATCATAAAGAGATCGCCAGTCTTCGCATATTATCTGGTATATCCAGGCACCCTTTTGAACCTTGAAAAACTAAATAGAATCAGCTTGTCACTTACTCACGCAACCGACAGCATATTTTACAACAAAAATACGTTATATATATCAATTAATGTGTCCGGGTGAATGTTTCACGAAGTCCTGAACCTTGTTGGCACAAGCATCCAGCTCTGAGATACGGAGGTGGCATCTGGTGGGCTTGCCTTCCTCGTTGTATTTCCAGTGTTCCTTGACATATCCCATTTTTATCCATCGTTCTACGTTTCGCCTGCCGTAGGTATTGAACGCCTTTGCCTGGCTCACGAAAGGCCGCTTTCCTACAGCCTTTCCCAGTTCCTCCTGCACCACGTTACGAATGGCAGACAGGAAGGTGTCGAAGGACATCATCTTATCCTCGAACTGAATTTGTACTACCTGGTTCATATCTTTTGTTATTTGATTCGTGTTACACTTATTGTTTTCTTCACTCTGTTGGTCTTGGTCTTGAACTTGCGTTCATAGATGAGTCCGAGATCTGTGCAGGTGGTTTTGACCGATTGCAATCTGTCGATGGGAAAATCTATGGATTCTCCTTCGGACAGATCTCTGATAACTGCTCTGAGTGGAGTCTTGTTTCTTTCTTTTGCCATATCTATACCTTATTTATATTAATACCTGTTCCATGAGGGAGTTGATGGACTCCTTGATGGTCTGATTGTCACTTTCCATATTCCTTGCGCATCTTCCGATGATGAGCTCGATGAGTACTTCCTTGATTTCTTCATCCGTCAGATCCGTGAATATGGTATTCTTGAATCTTTTCTTGTAATAGCTTTTTATTTCCTCCATAGACATTTCGTCTAAAACATCTTCTTGATCAACATCTATGTACACATCAACATCGGTGGTAACAGTCTTTTTTATCTCCATTATTTGCCTCCTTTCTTGATAGTGAATCTTTCTACTATGTTGTCTGAGGTTCCTCTAAGGAATCCTGCCAAGTAGCCTAGAACGGTTTCGTAGCCGTTACCGGTTACAGGGTCCATCTTCTTCACTTCCTCAATTGTCTGTTCGAGGGTAGTGATAGTGAAGTCCAGATATTCTTTGTTTGTTTCCATATTCATTGTTTTGTAATGGGTGATACGTATTTATTTGAGCTTGTTGTAGAGATCCGTTGATTTTAGGATGATGTAATCTATTGCTAAATCCTCTTTGAAGATTTCAGCAAAGCAGTAGATCTTTCCTTCCCATTCTATCATTGGTGATTCGTAGATCCAGTTGAAAACTCTTTCCAGTTCATTCCAATCAAAATCTATTCTGGAATCCCAATATGGTTTATCTGAATTGAGAATCTTATATATTCTCTTTCTCAGCTCAAATCTATTTGCAAGCTTTTCTTTATCATCTTCCTGCTGCTCTGTGTCATGTATGTATGAGCCATCCTTGATGCCGAGAACTTTTGTAGCGAAGCTCTTAACTTCTTCAAGACTGAAATATCCTCCGGGTGGTGTACAGAGATAATTAATAAGACCATCTTTGAGGAAATGTTGAAGAGCTTCCAATGATATGCGTAGAAGATCACTTACTTCCGCCTTAGTGAGTGGACGATTGCCATATTTATCTTCTATGGCTTTCCAGTCAATATGAGTTATTTTCAGATTTTCCATCATTTTTCTCCTATTTTATTTGGCATTAATTTATTTATTTATTAACTTTGCAGCCGAAACTTTTGAAGTAATGGCTTTGTTTGGGTGAACCGCTATCACCATAAACACGTAAAAGCTAGAATTTAAGCCCCTTCCGCAACAAGGGGCTTTTTTTGATGTATCGCAACGAACAGATAGCGGATGTGCGATATTCCATCGACCGAATGGTCGAGAACCTCAAACATTGTTTATTATGGATAAGGTTTCAAAAGTAAACAAGAAGGGAGTGATATTCCGTCATTACGCTCGTAAGAAGGACGGAACAGTTATTCGCCCACGTTTTGCCAGATGCCTGGTAATACCTGTTGACGATTAAGTCTCTTCTAGTTTCAGGGGAGGAGTTGCGGCCTTCCCTTTTTCTCTTTTATCCATCATCGGTTTTCACCGATTCTAGAAATATTTTCTTTTCTACCATCATTTTTCTCCTATTTTATTTGGTGTTTATTTATTTATTTATTAACTTTACGGTGCAAA
>ERZ1034917.1316-NODE-1316-length-15955-cov-6.779748_pt1 | contig 15955 bp, 10 predicted proteins | sample MGYA00520605_ERZ1034917 | MGnify/ENA primary metagenome ERZ1034917 (study PRJEB33766, sample SAMN09781784) | gut metagenome | biome: gut microbiome | host: Homo sapiens | place: Madagascar | study: EMG produced TPA metagenomics assembly of the PRJNA485056 data... | reverse complement strand
ATACACCGACAGTACTGTGCTGGCGACGGCATGGGAGGATAGGCAGCTGCCGGATTCCAAAGAAACAGTCGAATGACTGTTTCTTTTTTTGTTCCTGTTTTAATTTGCATTTCGACTATCATTTAAAGGGCACTATGCAAAAAAATATACACGCATTTTGCTTGACTTCACAACGTTAGTATGCTATTATGTGTATATCGAAAATCGAAGAGGGGCATGTATTTAATGGAAAAAAAGAAATCTGCAAAGAGAAATGTTCTTTGGAAAGTAATTCCCGGTTTTGTTATCGTTTTGCTCATTGGCTGCATTGTTTACCTTTGCGCTGTCGTGAAATCAAACACTGCCGCACGCATGGATTCAATGCGGTACAGGATTTTGTTTGATCGAGAGTGCACGGGCAGCGAAATTGTTAAGGCTGCGGAAGAGCGCGATTATGATATCATTGTGCTGACAGGCGAACAGGCGGAAGAAGCAGGCGAGGCCATTGCGCCGTTTGTTACCGAGAACTGCCTTGTTGTGTTTGAAAACATGACGCTTGAACAGGTCCAAAAGGCAACCGGGCTTGCCGAGGGGATTTCGGATGAGAAAAGCAGCAGTAACGCAAGCATCGGCCTGATGATGAAGGGCGGCGCGCTCCGGTTGTGCGGCTTTGAATCCAAAAACGGAATTATTGACAGGCTGACAAACGAAAACGTTGCGGATGCGGCGGCTGATATGCTCAGCAATAATAATTAAGAACTCGATTATGACTTGAAGCTTATGCTTCCAAACTGAAAGTGAAACGCAGCACGGCGGGGTTTTCCCTGCCGTGCTTTTTGCTGCAAAGTTTTCCGCAAGTTATATTTATTTGAGAAAATTATGAACCGTACCGAAAAATGTTAATTTGCCGCCTTTTTTCAGAAAAAGAAACAATCGGATACTTTTCAAATGTTGTTGACAGTCTCTGAATACTGTGTTAAAATCTAAATGATTGGAGCGCAATTTAAATTATTATTTAAATCATACTCCAAGGAATAGTTTTTGCAAACAGACGATTCGGACTCGACTGCGGTCGCGGTATGAATGACGGAAACGATGCAGCGCGTTCTCCGAAATCCGATGCTTGAGCTTGTGAACGATATCAACGCTGTTCACCCGAATTGCGTGATATAAAAAAATCATTCAGGAGGCATTATGAAAGGAACGAATTTCAGAAGAATACTCTGTATTCTCATTGCAGCGATGCTTTGCATCGGGCTTTTGCCCATCGGTGCTGCGGCGGACAGCTATGCGGCAGCAGCTGAACTTCGCAGTATGCAGAAGGTTCGTCGTGAAATTGACGGCGAGCTCTTTGAACTCGAAAGCGAACTTGACTCCGACCTGTCCGCTGTTGAAACGGTTGACAGCCTGTTCGAATATCTTGACGGAGATTCACGAATCAAGAGTATCAACCGGCAGAACGGAACAACTTTCGGCTACACTCTGAAATCCGGAATGACCGTTGTGTATGATTACAATATCGTTCACGGCATCAGAGAAGGTTCCGAACCTGTTAAAATCGAGCTTTCCCCTGCGGAAGAGGTTCGCGGTATTTTGGATGACGGTGCGGTCACGGCCTCAAACAGGAATGTTGCCGTTTATGCGCCATACTTAGGAATTGATGAGGGTGTCGGCGCTTACTATTCGGAAACCTTCGCTCCTGCGATCAGCAGCTACACGGGTGGAACTTTGACCGTGTACGGAGGCAACGAATGTGATGTTACCGATTTGACAGAGATGTATAAATACGGTGTGATCATGTTTGACTCGCACGGTTTGGAATATGACGGGCTGAGCTATATTGCGATTCACAATGAAAACGGTGTCACGGCAAGCGATTACAGCAACGGCTGGGTTGTGGAACTTGCCGGCGGCGGCATTGCCGTGAATTATCTCTATCTGAATCACTATGCAACCGCAGCCATGCCGGGCAGCTATGTTCACCTTGCAACATGCAGCGGCGGCAAGGACGGCAATCTGCTGAACTATTTCACTTCACACGGTGCTTCCGTTGCTTTGGGTTATGATGAAACCGTGACCGTTGCATATGATGTTTACATCTTCCAAGATATTTTGAACTCCATGCGCGGATTGGGCGTGTCCGAATGCTACAATATCGGGCAGGCACTTGACTATGCGAAGAGCCGCCGCGGTGAATACGATCCTTATTATTATGAGGATGAGGGTATATACACCCATCCCGTACTTGCGGGCAACAGGAACTGGTACTTCCCTCCGCTTTACACGGTGAACTTCATTGTTGAGGGACAGACTGCGGCGTTTGAATCCTTTACGGTAACAAAGAACACGGTGTTGAACCTCAGCGACTTCCCGACGCCGCCGACGATTCCGGGGAAAAACTTTTCTCATTGGAGGGGGCCGAACGGAGAGACCGTTACCGGAAGCCTGACAATAACAGCCAACACAAATATAATTGCTTCGTACACCGTTCCGACCTGCACCGTGCAATGGGTGGACGGCGCGACGGAACAGGTGCTGAAAACTCTGAATATGCCCATCGGAGATACCGTTATGGCAGAGGCTTTTCCCGAGCCGCCGGAGCATGAGGGCAAAACGTTTGAATATTGGTCGGTTAACGGTTCCGAATTTTTCGGCAGCAGTTACTATCTTACGGGTGATACGACTTTCCGCGCGGAATACAGCAACGAAGTCTACACGGTAAGCTTTTATTCGGGACTCACCGGCGAACTCATCGGAACACGCACCGCAGAATACGGCACGGAAATTCCCTTGTCCGAATTTCCGAAAGCTCCCGATGCAGTCGGATACAATTTTGCCGAATGGCAGTATGCGGACGGAAGCGCCGTTTCGGGAAGCATCAATGTTACGGAAAATACAAGCTGCTATGCGGCTTATGAAGCGAAAATGTACACGGTCAAGTTCTGGGATGATCACACCGACGTCATTCTTCGTACCGATACTGTGCCTTACGGAACAGTGATCAAGGTGGAAGATTTCCCCGAACACATTGAACATGAAGGCTATGATTTTAAGGGATGGTACGGCTACGGCGAGTTCCTTGACGAAGTTACGGTCGTGTCAAACGTTATAATCTACGCCACCTATGAGCAGCACCCTTATACGGTCACGTTCGTTGACGGTTACAACGGTGAAACGCTGCAATCCGTAACCGTGCTCTATGACAGCGGCCTTTACAGCGACGAATTCCCCGTTCCGCCCGTTCATGAGAATGCGGACTTTGTCGGCTGGTATGTTGAAGGGACCCTGTTTGAAGGCTCCTATCTCAGAGTGTTGGGGGACATGACGGTTACAGCGGTTTACAGCGGGTTCGAAACGCATACGATCACGCTTGTTGACAGCGATACCGGCGAAACATATGAGACTTACGAAGTTCGAGCCGGAACGGAAGTTGACCTTGCGGATCTGCCCATGCCGCCCTATCGTGAGGGAATGGTGTTTGTGGGCTGGCTTGTAAACGGCGAGCTGATGGAGTCGGGGACCGTTATCGTAAACGAGGATATGGTCATTACGGCGGTATTGAGGAAAGAGACTTTTACCGTGAGATTCTATGATACCATGGCTGACAGCTTTTTTGTGACCATGGAGGATGTTGAGTACGGCACGGTGCTGAGAGTCAGCGATTTTCCCGCGCCGCCCGTTCACGAGGGAATGGAGTTCGCAGGCTGGGATTGCAACGGACGCATAATAACCGAAGAAACCGTAACGATTACCCAGCCCATGGTTTTTGCGGCGGTTTACGCTCCGCGCACGTGCAATTTGACGGTGATTGACGATTACACGGGAGAAACGCTGCTTGATACCCCTGTCAGTGTCGGCTTCAGCTTGGAAGTCAGCGAAATACCCGTTCCGACCCATGAGGGCATGGTATTTGTGGGTTGGTTCATCAACGGAGAGCTTGTCACGGATGAGATAATCACCGTTGAGGAGGACACGGTTATTCACGCGGTTTTCGAACCCGAAGCCCCCGTTATCGGCGATATTAACGGCGACGGCACGATTGGAATTGACGACGCGCTTATGCTTATGCGCTATGCAATAGGAACGGAGGGCCTCACCGATGAACAGATTGCGCGTGCGGATATTAACGGCGACGGAGCGGTTGACGTTTTCGATGCTCTGCTGGCTCTGAGAGCGGCACTTAACGGTGAACAGCCGCCGTGCATAAAACCGCAGAACACGGCGGGCAAGGCGGAGGCATAATAAATCCTAAGAAGAATAACGTTTTGCACTAAAGCGAACGGCGCGGCAGGAATAAAATTTCCCGCCGCGCTTTATGTTAACTCGTCCGTTGAGTCGTTTTATTAATGTTAAATCAAATATATTGGGGTTTGCAGTGCATATGCACTTGACTATTTGCGCTTAAAAATGTATTATACGACTGTAAAATGCGGCACACAATGTTTCTTTGTGTGCTTGGGTTATGTAAGGACACTTTATCATAATAATGAGAGGTCACAGTGATGGATAAAAAGACTCTTGTTATCGGCGTTATCGGCGCCGATGTTCACGCGGTCGGCAACAAGATCCTGTATCATGCATTCACCGATGCGGGTTTCAATGTTGTCAATCTCGGCGTTATGGTTTCTCAGGAAGAATTCATCAACGCCGCAATTGAAACGAACGCCGATGCAATCGTCATCTCCTCACTCTATGGTCAGGGTGAGCTGGATTGCCGCGGTATGCGTGAAAAATGCGATGAGGCAGGTTTGGAAAACATCCTGCTCTATGTGGGCGGCAATATCGTTATCGGCAAACAGCCGTTTGACGAGGTTGAAAAGCGTTTTAAAGAGATGGGCTTCGATCGCTCCTTCCCGCCGGGAACCCCGCCGGAAGTTGATATCGAGGCATTGAAACAGGACCTGCACGTTGAGGAATAACCTGCGGCTCTGATTGTTTACTGATTACGATTGCAAAGCGGGGAAAAAACATGAAACCTGTTCTTTTGATCGATTTCGGGAGCACATACACAAAGGTCACCGCGGCGGATGTTGACGAAGGCAGGCTGTTGGGCACGGCAAATGCCTACACGACCGTTCAGTCGGACATTAACAACGGACTTTCCGACGCGCTTTCAAAGCTTGAAAAAGTGACCGGAAAACTTGATTTTTGCGAACGCTACGCCGCCAGCAGCGCGGCGGGCGGTCTTCGTATGCTTGCAAGCGGGCTCGTTCCGGAACTGACGGCGGAAGCCGCAAAGTGTGCAAGCCTCGGTGCGGGCGCAAAGGTGCTGAAGACCTACGCCTTCAAGCTCAATGAGGATGATGCGGACGAGATAAAGGCGATAAATCCGGATATTTTCCTGCTTGTCGGCGGCACGGACGGCGGCAATACCGACTGCATTCTGCATAATGCGCACGTGCTTGCGGATATAGGCGGAGATTTTCCCGTCATAATTGCGGGCAACCGAAATGCCGTGCGGCAGTGCGAGCGCATTCTCGACGGGCGCGAAGTGCACATTTGCGAAAATGTTATGCCGAAATTCGGCACGCTTAACATTGAACCGACCCAGAAAGAGATTCGCGAAGTTTTCCTTAAAAGAATCGTGCAGGCAAAGGGACTTACCAAGGCGAGCGAACTTATTTCCGGCATTATGATGCCGACGCCTTCCGCAGTTATGGCGGCAATGAAGCTGCTTGCGGAGGGGACGGATAATTCCCGCGGGCTTGGGGAACTTGTTGCCGTTGATGTCGGCGGCGCAACAACGGATGTTTATTCCGTTGCAAACGGAATGCCGACCGACCCACGAACCATGCTCAAGGGTTTGCCCGAGCCGTATATCAAGCGCACGGTTGAGGGCGATATCGGCATGAGATACAGCATTCGCGGAATTGTGGATGCGGCGGGAATAAAAACGATTGCAGAGCTTGCAGGCGTGAGCGAGGCGCGTGCGGAGGAAATCATCAGTATGTTTGCCGCAAACACGGATCTTTTGCCGACGGACGATGAAACCGAACGGTTGGACGAAGCTCTTGCATGCATGGCGGTGCGCACGGCGGTGACAAGACATGCGGGCCGCATCGAAGAAGCGTATTCAATGATGGGCACGACCTATGTTCAAACCGGCAAGGATCTGCGTAAAGTGCAGAAGCTCGTTGTCACGGGCGGTTCACTGATTCACACAACAAACACGGCAAAGATCGCGTCATTTGCGCTCTATGACCAAAAGGAGCCGACATCGCTGAGGCCGCTCAGGGCGGATGTGCTTGTCGACAGAAAATACATTATAGCCGCAATGGGTCTGCTTTCCGAAAAATATCCGGAACAGGCGTTGAGCATAATGAAACAAGAACTATGCAGAGCCTGACGAAAACAGGTTCGGTGCCGAACCTGCCTTCAGGCGATTTCCCAATAAAAGAGGAGCATTTAAACAATGAACAACCCCAATATCAAAAACAAGCGCATTCCCGATGACGAATTCAACGCGATCCGTGCCGACGTGCTCAAGCAGTGGCCGACCGGCAGGGAAGTTGACCTTAAAGAAGCCATCGAATACCACAAGGCCATGCCCGCTCACAAAGTTTTTTCAAAAAAACTTGTTGAAGCAAAGGAAAAGGGTATCACTTTGATTCAGCCGCGTGCGGGCGTTGCGCTGATTCCCGAACACATCAAGCTGTTGACTTATCTTCAGGATAACGGCGAAGCCGATCTGCTTCCGACAACCATTGACAGCTACACCCGTCAGAACCGCTATGAAGAAGCCGAAAACGGCATAAAGGAGTCCCAGCGGCTCGGCCGTTCCCTGCTTAACGGCTTTCCCGCCGTCAATCACGGCGTCGCGGGCTGCCGTATGCTCATTGAAGCATTGAACACTCCCATTCAGGTGCGCCACGGCACACCCGATGCGCGCCTTTTGACCGAAATTGCCTATGCGGGCGGTTTCACAAGCTATGAAGGCGGCGGCATTTCCTATAACCTGCCCTATGCAAAGAGCGTCCCGATGGAGGAGACGATCCGCGATTGGCAGTATGTTGACAGGCTTACCGGCATCTACGAAGAAGCGGGTGTTTCCATCAACCGTGAACCCTACGGTCCGCTTACGGGAACTCTTGTTCCGCCCTGCGTATCCCATGCGGTTGCGATTATTGAGGCTTTGCTTGCAGCAGAGCAGGGAGTTCGCAATATCACCGTCGGCTACGGCCAATGCGGCAACCTTGTTCAGGATGTTGCGGCGATCCGCACCCTTGAAGATCTGACAAACGAATACATGCATAAATACGGCTATGATGATGTTATCATAACCACGGTTTTCCATCAGTGGATGGGCGGTTTCCCGCAGGACGAAGCGAAGGCATTCGGCGTTATTTCCTGGGGCAGTGCAACCGCTGCACTCTCAAAGGCAACAAAGGTCATCGTCAAAACTCCGCATGAAGCGGCGGGCGTTCCCACAATGGAAGCAAACGCACAGGGTCTGCGCTGCACAAAGCAGGTCATCAGCATGCTTTCCGACCAGGTTTGCACCGCAGCCAACCTTGAGGAAGAAAAAGATATTATCCGCAGAGAGACGCGCTGCATTGTCGATAAGTGCTTCGAACTGGGCGAAGGCGACATCGCGATAGGTTCCGTTCGCGCTGTGCTTGCGGGCGTTCTTGATATTCCGTTTGCGCCTTCCCGCTACAATGCGGGCAAAATGCTTCCCGCACGCGATAACGACGGCGCGATCCGCATTCTCGACATGGGTGCGCTGCCCTTCACCGATGATATCAAGGCGTTCCACCGCGCAAAGATCGAAGAACGCGCAAAGGCCGAAAAGCGCAATGCAACCTTCCAAATGGTAATTGACGATGTTTATGCGATCAGCAAGGGCCGTCTTGTCGGAAGGCCGCAGGCTCTCCGCAGATAAACGAACGCAAATCGGCTTCGGCTGAGAATGCACGGCGGCGCGGAATGCTTTCGTGCCGCCCGAATACTTAAATTTCATTTTTGAAATAAATTTTTGAAGAACTGAAAGGATACTTTTATGAAAATTATCGATGTTATCTGCTCCGCAGGCAGAACAGGCTTCTATTTTGACGATCAGCGCGCCATTAAAGCGGGCGCAAAAAGCGACGGCGCCGCATACGTCGGCGAACCCAAAACCCCCGGCTTTACCTCCGTTCGTCAGCCCGGTGAGTCCATCTCCGTGATGCTCGTTCTTGAGGACGGCCAGATTGCATACGGCGACTGCGCTGCCGTTCAGTACAGCGGCTGCGGCGGACGCGATCCCCTCTTCCTTGCAAAGGACTTCATTCCCGTTATCGAAAACTATATCAAGCCCGAACTCGTCGGCAAAGAGGCGGACAATTTCCGCGCACTTTCCGAAATGGTCGAATCTATCCATGTTGACGGCAAACGTCTGCACACCGCAATTCGCTACGGCATGACTCAGGCGATTCTTGACGCTGTTGCAAGGTCCACCGGCAGAATGATGTGCGAAGTTGTTGCGGACGAATACGGCTGCACCATTTCCGACAAGCCCATTGATATTTTCACCCAGTCCGGTGACGATCGCTACACCAATGCGGATAAAATGATTATCAAGGGCGCACAGATTCTGCCCCATGCGCTTATCAACAACGTTAAGACCAAGCTCGGCGAACACGGCGAACTGCTCGAACAGTATGTTGCATGGCTGCGTGACCGCGTGCTTCAGCTCCGCACGGATGAAAATTACAACCCGATTTTCCACATTGACGTATACGGCACGATCGGTGCTGCATTCGGCAACGATAACTACAAGGCAATGGCCGATTACATGGCACGCCTTGAAGAAGCCGCAAAGCCCTTCCACCTCCGCATTGAAGGTCCCATGGATGTTGAAGACCGCGAAAAGCAGATGCGCGCGCTTGCAGCAATCACCAAGGAACTTGACGACCGCGGAATCAACGTTGAGATCGTTGCGGACGAATGGTGCAACACTCTTGAGGACATCAAGTACTTTGCCGACAACAAAGCGGGTCACATGGTTCAGATAAAAACTCCCGATCTCGGCGGCATCAACAACACGATCGAGGCTGTTCTTTACTGCAAAGAAAAGGGCATCGGCGCATACCAGGGCGGCACCTGCAACGAAACCGACCGTTCCGCACAGGTTTGCACCCAGTGCGCAATGGCAACCCAGCCCGTTCAGATCCTTGCAAAACCCGGCATGGGCGTTGACGAGGGCTATATGATCGTTTATAACGAAATGCAGAGAATTCTTGCAGTTCGCAGGGCAAAACAGGCAAAATAAGCCTTAGCAGCAAAATCCGAAATAAAACATAAAAAACGGCTCGCCCCGACACATTGCGAAATGCAAACGGGATGAGCCGCTTTGATTATTTCGATTCCTTATGAATGCAAAGGAACCGTTGTTTTGCCGACAAAGGCCGATTGAAGAAGTGCTTCAAAAAATCGCCGCAGACATGATTCTGCCTGCGGCGATTCGGACACTTTGGTTTCACATTAGACGCAAACAGACTGCCGCACTATAGATGAAGTGCAATTGCGTGCGAACGACAATAAACAATAGATTGCCGCAAAAGTATGAAAAGTCATATTCTTAATCCCAATTCTCCTCGGAGGGATCCAACGGAGAGAGGCTGCTTTCAGGAAAAATCGTCAGCTTCTCGACCAAACGGACTTTGTTCGATTGAAGCAGTGCCTGAGCCTGCGCACCTGTCAGCGTCAGTTTAACTCCGTATATGCGATACCTGCCTTGCTCCATTGCTTGTTTCAGCATGACAAAGTTATCATGGAATTCCTGCAAGTCAGCCAAGTCTTCTGCCAGTTGGAAGTCTGTGTCATCGCTGCTGTAGGAGCTTCCGGGGACTTTAATATCGGATGTGTCTATATCCTTGCCGAATGTGTCAACAGGGGGCTGCGTAACAAAAGGCTCGACAGTCTCATCATACATATAAGACTCCCGGATTTCCGCAGCCTGCTGATCATAACTGTCCAACTCGGAACAGATGCTGTCGTAAGTGTCCGCATAACACTCGGCGGCAAGCTGCGCCGCCGTTTTGCCTTCACAGTCGAGATAACCGCCGTACATCGGGTCGTCAACGCCTTCGGTTATACAGTCGTATACCTGGGTGAAGCCGCCGCAGTCGGCAAAGAGCTGCGTAAACTCCTCCGTTGTGACACTGTCGAGCGAGACAAGAACGGTATAGGTCTTGTTCGGGTTTTTGCTGAATTCTTTGTAACATGACTGCGCATATTCAATGCGCTCCTGCGTGTTGTGAATCATTTGCTCTTCCGGGTCTATGCGCTTTTTAAAGGCCTTGTAAAAGAAGAACACGCCGACTGCCAATGCCGCCGTAAGCACAACGGCAAGGGCTGGAATGAGAAATTTGCGTTTTGATTTCATAAGATTTAACCTCCTGTCATGAAATCGTCGAGTGGGGGAAAAACAATGCCGTGAGCGGACAACCGAAAGATTGTTCGGCGGTAAACACGAAATTACGCGGAGAAAATCAAATGCGCTGTCCTTGCTCCTTCCCAGTATAACACATATATCCGATATTTGACAACAAAAAGCAAGGCATTAATAAAATATATTTATCGCACAACAGAGATATTTCAACGGATATTAAAACGCCAAAAAGAAAAATTACCGCAGACATGATTCTGCCTGCGGTGAAAATATCAAAAGCAAAAAAGCGGAACAATCATTTTCAGCGGGCAAACTGACTCTCGTAAAGTTTTTTATAAAAACCGTCGGCGCGTAGCAATTCATCATGAGTTCCGCTTTCAACTATGCGCCCGCTGCGCATAACAAGGATAATATCCGCCTCGCGAACGGTTGAAAGCCTGTGCGCAACGATAAAGCTTGTTCGGCCGTGCATAAGCTTTGCAAAAGCATCCTGAACGAGAAGCTCCGTGCGCGTATCAATGGAAGAGGTAGCCTCGTCAAGAATCAGCATCGGGGGATTCAAAAGCATAACGCGCGCAATGCAGAGGAGCTGCTTTTGCCCTTGGGAAAGGCTGCCGCCCGCTTCGTCAAGTACGGTGTCGTAACCTTTCGGAAGACGCATTATGAACCCGTGCGCGTGACAGGCCTTTGCGGCGGCGATGATTTCGTTTTCCGCTGCCTGCGGCCTGCCCATTGCGATGTTTTGCCGAACGGTCCCCGCCTGAAGCCATGTTTCCTGAAGAACCATGCCGAATTTTTTGCGCAGCTCATGGCGGGGCATGGAACGGGTTTCCACTCCGTCAATAAGAATTTCACCTGAGTTAACGTCATAGAAACGCATGAGCAGGTTAATAAGCGTTGTTTTGCCGCAGCCCGTCGGGCCGACGATTGCAACGCGCATTCCGCTTTTTACCTCAAGCGAAAAATCGCGGATCAGCTCCGTGTCGGGCGTGTAGGAAAAACAAACATTGCGGAAACTGATATTGCCGGTGCTTTCAGCCTTTTCATTGCGTTGAGCAGGGTTCGGCGCAGCGGCGGCATCGACTTCCGCAGGGGTGTTGATAAGCTCAAACAGCCGCGCCGCACAGGCAAACGCGCCCTGCAATTCCGTAATGACTCCGGAAATTTCGTTGAACGGCTTTGTGTATTGGTTGGCATAGCTTAAAAAAGCGGAAAGTCCGCCGACGGTCAGCCCGCCCGCAAGCACGGAGAATGCGCCGGAAACGGCAACCCCTGCATAGATAACGGCATTCACAAAGCGCGTACACGGATTTGTGAGAGAGGAAAAGAATACGGCGCGGAGGGAAAACTTTTGCAGCTTCTCGTTAACTGCATTAAAACGTTCTTCTGCGCGGGCTTCGTACGAAAATGCACGGATGAGCTTTTGTTCGCCGATAAATTCATCGATCAGCGCAGTTTGCTCCCCGCGGGTCTCGCTTTGTTTGCGGAACATGGAGTAGGTTCGCTTGGAAATAAAGCTTGCGACCGCAAGCGAAAGCGGCGTTACGGCAACAACAACAAGGGTTATCAGCGGGTTGACGGTGAGCATGAACACGAGTGTGCCGATAATGGTCATAATCCCCGTGAACAATTGGGAAAAGCCCATCAAAAGCCCGTCCGCAAGCTGATCGGCATCGCTGAGCATACGGCTCACGGTTTCGCCCGCCGGGTGCGAATCGAAATAGGCGAGGGGCAGTTTTTGAATGCGGCGGAATGCTTCTGCACGGATATTGCGAACGCAGCCGTAAGTTATGCTGTTGTTGCAAAGGCTCACAAGCCATTGAGAAAGTGCAGCTCCCGCCGCAGCTGCACCGAGTTTCAGAAAAAACGGTGAGATCTCGGCAAAGTCAACCCTTCCCGCGCCGATGATGCAGTCAATAATTTTTCCGGCGAGAACGGGGATCAGAAGCGTTAAAAACACATACACGAGCGAAAGCCCGAGTGAAAGCGCGAATTTAAAACGATAAGGTTTCAGCCGGCGCAAAAGCTCCGCAGCGGTGCCGCGTCCCGCTGAATCGAGTGTAAAACGTAATTCTTCCGAGTGCGCAGATTTTCCTTTTTTGTTTAAACCGTTTTTGCTCATTTTGCCGCATCTCCTTCGGGTGTGTTGTTCGGAATGCTGAGCTTTGCCGCTTCGTCCGGGAACTGAGAGGCATAAATCTCGCGATAAACAGCGCAATTGCGCAAAAGCTCTTCATGCGTGCCCTGTCCGACGGCGCGCCCTTCATCCAGAACGATTATGAAATCCGCAAACATTACCGAGGCTGCGCGTTGGGACACGATGAAGGTCGTCGGCGCGGGGGAAAGCTTTCGAATTGCGGCGCGGAGTTTTGCATCCGTCGCAAAGTCCAGAGCGGAAGCACTGTCGTCAAGAATCAAAATTCTTCCGCCGTGAACAAGGGCGCGCGCAATGGACAGCCTTTGTTTTTGCCCGCCGGAAAAATTGCTGCCGCCGCGCAAAACGGGTTCATCAATGCCGTTCGGCTTTGTGCGGACAATTTCCGCCGCCTGAGCGGTTTCAAGCGCCGAAAAAAGCTCCGCTTCGGAGGCATTTGGGTTGCCCATTAAAAGGTTGCTGCGAATCGTGCCCTCGAAAAGCACTGCTTTTTGAGGAACAACGGAAACTGCGGAGAGCAGTGCGGCGCGGTCGTATTCATCCGCATTCACGCCGTCAATAAGCACCTGCCCCTTTGTTGCGCTGTAAAAATTCGGAACAAGGTTCACAAGCGTGCTTTTTCCGCTGCCGGTGCCGCCGATAATGCCCACGGTCTGCCCGGGTTTTGCAAAAAAGCTTATGTCGAACAGAGCTTCCGCTCCGGCGTTTTTGTATTCGAACGATACGTTTTTAAATTCCACACTTCCGCAGGGCGAACCGTTCGCAGGCAGCTTATTGCCGCCGTGCCCGCCGCTGTCAAGCTGCATGACTGCCGCAACCCTGTCAGCACAGGCGAGGGATTTTGTGATGGTTATGAATAAATTGGCCATTTTTATCAGTTCAACAAGAATCTGCGCCATAAGATTATACAGCGCAACGACCTGCCCCTGAGTCAGAGAGCCGGAATTAACTCGAATTGCACCGCTTTGCAAAAGAATTATAACAGCGGCGTTGATAATTATCAGTGTGAGCGGGTTCATCAGCGCGGAGAGTTTGCCCGCATTGATTTGAAGGCCGAGAAGCTTTTCGCTTCGCCTGTCAAATGTCCGAATCTGCTCTTTCTCGCGGCAAAAGGCACGCAGAACACGAACGCCCACAAGGTTTTCGCGCACGGTGCCGGTCACGCTGTCCAACTCCGCCTGAACTTTTCGGTATTTCGGGATGGATGCCAGCATGATCGAAAAAACAACGGCGCAAAGCAGCACTATAACGCCCGCAAAAATGAGTGCGCAGCGTGTGTCGATTGTGAACGCCATTATCATTGCACCGAAAACAACAAACGGGGAGCGCAGAAGCAGGCGCAGAGAAAGGTTGACGCCCGTTTGAATCTGGTTGATATCGCTTGTCATGCGCGTTATCAGCCCGGAAACGCCGAGAGTATCAAGCACGGTGTAGGAAAAACTTTGGATTTTTTTCAGCAGAGCGGCGCGAAGGTCGGTGCAGAAGCCGATTGCAGCCTTTGCCGCGAAAAATTGTGCCGTTACGGAACAGAGCAGGCCGACAGCCGCAAGTGCCAGAAGCAAAAGCCCCATATTAATAATGAAGCTTTTGCTTTTGCCGTCAATGCCGTTGTCAATAATTGCAGCAACGATGAGCGGCACAAAAAGCTCAAATGCTGCTTCCAAAAGTTTGAAAAGCGGAGCCAGAATGCATTCCTTTCGGAACTTTTTCATGTATATCAAAAGTTTCTTCATTTTCACTTCCACCTTTGCATTCAGCTTTTGCGGGAGGCGGTGCATCCCGACGGCACAATGCGGCTGCATCCGTCTGCGCGGCGGAATTGTGCCTTATTTGAAACATTATACAGCAAAATCAAGGCTGTTTCCATATAGAATGAGGCAATGCCGCAAGATAAATTCAATTCGTGCGGAAATAGACAAAATTAAGCCTTGCGAATGCTGTAAATAACCAATATAATATTAACAGGGACGGAGAAGAGCGGCTTTTGCACCGAAACGGGCTTTCCCGCAGGAATAACGGAAACGGAAAGGATGAACCGAATGGTAAAGGAACACAAAAAACACGGACGGCGGGTGCTGTGCATTTTTACGGCGGCGGTGATTGCGGCGGTTTCAATGCTTTGCTTTGCGGGCTGCGGCTCAAAATCAACCGAGGAAAAGACGGTTTCGGGAATTATCACCGTTATTGCCGACGGAAAGTACACTTTGCAGCCGGGGACGATCGAAAGCACCGAAAATCAATTTCCCGGCGGAATGAATGGCGGATCCCGCCGTGACGGTTCGGCTCCGGCCGCACCGAACAACAACGGTAAAATTTCGGATAATGACGGCGCCGAACCGGCCGACAGCGGCGCGAAAGATACAAATACAAACGATAGGAACGATACGGGCAAACAGAGTGAAGGCAATCCCCCCGAAGGCAATCCTCCCGAAGGCAATCCTCCGGAAGGGAATCCCGGTTCGGGCATGAACCCGGGCGGCAGCAAAATAAGTTTCACCGAAAACGGTGAAGCGGCGATTGAATTCACCGTTGCAGAGGGTGCATATATTGCGAGCGGCACGGGATTCGTTTCGGCGGACAAACTTGCAGTCGGCAGCATTGTGACAGTTCGATTGAACGAAAAAAACGAGGCGCAGGCGATGATAATTTGCAGCGCCGAGGCGGGCGGCGCGGATGCAGCGATTACGAACGATCCGAACGGACAAAAAAATACAGCGGCTCCGAACACGCCGACGGTGAGTGATGAGCCGACGGTGAGCGATGAGCCGAGTTCCGAGCCGAACACAACGAACACCGGCTCAGTCAGAGAGAAAAACTGATTTTAAAATATATTTCTTCATGCCTCCTACACCATGGACTAAAGAGCCTGCCGAAAAAGCAGGCTCTTTTCCGAATCCCGTGCGGTCTAAAGCTTTTGATTACAGCTCATTGAGCATTGCGCAAACAAAATCCTTTGCAATTTCGGAAGCACGGGAACAGTTTTCTTCAAATGTGCCGACTCCGCTGTGTTTTGCGGTGTCCGTGATGCAGCGCACCGCGATGAAGCGAACGCCGTTCAAACAGCAGACATGAGCAATTGCAGCGGATTCCATATCAACCGCAAGCGGTGCAAGGCGGGAATTAATATCCGCACGTCCCTCGTCGGCAATGAACGCTTCACCTGTTGCGGTACGCCCGAAAAATATCCGCTGTCCGCGCTCGGCAAGGGGTTTTGCTGCGGCTTTCGCTGCCGAAACAAGCTCCGAAGAGGCGGGGAAGAACTGTGTTTTCATAAATGGGTGATAATCGGTCAAAATGCGTTCGTGAACATCGTGATAGCAGGCTTCGGCTGCAACAACGGTGTCGAACAGCTGAAGGTCTTCCGCCATTCCGCCGGAGGCTCCCGCACTGATGACGGTGTCCGCACCGTAACAGTCTATCATAATTTGTGCGGCTGCGGCGGCATTAAC
>ERZ1034917.1313-NODE-1313-length-16017-cov-6.889989_pt1 | contig 16017 bp, 17 predicted proteins | sample MGYA00520605_ERZ1034917 | MGnify/ENA primary metagenome ERZ1034917 (study PRJEB33766, sample SAMN09781784) | gut metagenome | biome: gut microbiome | host: Homo sapiens | place: Madagascar | study: EMG produced TPA metagenomics assembly of the PRJNA485056 data... | reverse complement strand
GTTATATAGAACTGCAGTATATAAAACTTTAGATATCACAACTCCTCAAATGATTGATATTAAAAAACTTGATAAAGCATTTTATGCACAAATTAAACCGGTGTTAATGGAAAATTATCATACGTTGAATAGATTATCAAAACTAACAAATCAAATAAAACCATCAAAAAAACTTGTGAATGTTGAAAAGAAAAAATTGAAAGAAAACGTTAAAATTTTAGATGGTTATAAAGATGATTATGAAGTTGAGTTATATAAAATTTTAACTCCGGCTCAAAAAAATAAATATATACAGTTAAGAAATGAACGTATAAAAGAGTATAAGGCTACTTATTCTCATTAGTCTTTATAATTTTCGATTTCTCTAAGAACTTTTGCCGGATTCCCAACAGCTAATGAGTTTGCCGGAATGTCTTTAGTTACAACACTACCTGCTCCGATTACACAGTTGTCGCCAATAGTTACGTTCGGAAGAACAGTAACATTTCCGCCGAACCATACATTATTTCCAATTTTTATAGGTTTTGCAATTTCTAACCCTTGATTTCTTGTTTTTGCATCAAGTGGGTGGATTGGTGTATAAAAAGAACAATTTGGACCAATAAAAACGTTATCACCAAAGGTTACTTTTGCACAATCAAGAATTAACAAATTGTGATTTGCATAGAAATTATCGCCAATTCCAATGTTATAACCGTAGTCACAAGTAAAAGGCTGTTCAATAAGAAAGTTCTCTTTTGTCGAACCTAAAATATTTTTTAATAACTTTTGTCTTTCTTCTGCTTTTTCAGGAGATAACAAATTATGTTCGTAACAAAGTTTTTTGCAGTGAGTTCTTTCTTCAAAAAGAGTTTTATCTTCACTTGGGCTATGCCATAAACCGTTTAACATTTTTTCTTTTTCGTTCATTTTATACGCAACCTCTAAAATTAAATCTTATTTTTTCTAATATCATCAAAATATTTTACAGGTTTACAAGGGTTCCCAACAGCAATACAATTGTCTGGAATATCTTTTGTTACGACACTACCTGCTCCAATGACGCTATTTTTGTCAATAGAACCAAAAAGCTTTTCTATAATTTTCTTTTTCTTTTGTACATCTTCATATGGTGAGGAGTTATATTCTTTTGTTAATTGTTCTGACTGTATGTGTAAACTTAAGTAATTACCTGTATTGGTTTCAATGTATTGATATTTTTTCATGGCAACTCCTATATATGCAACAAATATAGCATGAAATAGAATTAAAAAAAGATGTCGGAGAAATATTCTTTTACGTTTAGGTTATAGCATGAATAATCAAATTATTTGCGTGAGCCTTAAATGATTTACAGGGATAAGGACTCTGTTTTGAGTTGACTAAATGCCAAGTCAATATAAAAAGACACATTGTTTAATTACTTATGACAGATGGTTTGACTATTTTGGGCAAAATAAACAAATCTTTTCATTTTAATCTTGACATAAAAGAAGACTTTAAATATGTGAGTAATATTTAGTGCAATCTTACTTCATCATTGGTAGTTGGTTCAACATTTTCCTTAATTTTATAGCAGTTCTTGGCATTGGTTCTGCTACTGTTAAACCTACAACATCAAAAATTTTATCAATGTCATTTATTACCCTTACAACTTCTGCTATTTTCATTCCGTTTGGAACAACACCGACTGCCGCAATAATTTCATTAGGATCTAAAACATCCATATCAAAATGAATTACAACATGTTTTGCACCTGTTTGTTTTAACCATTTAATGATTTCATCGCTATTATTTGAAACTTCTTCTGAAGTTAAATGTTTTATTCCATATTCTGTTTGACGGTCTTTAATCTGCTCTCTTTCCCAGTCTCTTAAACCGACAAATAAAATTTTGTCGGAAGGAATTGCAGCAGGAAGTGATGAAACGATTTCGTTCCAGCCTTTATTATTTTCTTTTCCCATAATTGCAGTTACAGCCATAGCATGATAGCCATTGTATGTTTTATCATCGGGCAATGTTATATCAGGGTGTGCGTCAATCCATACAAGCGCAACATCATTATTATATTTGTTTGCTAAATAAGTAAACGGAACCACACTAACAGAACATTCCCCGCCTAAAATAACGATTTTATCGGGATTTTCTTTATTTAAAATTTTTAATGCATTTTTTGTCTGTTCCAAAATTGATTTATAACCTAAAATTCCATATTCTTCTGTTCTATTTAAGTCATTCATTACAGGGATTTTAACAGTTTTATTTTTTGTTTCAGGTGCCAAAAAGTTTAACAATTCAGAACCCAAAATGTAACCTGTTGAAGCCTCATCAGGAGTTAATTCGGGAAGTATAGCTGCCACATTTCCGCCTTGCCATTGTGGGTATAATAATCTGATTGTTGAAGTTCTTTCCATATCATTCATTCCTTTCGCCAATACAACCGATTGCAACATAATTAAACTTATCGCAAATAAAAATATCTTTTTCATTTTTTAAATACTGCTCCCCATTTCGTATGCTTGTTTTGGATAATTTGTGTTTTCTATATCTTTACGGATAGCACAATTATATGCCAGTAATGTTCCCGCATTTTCCCATTGTAGATATCTTAAATCCGTTTCAAAAGTTTTTACAATTCCTTCAAAAACCCATTTTTCAGGATACGCAGCAGTTACAATTAACATTGCTTTTTTATTTGAACCTCTGAGCGAACTATTAATACCATGAAATCTGTCAATCACCGCTTTTATTTGAGCAGAGAATCCATGATAATATAAAGGTGTCACATAAACAACGACATCTGCTTCTTGTAATTTATAATAGAGTTCATTCATATCATCATCAAATATACATTTATTCTTTCCGCATTCGCATTTATCGCATCCAATACAAGGATGAACTTTTTTAAAGGCGCAATCAAATCTGTAAATCTCATGCTCCTTTTCTTTTGCCCCTTTGATAAATTCATCTGCTAATAAAAAAGAAGTACCGTTTTTGTGCGGACTGCCTGTTAAAACTACTATATTCATTTTAATTCCCTCTGCTAAAATTATATCATAAAAAACCCAATCTGCATTTGAAAAACTTCATAGCTATTATTCAAAAAATAGGTTTGCCCAAAATAATCACACCATCTGCACTGAGTAGAAAAAGAGTAAAGTGAGTAATTTTAGTTCACATGGGTTGATTATTTCCTACCTCTCAAATCTAGATATATTGCCAACTTTCCCCAATAATACTTCTATCCGTTCAAACCAAACTGGTCGTTAAAATACAGGGAAGATCCACCACGGTTGTAAGAATAATCCATAAAATTAAAAAATCCTCAAGATTTCTCTTGAGGATTAAAATTGGGCAGGGGTGGATTCGAACCACCGTAGACTCGCGTCGACAGATTTACAGTCTGTTGCCTTTAGCCACTCGGCCACCGACCCATGTCTAAATTGCCTTTGACGAGATTTGAACTCGTGGCCTCTCCCTTACCAAGGGAGTGCGCTACCCCTGCGCCACAAAGGCTCGAGGGGTTATCAACAAACAAGCCGGCAATAGGAATCGAACCTACAACCTACGGTTTACAAAACCGTTGCTCTACCGTTGAGCTATGCCGGCGTGTCATGTGTTGACCTCTCTATTGTAAACGGTAAAAAAAATTATGTCAAGCAATTTTTTTGACTTTCTAAAAATTATCATTATACATGAAGTAAAATCCACTAAATATATGAGATTTAATCAATTTACTCTACTTTACTTGAATTTATCCGATTAAAAGAATAAGAGAAATATAGCGAGGCGGTAATTATGAGATTAAATAGCGGCGTACAATTTAACGAAAACGGTTTAAAAACAGCAATTAAAGCTATGCAAGTTCAAACAGCATTAATGGCTAATGCTTCTGACAACGTAAATGGCTTTGATAAAGTTGGTTATCAACGTAAAGAAGCTGTTGTTTCATCATTTACTGAATATTTAGGTGTTGATGGTTTATCAACTGTTGTTGATGATACAGTTGGAAGGCTTTCAATCACAGATAATCCTCTAGATTTAGCAATGGCTTCTAAAGGTTATTTTCAAGTTCAAACTCCTGACGGTGTAAGAATGACTCGTGACGGTCGTTTTAAAATCGATGTTGATGGTAACTTCTTAGATTTAGACGGTAACAAAGTTTTATCTAATACCGGTGTTCCAATCAAATTCGGTATCTTACCAAAAGGAGCTAAGGATGTCGTTGTTAATACAAGAGGTGCAATCAGCGTTTTAGACAGAAAAACTAAAAAATTAAAACATGTTGCTAACCTAGGTATTGTGGACCAAAACGGTGCAGGCATTGTAAATCCACAAGTTCAACAAGGTTATTGCGAATATTCTAACGTAGCATTACAAACAGAATTTATGAACTTGATGCCGGTAAAAAGAACTTTCGAAGCAAACAGACAAATGTTTTTAATCGAAAATTCAAATCTTCAAAAAACAATCAGTCAATTAGGTTCAGCAAACTAAGTAAATTAATTTAAGCGAGGTAATAATTATGTACAATATGCAAGGTATAATCAGAAAAAATATCAATAACGCATCAAGCCAATTCGAAAGATTAGGCTATGTAGGTACAAATTTTGCAAACTATAGCACAAATGGTTATAAAGCTGTTCGTTTTGAACAAATGTTATCAGATGACGGTTATGTTCACGGTGCAGTAAGAACAGATTATCAAAAAGGTAGCATGAAAATTACAGGAAATCCTTATGATGTTGCAATCGATGGTGAAGGTTTTATTCCTGTTGTTTCACCAGACGGAGAAGTTGCTTATACAAGAGATGGTTCTTTCAAAAGAGGTAAAGACGGTTATCTTTTAACAAATGATGGCTGGGTTGTAGGCGCAGGAATTAAACTTCCGGCAAACTTATACAAATTTCAAATAAAACCGGATGGAAGAGTTTTCTCTTATGAATCTGCAATGGACAGCAAAGGTAAATGCTTGGGTACAATTCCAGTAGTGCAATTTGATTGTCCGGAAGGTTTACAACAAGACTCTCACGGTAACAGAGTTTGGCAAACAGAAGAATCCGGTGAACCTCAATTAGTTAAAGAGCACAATATGATTACTCAAAACTATTTGGAAAATTCAAACACAAATATCTATACATCAGTTAATGAAATGTTAAGACTAAATGCTTCAATGTTGGCAAGTATGAGTGTTTTGAAAATGACAGATGATATGTATAACAAGTCAATCAATATCAGAGAATCATAGTTGAGTTAACAAATTAAAGAGAAGAAAATAAGCGAGGTAATAAAATGGTAGCATTCAATCCAGTAGACAGTTTCGGAAGAACATCACAAGTATTAAACTTAGTAGCAAAAAGACAAAAATTATTAACACAAAATATAGCAAACGTTGATACTCCGGGCTATGTAAGACAAGATTTAGACTTTGCAACATGCTTGGGTAATGCATCAGGTCCATTAGAAACAAAACTTTCAAAAGAAATGGGTACAACAAGCGTAGTGCAACAAGGAACAGCTGAAGGTGTTAATGTAGCTGATGAATTAATCGGTATGCAAGAAAACTCATTAATTTACACAATGGCAACACGTCGTATGTCTAATGTAATTTCTATGATGAAAACTGTAGTTAACGTAGGAAGATAACGATATATATTTTGTAAAAAGTATTTAAAACAAAGCGAGGTAAAATATGGGAATTTTAGATTCAATGTACATAGGCTCAAATGCCTTAAAAGCACACGGTGCAAGATTAGATATTCATGCAAAGAACATTGCAAATATTGATACTCCAAATTATGTGAGAAAAATTCCTGTATTGAACTCAATTCAAGGTGAATCTTTCAACGCAATTTTAAATAACATGCAAGATGGAACATTTGGTTTATCTCAACACGGTGCGCTTTCAGGTGGGGTATCTTACGGCGGTATTGTAGAAGATCCAACTCCTGGGGAAAGAATCTACAAACCTGGACATCCTGATGCAGATGCTAGCGGTTATATTAGAAGTTCAAATGTAAATGCTATGGTTGATATTGCCGATGCAATGATGGCTCAAAGAGCTTATGAAGCCAACTTAGCCGTTATGAACATTACAAAATCTATGGCTTTAAAAGCAGCCGAAATCGGAAAATAGTTTTTATAATTAAATTTTTACAATAAAAACGAATAAAATTTTATATACTCTCGCTTAAAATACTCTGGGCGGAATTTGATTTATCAAATTCCGCCCACCTCGCTATTTGTGCTATAATTTTTTCAGAAAATATGGAATGAGGATAAATATATGAAAATATTAGTTGGTATGTCAGGCGGTGTAGATTCCTCAACAACAGCCTTAATGTTAAAGGAGCAAGGTCATGAAGTTGTAGGCGCAACAATGGCTATATGGGGAAAAGGTGGCGTTTATAAAGAAATTCAAGAAAAGATTAACGCTCTTCCCGAAAAAAAATCAACACATGGAGCATGTTTTGGTCCTGATGAAAAAGAAGATATTGAATCAGCACGAAAAATTTGTGAAGAAATTGGAATTGAATTCCATGTTTTTGATTGTGCTGAACAATATGAAAAAATCGTTCTGGATAATTTTAAGAAAGAATATTTATCAGGAAGAACTCCAAACCCTTGTATTTGGTGTAACTCTCTAATTAAATTTGATGTTCTTCCACACTTAGCAAAACAAAACGGTATAGATTTTGATAAATTTGCAACAGGTCACTACGCAAGAATAGCTCAAGGTGAAAATGGAAGATTCTTATTAAAACGTGGTGTAAACCCTAAAAAAGATCAATCATACTTTTTATATAGACTAAGACAAGACCAATTAGCAAATATAATGTTGCCTTTGGGTGATTTTACAAAAGAAGAAATTAGAGATATTGCTAAAAAGCAAGGTTTGGAAGTTGCTGAAAAACCGGATAGCCAAGATTTTTACGAAGGAGATTATAACGAATTACTTCAAGTAAAAGATAAAATTGGCAATATTGTAGATACTGACGGTAAAATTTTAGGTCAACATAACGGTATTTGGAATTATACAATAGGTCAAAGAAAAGGTTTAGGGGTTGCCTCAACTGAGGCTCTTTACGTTTTGGAACTTAGAAAAGATTCTAATGAAGTTGTTGTTGGTTTTAAAGATAAAACTATGCATAATACTTTAGTTGCAACAAAAATGAATTGGATTTCTATTGAAAATCTTGATTCTGAAATGAAATGTAAAGCTAAGATTCGTTCAACACAGGAACCAACCGATGCAATTATTCGTCCAATTGAAAATGGTGATGTTGAGGTTATTTTTGATAACATGCAAAAATCAATTGCTGTAGGTCAATCAGCCGTATTTTACAATGATGATGTTGTGATTGGTGGTGGAATAATTGATTCGGTTAAATAATGATTAAATCTATTTTAGACAAATTTAATACCGATAAAGAGGTTTCACAAGATGAAATTGTGAAACTTCTTGATAGTGATGACAACTTACTTTTTGAATATGCAGATGAATGTCGTAAAAAGTATGTCGGTGATGAGGTTCATTTACGAGGTTTAATTGAATTTTCAAATATCTGTAAAAATACTTGTAAATACTGTGGATTAAATTGTTTTAATAAAAAACTTGAAAGATACAGATTGTCAGAAGACGAAATTATTGATTTTGCGAAAAAAGGTTTTGAATATGGATATAAAACAATAGTTTTGCAATCAGGCGAAGATTCTTATTTTACGCAAGACCGAATGGTTCGTATAATTAAAGAAATAAAAAAAATGGACGTTGCTCTAACACTTAGTTTGGGAGAAAAATCTTATGAGGAATATAAAGCCTACAAAGAAGCCGGAGCAGATAGATATTTAATCAGAATCGAAACAACGGATGTTAATTTGTATCATGAAATGCATCCAAAAATGAGTTATGAGAAGCGTATAGAATGTTTAAAAAATTTGCAAAAATTAGGTTATGAAACCGGTTCTGGTTGTCTTGTTGGTTTACCAAATCAAACCATTGAATCTTTGGCGAAAGACATTTTGTTCTTTAAAGAAAATAATTTCGATATGATTGGTATCGGACCATATATACCTCATCCGGAAACACCATTATGGACAGGAACAGACACTCAAAAAGATAAAGAAAAGCGGTTTAATTTATCTCTAAGAGTTATGGCTGTAGTTCGTTTGTTGCTTAAAAATATTAATATTCCTGCAACAACTGCAATGGAAACAATTAATCCTAAAGGCAGAATTATTGCACTTCAATCCGGTGCAAACGTCGTAATGCCAAATATTACAGAAGGTGAATATCGAAGAAAATACGAAATTTATCCGGATAAAATTTGTATAAATGATTCTCCTGCACATTGTAGAAACTGCATAGAAAGTAAAATAACATCAATAGGCAGAACTATTTCTAAAGATTACGGCTTTAGAAATAATTAAACAAAATGTTAAAAGCATGCCTAAAATAATTTAATCATTTATAATGGTTTAAATACAAAAGGAGTTTTAGATGAAAGAAGAATTACTTCGAATTATAGAAAAGAATAGTAGAATCGACGTGAAAGAACTTGCAGTAATGCTTGGAGCTACAGAAGTAGAAGTTCTAAATGAAATGCAAGATTTAGAAGAACAAGGTATTATTTGCGGTTATCATACACTTATTGACTGGGAAAAAACATCAACTGAAAAAGTTACAGGACTTATAGAGGTTAAAGTTACACCGCAAAGAGGTCAAGGTTTTGATAGAATTGCAGAACGTATTTATAAATATCCGGAGGTTAAATCAGTTTATTTAATTTCCGGTGGTTATGATTTACTAATTACATTAGAAGAAAAATCATTGAAAGAAATTGCAGCTTTTGTATCAGATAAACTATCTACACTGGAAAGTGTTTTAAGTACAGCAACTCACTTTATTTTAAAGAAATACAAAGATCATGGTACGATACTTTCCAAAAAAGAAGATGATGAAAGAGAGATTATAACACCGTGAGTATTCCAATTTCCAAAACCGTAATTGGCTTGAAAAAGTCAGGTATAAGAAAATTTTTTGATATCGTTAGCGAAATGAAAGACGTTATTTCTCTTGGTGTGGGGGAACCAGATTTTGATACACCTTGGCACATAAGAGAAGAGGGTATTTATGCGTTAGAAAAAGGTAAAACTTTTTATACTTCAAATGCGGGTTTAAAAGAGTTACGTTATGAAATATCAAATTATTTAAAACGTACACAAAATATTATATATAATCCTGACAACGAAATTATAGTTACTGTTGGCGGATCAGAAGCAATTGATATTGGTCTTAGAGCAATGGTTAATGTCGGTGATGAAGTTATCATTCCTCAACCATCTTATGTTTCTTATGAACCATGTGCTGTATTGACAGGTGCAACTCCTGTAATTATAGATTTGAAAGAAGAAAATGAATTTAGACTTACTGCAAATGAACTTAAAAATGCAATTACAAACAAGACAAGAATTTTAATTTTACCATTTCCAAACAATCCAACCGGAGCAATCATGGAACAAAAAGATTTGGAAGAAATTGCAAGAGTTTGTATTGAAAATGATATTTATGTAATGTCAGATGAAATTTATGGAGAACTGTCATATAAAGAAAAACATGTTTCAATTGCAAGTATTGCCGGCATGAAGGAAAGGACTATTTTAATTAATGGTTTTTCTAAAGCGTATGCAATGACAGGATGGCGCTTAGGTTATGCGTGCGGACCGAAAGAAATTATTGAACAAATGGTGAAAATTCACCAATATGCAATAATGTGTGCTCCAACAACAAGCCAATATTCGGCTGTTGAAGCACTTAAAAAAGGTGATGAAGATGTTAAGTTAATGCGTGAAAGTTATAATCAACGTCGTAGATTTTTAATGAACGCATTTAAAGAAATGGGTTTGAAATGTTTTGAACCATATGGTGCATTTTACGTTTTTCCTTGCATAAAAGAGTTCGGAATGACAAGTGAAGAATTTGCAATGAAATTTCTTGAAGAAGAACATGTTGCTGTTGTCCCTGGTACAGCCTTTGGCGATAGTGGAGAAGGATTTTTAAGAATATCTTATGCTTATTCGATTGAAAATCTTAAAAAAGCAATGACTCGTTTAAAACGATTCGTTGAAAAATTAAGAAAATAATATTTGTAAATATAAAACAGGGCACAAACTAAACAGTTGCGCCCTGTTTGTTTTTATATAGTAAAAACTATTTTTTAGCTGCTCTATCTTGTTCAATGATTAGTTTTAATGCATCAACTGCAACTCTTACTGCAGCAGAAGTATCTTCACTCATTTTTTGATCTAAGCCTGCTGCTTCTCTTTCTTGGTTCCAAATTACGTGGAAGCAAGAACCACAACGGCATTTTAAAGCATCTGCAACAACGAATAATGCAGCAGATTCCATTTCAGAAGCTTTAACTCCTAAGCGTTTCCAAGCTTCCCATTTTTGTAATAATTCGTATGAAACAGGCATTTTAGCAGGGCTGTGTTGACCATAGAATGCATCTTTACATTGTACAACACCTGTGTGAGTTGTTTTACCCATAGCTAATGCTGCTTGTCTTAAAGCTACTGTGATATCCAAGTTTGCAACTGCAGGATACTCAATTGGAGCATATTCCATTGATGTATGTTCAAATCTGATTGCGCCTGTAGCAACAACGATATCGCCTGATTGTACATTTAAATCAATACCGCCACAAGTACCGGTTCTGATGAATGTATCTGCACCAATGTTATGTAATTCTTCCATTGCGATAGAAGCTGATGGACCACCAATACCGGTAGAGCAAACGCTAACTTTTTCACCTAATAAAGTACCCGTGTAAATGTTGTATTCTCTGTTTTGAGCAACGTGATGAGCATCATCAAACAATGCTGCAATTGATTCACATCTACCAGGATCACCAGGTAAAATTACGTAACGACCTACATCGCCTTCAACGCAGTGAATGTGGAATTGTTTTTCTAGTTCTTGCATAATTAAACACCTTTTCTTCTTAATGTAATAAACACTTTTAGTTGATTATAACATTTGAAGATAATAATGCAAGGAAAATTTATTTGCTAAAATATGCTAGTTCCGTTGTTTTGTTTAAACTCTTTATGTAAACTTTTTGCTTTTGCGGCAGTTTTATATAAAGTGCTACGTTTATCTGAATGTTTGATTTTTACATCATTAAATACGCTGATATCATTGTCTGAACCACGTTTCCTAGTAGCATCAACACTTGCCACTGTTGACAATACATCTAATGTTGTATCAAGTCCATCAACGTTACCGTTTAAAACATCGGAACCAATTGAAACTGCTCCTGAAGCACCATTAACAAGGTCACTTGCATTAGCTATAGCCTTACCGTTTCCAACACCAAGTGCGTAAGACACTGCTGACAAACCATCAGATACAGCTCCAGCAACATCACCTTTTACAGCTTTTTTTACAGTGTTTGTTCCGTCTTTAACTGCATTTGCGATGTTATCAGCGTTTGAAAGCATTGATTTGTGTTTGCTTGCAAATTCTGTAACACTTGCTAATTTGGTATTATTAAGTGCTGAAATTGAACCTACACCTTTAATTGTGCCAGCGCTAGATACAACAGTTTTTGCTACAGAAGAAACAACTCCTGCAACATCACCTTTTGCTACGTTAATCGCAACATCAGCAACGTTAGCAGCTGTTTTTATACCTTTGCCTGTAGTAGATAAACCGCTACCTGTTGTTTTTAAGCCTGTTCCTACGGATGTAATGGTTCCGCCTGTAGCCGCAACTGATGCGCCTGTACCTGCTGTTGTAGCTCCGCCTGTTGTAGTTGTAACACCTGCAGCTTCAACAGGTACACCAGCCCCAAATACAGGGATTAATGGAATACCAATAGCAGATAATGTTGCACCAACGCCTGTTAATATGCCACCTGTTACGCCAACGCCTGTACCTGCAGCAGTTGTTGTTAAACCTGCTGCTTGTACACCTATACCGACAGCACTAAGTGTTGTGCCTGCCAAGTCTAAAACGTTTGCAACAGCGACAACTTGTTTGGTTACTCCTGAAAAACCGTCAAGAGATGAGTTTTGTGCGTTAGCCTCTTGTTGAGCGTTTGTTGCTTGTGCTTGTTGTTCATTAGCTTCTTGAGTTGCAGCGTTTGCTTCAGTTTGTGCGTTAGCATTTGAAGCTTGTGCTTGTGAACTTAAAGCTTGTATTTGTGTTTCATTATTATGTATTGTTTGTAATTTTTCATTTATTTTTGCAGAATTATCGTTTTTAGGTGTATCACCTTTTTCTTGCATTTCTTGAATTTCAGCACCTGTTTTTAGTGTTAATGCGCTTTGTACTCCTGAACCGGTACCATCATTGCCTTCAAGATTACTAATTTCAGCCATTGCTGCTTCACTTTGTTGAGTTAAAGCTTGAATTTGTGCTGCGTTTGTATCAATTTGATTGCCAGCTGATTGTCCTGTAGCTGTAGCACTATTGTTTGATGACTCTAAATGAGCTTGTCCTGCTTCCAATGTTTGAATTTTGCTTTTAGATTGTTCGCTGACATTTTGTGTAGAACTGCTAACATTATCTAAATTATTATTTTTTGTTTGTTCTTCTTTTTGTTTTGCATCAACTTCTTTTGATTTTGCATCGTCTTGTTTATTCTCTGCATCATCAACTTTATTTCTTGTCTTATCTAAGTCGTTGTTTGCATCTTTAATCTTGCTTTTGGCTTTTTTACCAGCGCTTTCAGCTTTATCAAGTTGAGCATTAATTTCTTTTGCATCAGAGAATATTGATACGCAAACGCCGGCTATGCCACTATTTACTTTAGAGCGAGCTGCGCTTAAGTCTATATCACCTATATTTTGTATTGAAGGTATATTTGAACTCATATTACATAACCCCTATTACTCTATCAATTACATGTTATATTACGGATTTTATAATAAAAAGTTTAGTTTTTTAGTGATAAATGTTAAATTTTCGTTACAATTTGTTATTGATTGTTTATAAGTGTGTTTAAACCCTCTATTACATCGTTAACAGATGGTGATTTTGTACAAATATATTTATTGTTTTTTAATTGACATTTTCTATGATGGCAGGGTGTACAAGAGGTTGTTGAAACCGTTAAACATTTGTCATCAATTGGAGCGTAAAGCCCTTTAGGAGTACAACAGAAAATAGAAAGAACTTTTGGTTTTTGAGTTGCCCAAGCAAGATGAGTTGCCCCATTATCAAGTGAAATTACTAAATTGGCTCTACGCAAAACTTCTATAAATTCTTTTAAGTTTGTCTTGCCAGCAAGTGATAGATGTCTATCTCCACCGATATAATTGATGTAATCTTCATCTTTTTTAGTACCCGTAAAAATTAAAGTATAATCATTTTCTATTTTTTTGATTAATTCTTTCCAATTGTCTTTATCCCAATGTTTACCAATCCAAGTAGTTGTAGGTGCAATTACGGCAATTGGTTTATAGGTATCCAAATCCTTCAACAAGTTATTAACATTTGAGATTATTTCTTCACTTGATGGCGGAAGTGTAACCGTTGTTTTTTCTGTATTAAGTCCTAAATATTGTGCAAAACGAAGGTTTGCATTAACCATATTTCTGTTAAATTTATCTTTTATTGCCGGAATTATTTCATTTGCGCCTATTATAGAAAATTCTTTTGCATCTTTTGCTATAATTCTTCTTTTGGCTCCACAAAATTTTGTCCACAGAACACTCTTTATAAGCATTTGAGAGTCTATTGCTATGTCAAAATGTTCGCTACGCAAATCCTTTATGATTGCAATCATTTCTTTTATATTTTGGAAAATATTTTTATTTTCTTCCATTTTTCAACAGGAGCAAAAAAGACTTTGTCGACACAAGGATTATTTTGTATTACATCTAATCCCTTTTCTCCAACAAGCCAAGACACTTCGTAGTTGTTTTGTTTTAAAACATTAGCAAGGGGAATGTTGAAAATAACATCCCCCAACGATGATAATCTTATTATTAAAACTTTTTGCTTATCTGTCATTTTTACCTTATTGAACGGTTTCTTCTTGAGCTCTAAATTGCATTTCATATAATGCTTTGTATGCACCATTTTCAATAGCCATTAGTTCATCGTGAGTGCCAAGTTCAACCAATTCACCTTCGTTTATAACTGCAATTCTATCAGCGTTTTTAATTGTTGATAGTCTGTGAGCAATTATAAATACAGTTCTATTATTCATTAGGTTATCAATAGCTTTTTGTACCAAAGCTTCGGATTCGTTATCAAGAGCACTGGTTGCTTCGTCTAAAATAACAATAGGTGCTTTTCTAATCATAGCTCTAGCAATTGCAACACGTTGACGTTGACCGCCTGAAAGTGTCAAACCTCTTTCTCCTAATCTTGTTTCTATGCCTTCAGGAAGTTCTGCAATAACATCTTGTAGATGAGCGTATTCAACTGCATTTTTTAAATCTTCTTCTGTTGCGTTTTCATTACCCATTAAGATGTTTTCTTTGATAGTACCTGAATACAAGAAGTTGTCTTGGAATACCATAGAAATATTTTTTCTTAATGATTCTAATGTAAATCTTCTGATATCAACATCATCAAACTTGATAGAACCGGATTTTAAATCATAGAATCTAGGTAATAAGTTTACTATAGTTGATTTACCACCGCCTGAATTACCAACAATAGCAAGTGTTTCATTTTTATTTACTGTTAAATTCAAGTTTTTAATTACAGGAACATCTTTAACATATTCAAATTCAACATTTTCAAATTTAATATCTTTTTCTAAAGATTTCATTTCAATAGCATCAGGAGCATCAACTATTTCAGGAGTTACATCAAATAGTTCAAATACACGTCCCATTGCAACGAAAATATTTTGTATATTAGTTAAAGTGTTACCAAGAGTTTTAACCGGTTTATAAAGTAGTAACAATGATGTTACGAATGATGCAAATGAACCTGCAGTCATTATACCTGAACTTATTAAGTGTGTACCATAAGCTAAAACCAATGCAATACCAACTGATGCAATTAAGTACATAATTGGTGACATCCATCCTGCACGTTTAGTTAAAGACATATTTACATTGAATGAATTCCAAATTTGAGTGATGAAGTCTTTTTCTTGACGTTCTTGTAAGCCATAAGCTGCCATAACTTTATTACCGCTGTATGTTTCATTGATGTTAGTTGTGATATTACCGCCAATAACCATATTTTTATTAGATGCAGACTTGATTCTTTTTCTAATTAAAGCTACAGGTAAAAATGCGATGTTAAGTACAACAACACCAACGATTGCTAATCTCCAAGAGCTATAAAGCATAACCGCAATTAAACCTAAAGCGCCAAACAAACTTGTTGTAATTGTTTTAATTTGATCAACAAGACCAGCTGATGCTGTTTGCGGGTCATTCATATATCTTTGAATAATAACACCTGAAGAGTTTTCATCAAAGAATTGAGGATGCATGTGAATTAATTTGTGAAATAAATCAATTTTTACATCGTTTGTTATGTGTTGGCTTGTCCAAGTTGATAAATATTCATTCAAATATCTAAGCAAACCTTGAAAAGCTGCAAATGCAACAACAAGGAATGGAATTAAGAAGGCAAAAAGTTGCCATGTTAATGTGTATTCGTGGTTAAATAGGTGAAATACCCAATCTTGTTTGCCTACAACGTAATCCATAAAGGGCTTTAATGCAAATGCTGTAACACCATCAAGTAATCCTAATGGAATTGCAACCATAAATGTTAAGACAATTCTAAACCAATAAGGTCTAATATAAGGCCATATACGAGAAAGCAGCCAACCATATTTGAATGAATTTTGTGCTTGAGTTGATTCTAATTTCATAATACATCTTTCTATTATTGCTTATAACTATGAGAATATTATACAATAAACGAAAAATAATTGTATTATTGCACGCTTTTCAACCTTAATATAGTGTTAAATTTATTAAAATTTTTTATAATCCCTATATTTTTTAAAACTTTTTACAACTCCTGCAAAAAACTCTAATTCTTCTTCTGACGAA
>ERZ1034917.1311-NODE-1311-length-16029-cov-4.508076_pt1 | contig 16029 bp, 8 predicted proteins | sample MGYA00520605_ERZ1034917 | MGnify/ENA primary metagenome ERZ1034917 (study PRJEB33766, sample SAMN09781784) | gut metagenome | biome: gut microbiome | host: Homo sapiens | place: Madagascar | study: EMG produced TPA metagenomics assembly of the PRJNA485056 data... | reverse complement strand
ACTTGTCATCCTTTACCGGTAGCACTTTCCTCTGAGCAATAAAATTATTACCTTTCTTCTTTGCGATCACACGGATAAACATAAACTCATCGGTACTTGACGTGTTTGCCTTTCTTATGGTGGCATTTATCTTCATTTTTCCCGTTTGTCCGCACTCCGCTTTTTTCACAGGGAGCAAAAGAATGTCCTCTTGTCCCACTCCGCCGCTAAGCTTTGCACACTTGTCCCCGGTATTTGCCATCGAGCTGTCATCTACTATTTCAAAGCTTGCCTTGTTACTGCTGTACTTTGTAAACAGAGAAAACGTGCCGCTTTCAAACGAAGTTCTTACACGGTATCCGTTGTCTTTCGGAAAATCCGCAACCTTGTACGAAAAACTGCTTGCCAATGTGTTGTACGCCGTTTCATATGCCGCAACCTCGGGCTTTAACGAACCTTCGTTCCAAATATAGGTTTTCACCTTTTCCGCACCGTCCGCGCTTACGTCAAGCACATAGTCCGACGAGCCGTCCGCGCCGATTACTCCGTTGCCGGAGCCGATTAGGCGGTTATCCTTGTCATAAACCGCGGTAATCGATTTCTTACCCGCATACGCGCTGCCGTTTTCATAGGAAACGCTTATGTCCGCTTTGCGCGGATATGTAAGCGTTCCTGCCTCTTCTTCAGCTCTTGTTCCCTGTTGCCACACGCCGCTGACCGCCGGTACAGGCGCGGCGTCCTCCGCTGCCGCAGTGACACTCACCGTGCCGATACACGTCGCAAGAAGGGTCAGTGCGGAGCATCCCGCAACAAGCCTTTTACCAAACATTTTCATTTGACTTCCTCCTTTTGCGCTTTCGCGCCATGAATGGGAATCTCCGCACGCGCGGCGCTGCAGACGCCGCACCCGCAGAAAATTCCGTAATTCTATAACATATCGGCTGCGCCGTACGCTCGCCGCCGTTTATGTTCAAATTTGTTGCCTGTGATAGTGTAAATGCCGCTATATATGCAATTTTACATTTCGGCATATCGGGTTTGCCCTGATATGCCCGACATTTTTACACCCTTTCCTATCTTTCCGCTGTCTTTTTAACCGTAATGTTACTTACCGTTTTGTCGCACTCGACCGTTATCTTATCCGAATCGGTTATTCCCGAAACATCTGCCGCGCTGATAACAACCTCCGCAATGCCTGCGCCGCCGTCAAACAATTCCGCGTCAGCCGTTACTCCGCCGATAACAACCTTTGCGGTATCTTCGGCTGTGCCGCCGTCCACGTCAAACTCGACAAGATACCTGCCCGCGCCAAAACTTTTAAGAGCCTCCGTACTCGGATAAATATTGTTACCGTTTATGTAAAGCGGACTGATAAGGTATTCCTTTTCAAATATAGAGCCAAAGCCCTTTGTTATATCAAAGGTGATGTCGCCCTTGCTGCCCGCGGGCATAGCGCCCTTAAACACATAGGCATTTCTGCCGTCCTCAACGGTTATGCTTTCGTTCAAAATTCTTGAACTGCCGACCTTCAGCACTGCTTTTACGCCGTCAACCTTTTCAAAGCCGACAATGTCGGTAATGAAGAACACCGTCTTTCCGCCGCTTTTTTCAATCTCGCTGCGGTTAAGGTTTTTCAGTATATGAATATCGTCCGCCGAAAAGCCGCCGTTTGCGCTGATGTTCAGCATTATCCTGTCTTTATCCTTTTCAAAAGCCGAGCCGGCGCGATCGCCGAGCAGATAGTACATATCGCTCGAAAGCGAAAACTCCGCCGTCAGAGTTTCCCACTCGTCATCCTTCTCTATCGTCTTTGACACGTCAAAAAGCTCATCATTTCCGTCTACAATCGCGGTCGCCGTAACTGTTTTACCCGCCTCGCCCTTCACCTTCATTGAGAATTTGAAGTCGGTGTTTTTCACCGCGCCCGTCACATGGATAAGGCTTATGTTGTCAAGATACATCTTTTCGCAGCCGAATATATCTCTTAGGTTGGTAATCACCGGCGCGGTCGTAATCAGCCACAGCGTTGTATAGCCGTCCTCGCTGAAATCATCGTTTGTCGGCGTAAATGTTACCGAATACTCGTTCCACTGCCTTGCCGCCGCAGCTACGACCCTGTTTTCCTCCACGTTTTCATAGTTTATAACACCGTTGTTCACTGCGAAGTCGGTGTTTACGGTAAGCTCCGTGTCCGAATATGGTGTCAGACCGAAGTAAATCGGACGTCTTTGCGAGTTCTGCGTAAACCAAAAGCTGAGCTTGTATTCCTCGCCCGCCGTCAGCGTATCGCGTGACAGCTTTACTCTTGCGCCCATATATCCCATCCACGCATTTTTCATAGGGTTGAATACGGTAAGGCAGGTTTTGCTGCCCTCCGCGGGGATTGCTTCGGTTACGCCACTGTCGGGTTTTATTATATTCTCCGACTTACCTCCGTTTTCCTTATAGCCTACGTTGTATATCTCGGTATTTGCTGTCGGCTCGGTATATATTTCGGTCGTCTTTCTTACAACCGTCCACTTTCCCAAGTCCGCAGCGCCCTTAAGCTCCGCGTTTTTGGTATAGTCGGACTCATTCTCAAAGTCCCAAAAAAGTCCGTCGCCGTTTGACGCGTTTCTGTAGATACCGCTGCCGATTCCCGTGCTGATTCCGCAGCTGCCGCTGCCCGACGGTGTAACCGCCGCCGCGCCGCCGTCCGCATCCAGAGTTCCGCCCGATACATCCCAGCCGTCAGCGTCCTTTTCAAACTCCGTCTGCGCCGTTATTATGTCGATACCCGCCGACGCGTCAAGGAGCAGGGCGCGGTTTGCCGCCGCAAAGGCTGTACACGGCGCGGCTGCCATTACTGTGCAGAGCGCTGCGGACAGTATTCTCAAAAACATCTTCTTTTTCATATCTGTGTTCACCGATTCCTTTCTCAAGGTTTAAAACGTTTTTCTATTTTCCCGAAATATTTATCATATTTCTGTCTGCGTTATACTCGTTTGAATATCCCATAAGCGTTGTAAGCTCTATAATCGGCGCATATATGCTTCCGTCCCTTTCAAGAATCGGATTCTGCATTTTATATCCTTCAAAAGCCTTGTTTATCATGTCGCCGTCTTTTATCTCAAAGAACACGCCGTTTTTGATAAAGTTATACTTGCCGCCGAGCTTGACATATGCAATTCCGAGGTTATCCAAAAGCTCGGATATCTCCATATACTTTACGCCCTTTTCGTCTATTATCGACTTGTCATCGTCCTTCAGCTCCGTCTGAACCGCGTTCACCACCAAGCGTGTTACCTTGTTGTTTTCCTTTAGTATTTCGTTATAATACTTTTCGGGGTCAACAATCGCCCAGAACTGCGGCTTTGCCTGGTAATCACGGTCGAATATTCCGCAGTATTCCGTTCTCAGGAATGATGAGTCACGGTTTTCAAAGGAGAAGTTATCCGCAAATGTCCAGAATACTATACGGTTGATATGCTCCGCATACTCGCGGTACAGCTTGAACAGCTCCGCATATATCGTAGCCTGGCTGAACTCTACCTCTTTTGGAAGTCCCTTTTCGTAAAGCACCTTCTTTGCCGTTCTCTGGAGCGAGGTATAAGCCTTCAAATCCAGCTCGGTAACGTCTATCGACAGTCCGAGTCCCATGTACATCTGGAAGGTTTTTCTTATATTTGAAACAAGGGTGTCCGCGTTATAGTGCGACTGTATGCCGACTATGTCAACCCTTCTTCCGCGGTCGAGCAGACCCTTTACCAGTTTATACACCGACTCGCCTTCCATAAAGTCGTTATATCGGAGTGCGACGTTGTTGTAGCCTGTTTCCTCCGCGAACTTGAATGCGTAGTCGATATAATCCGCGCCAAGCACCTCAAACCACGAGCCGTTTCTTCTGTAGTTGATGTTTCCTTCACTGTCAACGCCGCTTACCGCCTCGTTGACTACGTTCCAAGCCTCGATATGCCAATCGGAATAATCGACACCGGGGAGGTATTCCTCCGCAGCGCCGTCACCTTCAAAGTGTTTCATGACGGTTGTTATGTATTCCTTTAAGAATTTAAGCACCGAATCCTTGTCAAGATACGAGCCGTCCTCCTTGACAACGTATTTTCTTGCGCCCTTTGTTTCCCACACAAGAACGTGACCCGTCATTTCCATTCCGTTGCGCTTTGCAAAGTCGAACAGCCTGTCGGGATAGTCAAAGGTGTATTTGCTGTAATCGTTTTTATCTCGCAGAATCTCGCCCATCTGATACAGACCGTCCGATACAATCGAGTTAAAGTGCTTTTTAACAAGACGTCCGTATCTTGTTGTTTCGGACTCGGTACGGTTCTGAATTGCCGCGCCGATTTTGAAGTAGTTTTTGAACACGTCTTTAAGCGACGGAATATCGTCCTGTATCTCCACATAATTCGGCGACGGCTGATACGGTGTTGCCGACATATTCTCGTCACGCGGCTGAGGCTCGTAATTCATATCGTCATACAAATCGCCGTCCGTATCGGTTGTCACATAAACGTCATCGACATAATAATCAAAAAATCCGCCAATGTTTACTCCCGCAACAATCTGGATTCCTACCGCACCCGTAACCTTATACTGCGTGCAGTCGATTGTTCCCGTAAGCTGCGTCCAGCCGTTGTCGCTCGCCGCTGTTGACGCTGAAACCGCAGGCCACTTCTTACCCGAGCCTGTCGGGATAATCGCCTGGAGCGTGTACTGCTTTGTTCCCTGTCCGGGCGGCGTTCTTACCCAGCACGAAAAGTTTATTTTCGCGTCCTTTGCCGCCTTGTCAAAGTACATCATCATTGTTCCGTCAGACAGCTGACGGTTTGTAATCTTCATGCAGTGTGTTCCTGTGTGTGCCGGCACCTCATCGGTTATAAAATACTCCGCAGTACCGTTCAGCTTGAAGTATTCAAGTGTGTTCTTCTCGAACGATGCGCGAATCGTATATTTTCCGTTCGGCTTCAGCTCCTCTACCGGGTTTTCCTCGGCTGCCGACGCTCTGTCAGACGTGACCGTAAAGTCGTCTATCAGACAGCTTGCTATGCCGTCCGCCGTCCTTGCGGTAACCGCAATCTGCGGACTTGAGGTCATGGTTATGTATTTTGTATACATTTTCCCGGAAAGGTTTACCCATCTGCCCGCCGAGCTTTTCTCGCCCAGCTTATACTTTTTCTCGCCCTGGGCGGTTTTTAAGAACAGCCAAAGCTCAAATGTTGTCTTTTCGTCCTTCTCGGGTTTCACCCATACCGAGATATTTGAAGTTGCCTCGCGGTTGACCTCGGTGAGTGTAATCCTCGGCGCGCCCGTTTCATCGGAATATCCCGAAAGCCTTACCGATTTCTTTTCCGTCCTTGCGCCATCCGCCGTGTACTCTGCCTTGCCGCTCTTTTGCTCAAAGACAATCTTCTCATCCTCGAACGACGTGTTGTAAATCGTGAATTCTGCGCCCGCAAAAGCGACAGACTGAACACAGCTGAGCATCATTGCCGCCGCAAGGATAAAAGTTATAATTTGCTTTCCTGTTTTCATTGACTTTCCTCCCGTTTTCATTATGTTAAATCTTCCTTTTTGATGTCTGACATACCAAAATAGCTTGCCACCGTGATATATATTGTGTCGCCGCCGTTCTTTATGACAGCCGCCTCTTTCTTATCGCGGTCTACGCGGAACTCAAACCTTGCCGAAGCTCCGTTTTTGCCTGTAAAGGTAACCGCGCCCTCTGGGTTTTCGAGTCCGTACTCCGCACGGCGCTCCGCGGTGTTTCTGTATGCTCTTTTCGCAAACATATTTTCCGAATACAACCCCGCCTCGCTGCGCATTTTTTCGTCCGTTACCTCGTACTCGCCTTCGTTCTCGCTTGAAACCTTCCACACTCCCGCAGATTGCTTTACCGCGGTGAAAGCGTTGCTGCCTTCCACTTTGATTTCCGCTATATCCTTATACGGCAGCGAAAAAAGTTTCATATCCATAAACTGCCAACGCTTTGTGCCGAGCGCATTTGCACTGCCCATATATACCGAGAACACCGCGCCGTCATCGCGTATAACGTAGTATTCGGTTTTTGACGGTGTAGCTTTGCCAAGGCTTAAAGCTGTCTCGCCGTTTTCCGTAACGTATCTTACTCTTGCCGCCGGATTGTCCGCGCCGTACTGCGCCAAATCATCAGCACTGCAATTTTCGGCAATAAGCCGTCCGTCAATTTTCAAAAGGCTTTTTAAAAGCTGCTCCGATGTTTTTTCATCAATCTCGTCCCTGCCGTCAAGAAGGATTTTTCCGTCCTTTTGTTCAAGGGTAAAATCGTCATCCGCACTTTCAAATTCTATCATTTTAATTTTACCGGGCTCGATATTCACCGCATCCTCGCGCTCGGTTTCGGTGTTGTATCGGTTTGACGATTCCATTCGGCTCACCGCAAACCACCCTGCAAGACAAAGCGCCAGTACCGCCGCGGCAATAATCGACCCTTTATACTTTCTCATAGGTTTCTCCTTTTCAGCCATACCGCGATACCCGTTACAAACGCCGCAAGCGGAAGTATGCCGCCGAATATGATTATATAAAAGAACTTTTGCGTGTTTGTCAGCGTCAGCGTTTTGCTGTCTATATTCTTTGCCGAAACCGCAACAAGCAGCTTTTCGCTGTCTGTGAGGTACTTGACCGACTGAACAAAAAATTCACGATTTTGGTAATCGGCAAAGTTGAGAATATTACTGAGTTTTGAATCCTCGGGGGTTAAAAATCTGCTTGTCGATGCAACAAATACCTTTGCGCCGTTCTTTTCGCCTATCGCCGCAAGACCGAAGCTGCCCTCGCCAATCTTTCTGCCCAGGTCGCCGTCATCTATCTCGCACTTTTTCGTTGACGGCTTGGATTTGAGCAGATACGCTGACTTTGCTCCCGACTTTTCGCCGACCGTCAGCGCGCTTGCCGCATTGAAAAGTATTCTTGAATTTTTAAGGTTTTCACAGACCTTATGCTCCTCCGCAACCGCAATAAGGTTAAGCGCACTGTCCGCTATAATCTCGCCCTTGTTGCTTTCCGCAAGCATATTGTCCTCTACCGTTATTCCGTATTCCTCCGCAATGCTCAGGATTCTTTGAGGTCTTACGCCGGGGTCAACCGTAATAAACAGCCGTCCTCCGCCGTTCAGATAACCTTTGACTTTTTCGTATTCCTCACTTGACAAATCGTCTCTGAACCCGAATAAAACCAAAAGGTCGGTATTCTCTGCGGTAATGTCCTCGTCCATAAGCGCCGTTTCGCTGACCTCCATGTTTTCGGCTCTAAGCTTTGACGCGGGGAGCTTAAACGAAAGCGCATTGTGTCCCGCCGCGTATTTTACGCGAACCGTCTTATCTATCGTTACAAAATCAATCGCGTTTGTCAGCTTTTGTTCAAGTACAAATCCAAGCGACCGCGTTACGTTTCCGTTCTTGTCACGGATTATCGTAAGCGCGCTGCCCGGCTCGACCACGGTAAAGCGTTTTTCGCTTTCCACAATTATACTGCCCTTTTGCAGCGGCTCGTCATCCGGCGTATACTTTGCCGCAGCTATCGGATTCGATACCGGATCAACCTTTTCGACGCTTATTCTGCCCGAATACCGCTTGTACCGCTCCATTACCTCCGTCACATACGGGCTTTCCTTGCCCGGCTCGATAAGGTAGATAAATTTTATATCGGTATCAAGGCTGTCAAGATACGTTTTTGTTTCGTCCGACAGCACAAACAGCTTATTCGGCGTCATATCAAACGACAACTGTACCTTTGCCGAAAGGCTTTTAAGCATCAGATTAAACACGATAAAGATTCCCACAATACATACCGCGATTACCGCGGTGTTTGTTCTTCTTGCTTTTTTGAGCTTTTCCGCATTGTTCATCATCTGTACCTCTCACCCTCCGTTTTCAGTATAGTGAAGGCAACAAACATTGCCGCAAAGCTGATAAAGTAGCCTATCGCCGCCAAGTCCAAAACTCCCGAAAGGAATTTTTCGTAGTGATACGCGACCGCAACCATATCCGCCGCAAACTCAACCGCGCCGAGCGACGATACCTCCTTCAGCCAGTCCGCAAGATAAAGAAGAAAGCATACGCCGAACGATATTACCGCCGCCGCAATCTGGCTCTCGGTCAATGCGGAAACAAACATACCTACCGAAATAAAACAGCATCCGACAAGTATATATCCCGTGTACACGCAAAACAGCTCGCCAAGCGTCTGACCGCCTTCCGCCATTACGCATAACGCGGAAACCCCCGAAAACAGTACAGCCATAACAAAAACCGCGCACGCCGCAAAATATTTTCCGAGAACTATCTGCCACGATTTGAGCGGTGCGGACATATACACAGGACTGGTTTTCATGCGTTTTTCCTCCGCAAACAGCCGCATGGTGAGAATCGGTATCAGAAATGTAAACGCCACAATCGTGTTGTCAAGCATATTTCCGATTTCGGTGTTTTCGCCCATGACGTTGTATGCGACAAAATAATAACCGCATATCAGAAGAAAAACGCCGATAAACACATATCCTTGAATCGAGAGAAAATATGATTTTATTTCCTTACAGAATATAGCCTTCATTTTTTGCCCTCCGTTCTGCCCTTAGCGGAAGCCTTTCCCTCCGTCATGTTAAGGAAAGCGTTTTCAAGGTCACTTCCCGCAACCGAACACGAAAGTATCGGCAATCCATGCTGCGACAGCCTTCCGAATATGCCTTCTCTGATGTCGTCCGCCGCAAGAACGGTCATGCTGCACCTTCCGTCCTTTTCCTCCGCATTGATTTTCTTTATTCCGTCAAGACCCGAGAGCGCCGCAAGAGCCGCGCCCCTGCTGCCCACAACAGTGTATTCAAGAACAATGCCGCGGCTTTTCTTTTCGCTTTGTACGCCAAGCTCCTCCTTTGCGCCAAAGCTTACCAGTTTTCCGTTGTTTATCATCAGTATCTTGCTGCATACGGAATCAATTTCCGAAAGTATATGCGAGCTTAGAATAATTCCGCTGTTTTTGCCGAGCTTTTTAACCAGTTTCAGCATATCTCTCTTTTGGGCGGGGTCAAGTCCGCTTGTCGGCTCGTCAAGCACCAAAAGCGGCGGATAGGCAAGTATCGCCTGTGCCATACCAACTCTCTGGCAATACCCCTTTGAAAGATTGCCTATTCTGCGCTTTTTCATTTCTTCAAGTCCGCAAAGCTCGCATACCTCCGCAATACGCTCTTTTTTGTTTGCCTTTATCCGCTTTATGTCGAATATCGTGCTCAGATATTCCCTAACCGTGAATGAGGGATAAAGCGGCGGCTGCTCGGGAAGATAGCCTATTCGCTCCTTTGCTGCTGCCGAATCCTCCATTATGTCAAAGCCGTCAATCAGCGCCGTTCCCTCGGTCGGTGCAAGGCAGCCCGTTATTATCTTCATCATGGTCGATTTGCCCGCGCCGTTCGGTCCGATAAAGCCTACAATATCACCGTCGTCAAGCGTGAACGAGAAATTGTCAAGCGCTGTGATTTTTCCGTATTTTTTTGTGACAGACCTTACTTCCAGCATAACGCATTAACCTCCATTACGGATATATTACCATCTCGGTAAATCCGTCGTTATATACTATCAGAGCCTTTGCATAATTTGTACTGTCCGAGGTATAGCCTACTATGTCCGCAGGCTTTCCTATTTTAAAGGTTTCGTTTTTGTCGTCATAAACATATATTCTCGCACCGGTGCATCTTGCCGCCTCGACCTTTGATGTATCGGACGGGTCAGATGAGATATTCAGCCACACATAGTCCGCGTCCGCCTTGTATACCGAGCCGTAGCGCATTCTTTCGTCCGATGCCATTGACGCGGAATAGCTTATACCGATAATGTTTCCGGTATTCCAGTCAAAGCTGTCGGTAAAGGTCGGATTCTGCGGGTCATAGCTGAAAATCTTGTGATAATACTTTACATCGTCATAAAGCCTTAGTATGCCGTCCCCCGATTTAAAGCAGAATATAACGTCTCCGCTCTTAAACGGCAGCTCGCTTGTGTCGCTGCGCATATCCTCGATAAAGATTTCTACTTCCTGCCCGTTCTGCATACCGTATATCGCCTGCTTAACCTCGCCGTCCTTAGCAACGCTGCGGCACTCGCTTATTACTATCGGTCTGCTTGACGAGCTTGCAACATATCCGTAATTCTTCATCTTTACCAGTGCGACGTCGCCTATTCCGATTTCGCCGCTTGTGTTAAATATATCTACGTTTGTGTATGTGACGTAACCCTTCAGCGTTTTCGGCGCCAATACCGCATACTGATAACCGTCCGCCGTTTCGTTTACGCTTGAGGTTTCCTTATCCGGCACAACGAAAATCGTTGCGTTTGGCTCAAGCGAGCAGGTTGCGCCCGTCTTGTCACTTTGTGCGCCGAACACGCCGCCCGCCGCATACGCTCTGTAGTACGGACTTTTTCTTGTGTAAACCGTTTTAAAGTTCTCGTCGCTTGCCGACGGGAAATACATCGATGTTACATTACCCGATATGTTCAGCTCGTACTTGCACACCTGACCGAGGTAATAGTCCATACTTTTAAGCGTATTTGACTTAATTGGCTCGCCGTTCAGTTTTAGATTTTTCGCCAGTAAATATGTCTCCCATGAGCCGCTCTGGTCAAAAATTCTTACGCTCGGCTGCGGGTCCATGCTGTCCTTATCCGCCGAAAACCGTTTCAGATACCCAAGTCTGTAACCCTTCTCGGAATCATTGTCCACATTGACAAGCTCGCCCTTTGTATTAAGAGCAAACACATAGGTCGTTCCGAGCTGCAGCTCGCTTATTTTCTTGTTCTTAATCAGGTCGCGCAGCCTGTATGAAACACTGTATTTTTCGCCCGCGAGGTAAACCTCGTTCAGCTCTCCGCCGGCTTTTGTCCTGATTTTTTCAACCTTCTCCGTAATTGTTGCCGTTTCTACGGTCATTCTGTAATACACGCCCGCGCCATACTCGGTTTTTACCGATTCAATTATATTTCCCTTTACGATTGACGCAACTTCAATTCTTTTTCCCTTGTCGGAATATATTGCGTAATCCGCGTCCGCAAGGTCGATATTAAAGCTTTGGTCGTATTTGTCGTATATCACAAGTCCGTCTGTGGAAACAGACTCCGCAACCGTCAGCGTTACGTTCTCGATTTTAACAATACCGTACGCACCGCTGCCGTTTGCAATAAACTCCACACTTCCGTACTTCGGAATATACTTATCCACGTCGAGCGACTCCGCAAACACTCCGTTGTAAAGTATCACCGCGTCATCCGCTATGCTTACGTCCGCAGTCTTTCCCGACTCGGTTTCATACGAATATTTTCCGCCGCTGAAGCTGATTATATTCGCTGCGTCGATTTTAAGGCTGCGGCTGTTTGACTTGGGTACAATATAAATCAGAGTTTTTTCGTCATCGCTGCGTGAATCCTTGTACCAAAATTCTGTGCTGCATCCGATATAGCCTTCCGCCGCCGTCCCGCCGACAGCGTATTCCGTGCTGCCGATTATTACCGTATCGCCCGACGTTCCGTCCGCCGCGGAATAAATTCCTGAAAATCTGTTCGCCGTAACCGTTCCGCTGCCGCGTCTTATATCTCTGTACACCGAAACAAGCGTGTTTCCGTCCACTCTGTAGTATGTATTCGAGCTGCCGAAGGTTTTCTGCTGCAAAATATCCGTATCAAGCAGGTTATAAAGCAGCTTTATGCTGTTGCCCAGCGTCAGCTCATCCGAGCCGGACGCCTTTACACCGTCAAGAAGTCCGATTCGCTTTGCCTCTGTCAAAAAGCCGACCGAATATCCGCCCTTGTAATATGACAGCTCGTCAAAGCCGAGTGCGGAAACCGCAATCTTCACAGCCTGTTCAAGCGTTATAACCGCATTGGGTTCAAAGACGTTCTCGCCCGTTCCGTTGACAATTCCGACAGAGTTAAGGTATAAAAGACCCTTGTCGGCGCTGCTCAAATCGCCCTTTGTTTCAATGCCGACCGCCGAAATATCCTCGACCATCATCGAAACAACGCCCTTTGCAAAATTCTCGCGGCTTACCTTATCATTTTCCGAAAATCCCTTTTCCTTTATATCGGTTATTCCAAGGGCGTTAAGCGCCTCAATCTCCGAAGCGTATGCGCTGTAACCGCCGTCCGTATTCGCGGTGTCCTCCGCCAAAGCAATCGGCTGCACCGCCGCCAGCATTGAAACCGAAAGGCATACTGCCATAAATCTTTTTATCAATTTCATATATTCTTCAATACCTTTCCGCCGCCGAAACCGAGCCGTTTCCGACAGGCTTATAAATATTTTATTTGCCGTATATTCCGTAAATCAGCTTTGCTGCCTCCGCACGGCTCGCCCGATCGTTCGGTCTGAAGCTGCCGTCCTCATAGCCGCTGACAATTCCGTTTTTATACATATACGAAACCGCCGCCTTTGCGTAATCGGCAACGCTGTCCATATCGGAAAAATCCGCATCCTTCGCGTCCGAATCAATGTTCATAAGCCGCGCAAGCATTGTGCATATGTCCTGCCGGGTGATATACTCGTTCGCTCCGAAGTATTCATCCGATATTCCCGAAGTAACGCCGTTTTCGTGGAGCGCCATAACGTATCCGTAATACCAGTCACCCTTTGTCACATCGGAGAATACGGAATCCCCCTGATTTATCTTCAGCCCCTTGCAAAGTGCAATCATTTTTGCAAATTCGGCTCTTGTAACATAATCGTTAGGACGGAATTTTTTGTCCTCGCTCTTGCTGATTACGTTCTTGTTCACAAGCGCGTATATGCTCTGCTCCGCCCATTCGCTGCCCGCAAGGTCGTCAAACTTCCATATGCTGCCGCCGTTTAGGTTATTTGTGCCGCTGCCGGAAATCGGTGAAATGTCCACCTCGCTGTATGAGCCGCCTGTAGTGCCGCCTCCGCCGCCGGAGCCTCCGCTGCCGCCGCTGCTGCCCGAACCGCTGTTATCGCTCTTTGCCTCGGCAACAAGCGAATCGAGCTTTTTCTGCAGTTCCTTAAAGCTGTTTACGCCCTTTGCGTATTTTATAAAGCCGTTTGCAACGCTGTTTTTCCTCTGTGAGCCGAGCGCATTGTACCGTGTCATGTCAAGGTCGATGTTTTCCGCATACTTTCCGACAATGCTCATCGCCTCGGTATTGTTTATCGCCTTTTCTATTCTCTCCTTCAAAAGCAGTTCCGAAATCACATACTTCAAATCCTCCGCCGTCTTTATCGGAGTTGTGCATTTTTCAAAGGCGTTATCAAGCGCGTTCTTATCCGCTCTGCCGTATTCCTCGGCATAGATTTTAATTTTGTCAAGCGTCAGCCTTTCACCGTATGTGTTTATTGCGCCGACAAGGCTTGTTTCCCTTTTTGAAAGCATATAAAGAACCGCGCCGAAACGTACTTCCTCCTCCAGCTTCTCATAGGTCGGTATATCGCAGCCTGTCAGATAATTGAAAATGAAGTCCTTATCCGAAAGTCTGTAATCTCTGATTTTCGATATTCCTATATCGTCCAGTACCTCATCGGTCAGAACTCCGCGCATGGCGCTCACCGTTGTCTTTTCGTCCGCGTCAGCCGCAACGCTGTCGCGGTAGGTGTTGTTGTATGCCATTATATAGCCGCCGATTTCGCCGTCCGTATCATCGTAACCGTTTATTCCGCTTATTGTGACGTTTATACCCTTGTACTTCTCAACGTCCGACAATGAATATGTAAAGGAATACTCGCCGTTTGCGTCCGCCGTCCTCTCAAATTCCGGCTCATCGTTTATGCGGACGTTAAACTCCTTGTTGGCGTTTCCCTTTCTCAGCTTTCCCGAGAAGTAGATTTTGTCGCCCTTCTGCACAGCATTTACCGACTGTGTATCTGTGTAAACGTCAAAATCCGAAAGCGTGAGCGTTCCATCTCCGCTTACTCCGTCTGCTGCTGCTAAAACGCTGAATACAATCTTTCCGTCCGTACAGTCGGATGGGTCAAATTCAAGGCTTACCGGAATTTTCTCGCCCGGCTCCGTTCTGTACTCCGCAAATGTACCCGGAATGTTGTCCGCGCTTATATAAACCGCGCCTGTCGGCATATCAGTTGTGACATAGCCGCGGAATATATACTTATCCGCCCCGCTTGGGAGCGCCGCCGGATCCACCTCGGTATATGCGCCGCAGTATTTTTTGAACTCCGCCGCCGACGCCGTAAGCTCCGCACCATTATTCGTCACATCTATCGTACCGCTGCTTATCGGTTTCCAGTCGGAATCGTCAACCTGTTTTGTTTTGAAAACAAAATTATCTATGTAGACCGACGCGTTCTTGCTTATATTGTAAAAGGCAATTCTTATTCTGCAATTATCGGTTGTAACCTCGGATTTAAATTTATACGAAACGGTTTTCCATTCTCCGTTGTCAAGCACAAATGCCGGCGATGCCGCCACGACACGGTTGCCGTCCATCTGAATAAAGTGCATCCTTACGCCGTTGCCCTCTGCAAGAAAGTCCGCCGATACGGTATATTCGCCGTTTTCTTCGACCTCCGCACAGTCAACGCTGTATATACCCTGATATGCAAATCCCTTGCTCTGCGGCGACGTACTCGTCTTTGAAAGCAGCGTTTTTGAGGCAACAAATCGGAGCGACGCATTTCCCGTTGACGCAGTGTGCTCGGAGTGGAAAATATACGGCATTACAGTATCGTTCTTTCCGCTGTACGCCACACCAAAGCCGTCAATTCCGTCCTCAAAGTCGCCGCCCTTAACAAGCGCGCCCGCACCTGCCGCGTAACTTACGCAGGACAGCTGCATTGCCGCCGCCAGTGTAAACGCAATCATTTTTGTCTTTTTCATGTGAACCTCCCTGTCAGTATGCCCGCTTTTGCATTTTTCCGCAAAGCATAGTTTTAATTCTTTAAGGAAATTATACATAATTTCTCCCTTACAGTCACTTGAATTTTTGGATATAATTCTTGAAAATTTAATAAATGAAACTTAAATTTTTATGCTAAAAAACCAAACCGAGTTTTTGCCGCTCTCATATGCCGTTTTATGAAACCGACAAGGCGGAACGCATTCCGTATAATGCGCTCCGCCTTGTCTTTTAGCTGTTGGGGTGGGGATTTCAGGCACGGTCGGGCAACACCTCCGTGCCTGCTTTTTATTTACTTATTTATAAAGGTCTGCCTTACCGATGTCGTTGAACAGATTCATCTTAAATTCAACAACCTCTCTCATAGCCTTTATGCACGGCGGATAGATTGCGTTCGGCTCGATCCAGCCCGGATTCTCGCTGAGTACCTCGCGGCACTTCTTGTAGAACGCAAACTTGATGTCGCTCGAAATGTTAATCTTGGAGATACCGATTTTTACAGACTCCGCGATTTCCTTGTCGGGGTTGCTTGAACCGCCGTGGAGTACAAGCGGAATATCAACCGTGTCACGGATAGTCTTAAGAAGATCCAGCTTCAGCTCCGGCTTCTTGTCCTTGGGATAGATTCCGTGAGCAGTGCCTATAGCAACCGCAAGCGAATCAATACCCGTCTTTTCGATAAAGTCCTTTGCCTGCTGCGGGTCGGTATAAATGATGTCGTCCGAGCCGCCCTCATAGGACTCGCCGGTCGTTCCGATAGTGCCAAGCTCCGCCTCAACCGAAACATCGGAAACCTTTGCAACCTCTACAACCTTCTTTGTGATTGCGATATTGTCCTCATATGACATATGCGACGCGTCAATCATTACCGAGGTAAAGCCGCAGCGGATTGCGCGGAGGATTTCCTCAAACTTGCCGCCGTGATCAAGGTGAATAACCATCGGCACTCTTGACTTGTTTGCCTCCTCGATACAGGTCTTTATAAAGCTGTCGCCGAGGAATTCAAGCTCTGTCGGGTGGATTGCCAGTATAACCGGCGCGTTCTTCTCGTTTGCGCTCTCTACAACGCCCTTTAAAATTGCTTCGCTTCCTATATTAAAAGCGGGTACCGCAAATTCATTCTTGTCAGCAACGCTGAGCATCTCTTTCATATTCATTAACATAGTAAATACAGCTC